>ERZ889078.1282-NODE-1282-length-20247-cov-19.714095_pt1 | contig 20247 bp, 24 predicted proteins | sample MGYA00521266_ERZ889078 | MGnify/ENA primary metagenome ERZ889078 (study PRJEB32303, sample SAMEA104408618) | aquatic metagenome | biome: Brackish water; feature: Pelagic; material: water | place: Baltic Sea | collected 2014-06-16T06:34:00 | depth 76,534 m ...
CTAGAATCACTATTCGGGATAGAATTAAACGATAAAAATTTATTAATTAAAAATTATAAGAGTATTAGAAAAATAGAATTAGATAATTTTGATAAGTTAAACATTTTTATTGGAAAGAATGATGCAGGAAAATCAAACGTCATAAGTGCATTAGATGTATTATTTAATGCAAATATTCATGATGCTAGAAAAGTTGCAACTTTAAAATCTGAGAACGAATTAGAAACGGTGTTTGATGATTTATTATTATATCAATTTTTAGACAAGAAAAATCCTGAAGCAGAAATAACTGCTCATTTAGAAGTTTCACATTCGGAAATGCTCAAGTTGGGATTAGATTTAGGTCAGAAAGAAAAATATGATTTAGTTGTTTCAAGAAAACTATCCGGGTCTGCTGATGAAACCAGAGTATATTTGGACTTTATCAGACTAGACAAGAAGATTATTATTAAGACGCCTAACGAACAAAAAAGATTCTTAAATAAAAAAGGGGGATACGAAGATAATATTGAAGGAACTCTGGCAAGCAATATTCTAAAAAAAATAACTGATTTATTCATATTAATACCAGCAGATAGGATTATAATTAGAGATCCGACGCCGATGGCAGAAAAATCAAAGATAGAAGATTACATTAAAGATTCATTAATTCAAATTGCAAATAGTGAAGATGATGATCGAAAAGTATTGTACGAACAATTCACAACCTTTATCGATAAAATATCTCCACTAATAGAAGAAGTTAAAACAGTTAAAGAAGCAAATAAAGTAATTGATGTTAAGTTTTTATCAGAAGATAAAACAGATATTCCACTATCAACGATTGGCGGGGGAAATAACGAATTACTGTTATTACTTCATGAAATAATTATTTCAGGTGGAAAAATATTGGCAATTGAAGAACCAGAAATACATTTACATCCAGAAGCAGAAAGAAAATTATATCGATTAATGCAAGAATTTTCAGCAACAACGCAAATGTTCATAGTTACGCATTCGCCAGTATTTGTTGAACCGGATGAAATAAAAAACTTATTTAGAATTATTAAGAAAGGAACAAGAACAGAAATTTGTTCTATGAGACCACAACAGTATATTGACCGAGAAAGACTAAAACAAGAATTAAATGCTGAAAATTGCGAGATGTTTTTTGCAGATAAAGTTTTACTTGTAGAAGGAATATCTGATAAGATATTCATGGACGGTTTAATCCAAAGGTATTCAAAATCAACAGCCGAAATTAAAGTTGTGAGCAGTTACAGTAAAGATAACTTTGAAGTATATGTTGACTTACTAAGAATATTTAAGATACCATATTTGATAATGACTGATTTAGATGCTTTGAAAGGAAGATTCCAGATTAAACCGATTTATAGAGCAATTAGAAATCGACCATTCAAAAACAGATATGAAAAAATTCAGTTCTTAAAAACACAATATATTCATGTATTAGCAAAAGGAGATTTAGAAAGTTGTTATCCTAAACATTACAGGAGACATATTTCCAAACCGCTAGATGCATTATTCGCAATACACAACTTAACAGATGAAGAATATGATTCTCCAAGGATGACTCCGTTAAGAGAAGTAATAGAGGTATTATAACACAATGTACAAAAATAAATATATTTTTGATTATTCAAAAACCAGAGGTTATTGAACATGGCAGAGAAAGATTATTATGATGTTCTAGGAGTTGATAAAAGCGCTTCTAAAGATCAAATCAAGAAAGCATATAAAAAGCTAGCTAAAAAGTATCATCCTGATTTAAACAAAGAAAAAGGTGCAGAAGCAAAGTTTAAAGAAGTAAGTGAAGCAGCAGCCATCTTAGGGGATGAAAACAAAAGACAACAGTATGATCAATACGGTTCAGAAAGCTTCAAACAAGGAGGAGGACCACAAGGCGGTGGCTTTGGCGGATTTGATTTTTCAGGAGCAGGAACAGACTTTGATGATATATTTGACAACTTAGGAGATATGTTTGGTGGAGGATTTGGATTTGGGGGAAGAGAATCAAGAAGTTCGAGAAGAAATCGAGGAAACGACCTTCGAGCAGATATGAAAATAACTTTAGAAGAAGCAGCATTTGGAATAAAAAAATCAATTAAAATCAGAAAACAAGAATCGTGCGAAAAATGTGATGGAGCAGGAGGATCTGACCAAGTAACCTGTACTGAATGCCGTGGTGCAGGAAGAGTAACCTTAGCTCGAAGAACACCCTTTGGAGTATTTCAAACTACTACTACTTGTAGAGCTTGTAGCGGAACTGGAGAAACAATCAAAAATGTTTGTAGTAAATGTGATGGAACAGGAACTGTAAAAAAAGAAAAACAAATAGAAATTGATATTCCTGAAGGAGTAGAAGACGGATCAAGATTAAGATTGAGCGGACAAGGAGAAGCAGGATTTAGAAATGGAACTTCAGGAGACTTATATGTTATAATTCACGTTGAAGAACACGAACTATTCCAAAGACATGAAAATGATATTTACTTAGAAATGCCAATTAGCTTTGTACAAGCAGCACTTGGAACAGAGATAAAAGTTCCAACACTAAAAGGTAAAGCAACGATAAAAATACCTGCAGGAACACAAACAGGCACTATCTTTAAGATGAAAAATAAAGGGATTCCTTATTTACATAGTTATGGTACTGGAGATCAATTAATAAAAGTCATAGTTCACACACCAGAAACTTTAACTAAAAAACAAAAAGACTTAATTAAACAACTTGGAATAGAACTTGGAGTTGATGTTGAGCCACAAAAAACTTTATTTGACAAGATAAAAGATTCATTGTCCTGATTTCTATCAGAAAACTTTAAATAAAACTCTTCTTATTAGAGTCTTATGAATACTCAAGAAAAATTAAATTTAATCAGAGAAGTAGGTGAAGAAATAATTTCTGAAGAAGACCTACAAACTATTCTAGAAACAAAAAAGAATCCAATTGCATACGACGGATTTGAACCATCAGGAGCGCCTCATATCGCTCAGGGAATACTAAGAGCCATAAACGTCAATAAAATGACTAAGGCAGGCTTTAAATTCAAGATGTTAGTTGCTGACTGGCATGGATGGGCTAACAATAAAATGGGTGGAGACCTTGAAAAAATCCAGAAAGTAGGAAAATACTTGGTTGAAATCTGGAAAGCTTGTGGAATGGACTTAAAAAACGTTGAATTCATATGGGCAAGTGATTTAGTAAAAGATCCCGAATATTGGAAAAACGTGATGCAAGTATCAAGAAATTCAACTTTGAAAAGAATTATTAGATGTGGTCAAATAATGGGCCGAAAAGAAGGCGAAGTAATGCAATCATCACAAATACTCTATCCTTGCATGCAAGCAGCAGATATATTTTACTTAAAAGCAGATGTTTGCCAACTAGGAATGGACCAAAGAAAAGTAAATGTTTTAGCACGAGAAGTAGGGCCTAAATTAGGTTATGGAAAACCTGTAATTGTAAGTCATCACATGTTGATGGGACTTGGTCAACCAGCAAATACTGAAGGCCAAAGTGCAGCTGATAAAGCAATTGATATGAAAATGAGTAAGTCAAAACCTGACTCGGCAATTTTTATGACTGATTCAGAAAAAGACATTCAAAGAAAAATCAATAAAGCATATTGTCCAGAAAAACAAGTTGAAGAAAATCCAATAATGGAATATAACAAATATATTGTTTTTGAGAAATTTGAAAGTATAAAAGTAGAAAGGCCAGAAAAATTTGGTGGAAACCTTGAAATAAAATCTTACGAAGAATTAGTAGAAGTTTATACTAAAGGAGATTTACATCCAATGGACTTGAAAAATACGACTGCAAAATACATTAACAAACTAATTGAACCAGTAAGATTACATTTTGAAACTAACGCTGAAGCTAAAAAATTAAAAGAAGAAGTAGATGGTTTTGAGGTCACACGTTAAATGAAGTATTATTCTAAAAATTATAACCCTCTTTCAATAGAACTAAAACAGTTTTTTGAACAAATAAAAGAACCATTATATTTAACTAATAGATTTAAACATTTAAATCATGAAATTATTTTTAATGAAATAAAAGATAAAAATTATTCTTTTTTAACAATATATCTTGAAGTTATGCCATTAGCAGATTCTTTATGGGAAAATTCAGAATATATGATTAAAACAAACGAAACGATTTCTAGTAGATTAGAAGAAGAAGTTCATAAATTATGGTTTCAAAATAACAATCAATTAAACGAAGAAGTTGACGATTTAATGAATAAAAAACGAGCTGAAGGAAATCAAAAAAAACAAGGAGAATTGATTGATGAATGTGTTGAAGAATTAAAACAAACATTAGAATCTGAAGCAAAAAAAAGAATAAAACAAGAGTATCAAGAAGTTCATGGGAAAAAATGGAAAAAGGAGTTTTCAAAAATAACTAATCCAAGAACAAACAATAATTATGAAAGAGTCATAAATTTGCCACCGCCTTTAGATTATTACGCTAAACTAACAACTCAAATACAAACATATTTAATGATTGATGAAGAACAAAAAGTTTATTTTTCATTAGGTCATTCTGGTAGTAGTGGAGGAAGAGAACAACATGCTTGTTTTGGACATTTATTTGCAAAAATACAAACTGAACTACAAAACATTCCGAGTCATATATTGGTTTATACGGAAGAAAATGAATTTAAACAAGTTGTAAGTTTAGATAAATTAGTATTGCCATTTAATAGTATAACGAGTAATTATGAAATAAGTCGAAATGAAAGTAAAAAACAACTTGAAAGAATAAACCAAATTAAAACGCCATTTTTATTCTCAGAAGAGTTCTATATAGAAATAGAAGAAAAAGTTTAAATAAAGAAAACAATAAAACAATTAAATGCTTAAAACAAGAGTTCTAGCAGCATTATTCTTTTTTACAGGATTATTGCTAGCAGGTAGTTCCCCATCGCCAACAGGAGCAGTAATTGGACTTGCACCAGGAAATTCTATAAGTTTTTTAGGAATAATATTCTTTGTATTAGGAGTGTTAATATTTCTTACAGGCATAGATGACCAGTAAATGTTTATAAAGAAATTCTAATTACCATGTATTATGAGTTTAACATCAAATCTATTAAAAACAGGATTAATTGTTGCAGGACTGTCAGGATTATTTGGATGTTCGGTAGATAATACTCTTAGTAAAGAAGAACTTTCAAGAATAAAAACAACTTATTCTGAAGAATATATTGAACTAAAAAAAGCTCAAAGAGTAGGATCAATTATTTCAAATTCTAGTTCTGAAGAAACAGCAGGATACATGATTGCGGCATTATTATCTGATAGTCCTGAAGAATTAACTTCTTATCAAGCAAAAGTTCAAGAAAATGTACCTGGGAGTCCTGAACAAATAGCAGGATACACTGCTGCTTTAGCAGAAGAAAATGGTAATTTAAACCAAGTTATATTAAATGCAGAAAATTCACACGCTCTTAGTCTTAGGAGTAATGAAGTAAACATGTATCATACTTTAGCTATGACTTTAGCTGAAGGAGAAATGTCTAAAGTAAAAAAAGCTCAAAAATCGCTTCTAGAAATCGATCCTGTTATGGCCAATCAAAAAGAGTTTGATGCTTATACTGCTGCAATGGTTGTTGTAAATAATGATTTAAAACTGTTTGAAAATGCAAAAGAACTAGCATCATTAATGGAAGCTAAGACTCCTGAAGAACTAGGATTATATACTATATCTGCAGCAATTATCATGACGCAAACAGAACAAGATTCACTTTAATTTCTTAATTAAATCTTCAACAGACAAAGAACTTTCTTTACCAGATTTCATATCACGAAGAGTAAGCTTTTTAGCATCTAATTCTTTCTGACCAACAAAGATAACGTAAGGAATTTCTAAAGAATTTGCAAAATCCAAGTTTTTACTAATACCTCGTCCAACAATATCAAGATCAACTTTTATACTGGAATTTCTAAGTTTTTGAGCAATTTTAAAACACTCTTTTGTCGTCTTAATAGGAATAATATAAACATCTGCAACAGTTTTCTTAACAGAAGCATTTTCAAGCTTTAAAACATCATTTATAACGTCAAGACCAAAGCTAATGCCAATTGCAGGATATTCTTTGTCAGTTCCAAGAAGTTTGGGAATCATTTCGTCATAACGACCACCACCACAAATAGATGAAGTAACTTTACTTTTGTTCATAAAACCTTCAAAAATTGTTCCAGTATAATATGCAAGACCTCTAGCTAAAGTTACATTAAACTCAACTTCGCCTTTAGGAAGTAAAGATAAAACTTCTTCAAGTTCTTTAACTCCTTCCCTGCCAACATCATTTTGCAATATGCCTTTAAGCATATTTAATTTTTCTTCGTTAGAACCACTTACATCAAAAGCACTTAATAGTTTAGCAATAGCACTATCATCAATTTTCTTTTGCTCTAATTCTTTTCTAACTTCGTCCTTACCAATTTTGTTTAATTTATCAATGGAAATAATAACTGAATCAGATAAAGAAGGTTTAATGCCTGCAAATTCAATAATTCCACGAAGAATCTTACGATTATTAACTTCTAAATAAGCATCAAGTTTTAATTCTTTGAAAGTATCGATTGCTAAAGTTAAAATTTCTGCATCAACAGCCATATTCTTACTTCCGACAACATCAACATCGCATTGCCAGAATTGTCTATATCGTCCTAGTTTAATAGGGCCATCTCTAAAAACAGGACCTAACTCATAACGTTTAAAGGGCAGTTTAATAGTAGGATTCATGCCAATATAACGAGAGAAAGATAAAGTTAACTCAAATCTGAGTCCAAGTTCACGATTACCCTGATCTTTAAATTTAAAAGTTTCTTTAACAGCATCAGATTCATCACCCGCACCAGATTTAGCATTCAATAAATCCATTCGTTCAAAAATAGGTGTTTCAAGAGGAGAGAAACCATACCTTTCAAAGACGGTTGTTAGTTTATTAACTACATCATTTCTTAAAATTTTATCTTCAGGACCAAAATCCCTTGTTCCTTTTGCATTCATTAATTCCATGGTTTAACCTCTATTGGTTGTAGTATTTATATTTTGTTGTGAAAATAAGAGGGCGGTACCTGGGATTTGAACCCAGACTAGGAGAGCCACAGTCTCCTGTGCTGCCAGATTACACCAATACCGCCAATTTTTTGAGAATAAATTGGAACAAACTGATTGAACATAAAGTTCAACTTTTAAATAAGAAAAAGTCGTTCTATTTAAGAATTTTTTGTTGAAAAGAGTCTTGAATCTAGTTAAAAGGTTGCTGATGATGAATGTAACCAACTTTTTTCATTGTAAAACTAGTAATCTATTTACCATTTATAAATTTTTCTATAAATGTAACTTATAAGTAATAACTAAAAAAGAAAGGGAACTGGGCAGTCGAAGACTCCCAGCTTAGTGAATTGTGTTTTTACTTATTCCCGTAATAAAATATTTTATCTATTTGCACGTCATTCGAAGTAAAAAGACCTTGTTTTTCATAATAGGGTTTTTCCTCCGTCTGTACTCTAGATTCCTCTTTTTCCTCGGGACTTCTTTCTTGGCGTGGGGGTTCTACGTGTTGTTCGGGTTGTGGACTAGGTTGCGGTTTTTGTTGCGGAGCAGATTCTCTCCGGGATTGAATTGCCGAAACAACACTGAGAATTTGTTGCATTTCTTGTTTTAATTCATCAATATGATTATTAAGTTTCTGAACTCGAGAATCATTCGCATCTTTATATCGTACGAATTTATTCTGAATTTCTTCGACAGAACTACCTTGGTGCAGGATCTGACTGGCCTGCTGTTCTTCATCATTTAGAAGAATGTTCGATGCTTGTTCAATTGAACTTTGTCTATCGTCTGCAAAACCAAATCTTTTCAGTTCTTGAGACATGTTATTTATTTTTTGTATACTGGCTATATCATTCATCGGCAAACACAATATTTATTATAATTGTACTACTTTATAAACCTTTCTATACTAGGGTATATATTTCGTATACTAGAATAGTGTTTTTTCCGTGTTTAATTAAGAATAAAAATAACTTTTTTTTGGTTTACTAATAATTGATTTTGTAATAGACTCTTCGATTATTTTTCCCTTTATTCTCTGCTTTTAAAAATTCGAGTGTTCCAATTTCAGAAGTGTTCTTAACATGGGTTCCTCCATCTGCCTGAGTATCAAAATCTCCGATAGAAACAATTCGTAAAATTTCGATGCTTGGAGGTAATGCGTTTGCTAGTTTTATGATTGAAGGAATTTTCATTGCTTCATTTCGGGGCATATACTTGACTGTAACATCTAAACCTTTTTTTAAAATTTCATCTGATCGTTTAATATAATTTGCCATTTTGCTAGCATCATAATCATCTAAAGAGAAATCAATTCGGTTTTTTTCAGTTCCGAGTTGGTTTCCTGAGATTAAAGCATCAGTTTCTTCATGAATTAAAGTACTTACGACGTGAGATGAAGTGTGTGCTTGCATTAGTTTGTATCTTCTACTCCAATCAATTTTAGAAGTCACTTTATCGCCTGTTTTTAAACCCGGATGATCTATTTCGTGAGAAATTTCTCCGCCAAATTTTCCAACAAACACGACTTTGAATTCTTCACCATCTTTAATCATGCTTCCTTCGTCAAATGGTTGGCCGCCAGAACTTGGATAAAATGCTGTTTTGTCTAGAACTACAAATTTATCGTCTTTAACAGATTTAACTGTTGCTTCAAACTTTTTCAAATAAGAATCATCCAAGTATAATGCTTTGCTCGTTTTAATCACCCAAACTAAAGTATTTCTTTTTGATTTTATAAGTTTTTTCATAAAAGTATTAATTTACCACTATTAAGTAGTTAAAAAACGAAACATTTATATAGTGTAACTGCGATAATTAGTAAAAAAGAGGTTAAATATGGCTTTAGACAATATTATTCTGAAATTGAAAGCAGGTTTAGATACTGCTAAAAATAATATTAAAACTAAAAGATATTTGCCTAATTATTTTAATGATATTGTTGCAGGAAATATTTCTAGAACGCCTGTTTATGCTTCAATAGATAATATTTTTTTAGGTGTTGGAGATGAACAAGTTATAGGTTCAATGGCTAATTCTTTAGGAGCTAGTGTTGCTGGATGGTCATTATTGTATACTTTAGGAAACTCTATGTTGGCTTCAATTTTTGGAGAAACTTATCAAAAAAATGCAAAAAAAATTGATGCTACTTATTCTGCAATTATGACTTTTGGTTTTGGAATGGCTGTTAATTTAGCAGCAGGATATACTCCTCTTGAAGCAGGTATTGCTTCTTCTTTAAGAGCTGTTATTGCAATACCTTTAGGACCAATAACAAGAAGCTATACTGATTCTTTTAGAGAAGCTAGGGATGAACCAAATATTTCTGGTAAAGAAACAAAATTTAAAGATAAAAATTGGGGGTATAAAATTCCAAGACTTGCTGCGATGATTGCTGTTCCTTTAGCATTAGTAACTGGTTCTGTTATGATGACTCCTGATAAAAAAGAAATGCTTGAAGTACCAGTTCAGACTTTAAATCAATCAATAAAAAAAACTGATGAGGTTTTATATTTAAACTACAATGAGCATAACTGATTTTTTAGAAACCACTGCGGAAAAAACTAGTAAAGTTTTAAAACGAGTTCATAATAGTAAAAGTAATCTTAAAATCGGTTTAGATCAGTATATTGATTCATCTATGTTCTGGACAACTATGAATGGATTGGGAGTTGTTGGAACGAATTGGATTGCAGATAAGGTTTCACATCAAATAAATTCTTTTGAAGGTGCTGCAATTCTTGGAGTATATGTTGCATCTGCAGGATTAGCAGCTTATACAAATAAAAAATTGATTGTTCCTATTTCTAAACAAATTAAAGATTTTCACAATAAAAAATTCGCAGTAGGAGATAAAACTAGAACTGCATATAGTTTAGCAAGAACAGGATTACAAACAGGATTGATTCTTGGACTTGCAAGTTATATGAATTTTACAACTGCAGTTAATAATATTTCTTATGATGTACAAAGGTCTGTAAAAGGGGCAATTCATGGTTTAGAAAGAGGACATACAAAAATTCCTGAACAAATAGTTATTCCTGATGAAAACATTGTTGATCCGATTATCCCTTATGCACCAACTAAAAATAATGGAGGACCGATGATTGCAGGAGAGCTTGCAGGAAGAAACATGGGGCAAGATAAATTACAATCTTTATACACTGGAATTGAAGGAATTGTTCCTGATGTTGTAAATGTAGATTTTCAAGCACAATTGCAAAAATTGTGGAATATAAAAGGGAATAAATTCAAAGGTGATTGGGTATTTAAAATAGCAGGAGAGAATATGATTGCCGAATACAAAGAACACAAACCTACAACCATAACTTTAGATGAGTATATTAAGAAGCATGATTCTGTTATGAAAAAAATCAATAACTCTTTAGATTGGAATAAAGTTGGAAAATTAACTAACTTAAATTCTGATCAATTAGATTTATTACGAGACATATCCGAATCATTGAATGGGAAAGACATTTTATGTTATGGACTTACTGAGTTAATGCCTTCAAAAACTGATGGACATTTGAATATTGCAATAATGGATTTCTTATTAAGAAATGCGGGACGAGAATATGTTGAAGCAATACCTGCTTTGGCCGATCCTTATACTTCATTTGGGCCTTATCAACCAACACAATTTGCAGTATTTGATGATGGTAAAAGAAGAGAAGGCGCTTCGCTTCTGAGTTTAGCATTACCTGAAGAAATGAGGATTCCTGGAAGTGTTATGAATATTAGGGGCGATCAACATATAACAACTGCTCATCTGTTTGGAATTTATAATTTATCTCGTATGATTAATAATTTATCAAGAGTTGAATATGATGTCTTAGAAAATAATTGGACTGATCATAAAGATGATTTAATTAAATATATTGCAACTGCGCATCACTTACCTGCGAAAGCAAGAAAAGCTGCTAGAAATTGGTTGGCAAATGGAGCGAAATTAGATTACTCAGTTTCATGTTCTTCAAGAATAAGAGGTTATGCAGATAAAACAGGTGAAAACTATAGTGCTATATATGGAATAAAGCCAAAACCAAAAAAACAAAAACGAGTTTCACAGCCTTTATTTACTGATCTCCCAGGAACAAATTCTGATGGATTAGAAGTGTTTCGATATGTTGTCAAATCAAAAGATAATCTTTCTGTAATTGCAGAAAAATTTAATGAATGGGATTTAAAACAAGGAGATATATTTGATTCTGTTGGATATCTTAATGTTGTAACTTCTAAAGGATCAGATTTAGGACATATTTATCCTAATGATCGAGTTTATGTAAAAGCAAGAAAGAAACCTAACACTTAATTATTTTAGTATGACGCCTGTTTTTCTAGCCCATAATAATAAATCAAGTTCATCCATATCAATATTAACTTTTTTTGCAAACTCTTGCATATATTTTTCCATTAGTTCATATTGTATTTCATTACTGGGTCTACTACGGTGGTTTGTAATCTCAAATTCTTCTAAAGAATTAATTATGTGGCCATCAATAATTCCAATGTTTCGATAACCAATATTTCTTAGAAAATGACTTGCTTCTTTTAAACCAAGTCCTTTAAACTCTTTAACCAATAAATTTCTTGCTTTAACATTATTTTTTGGTAAATCTAACAATAATTCTTTTTTATTTCGAGCGTTGTATATATAGACTGCTTTGTTATTGTGAAATCGCGCATGACCTTTTAAAAATTCAGCAAGTTCTTCAACAGACGAATTTAATAAGAATTCTTTATTTTCATTATTGATTATTTTAAATACTCGTTGTGCATTACTTAAAGGAGTACATAAACAATAACAAAGTTCAACAAAATAATCTTCAAAAGGCACTTTAGAAAACTCTTTTAATCTTTGCAGAATATCTTTTTTCTTTACAGAATAATCTTTAACTAAGTCGTTCATAGTTCTAATTCGTCGTCTTGAACATATTTTTTCCCTAGCTTCATGGCAATGTATGCTTTTCGTAATTCAGAACCAAGATATGCTGCGTGTTGTAAATTGGTAATTAATCCATCTTTAACAATTCTATAATAAAGGTCTTCAGGATTTTCTCCATAGAAATTAACTATTGGTTCTTTATCATTAGTTCTAAATTGAACTTCTAATCTGCTTTTTTCAGAATTATATCTGATTAAAAAATAACCGTGCAGGTCTTGTTCCCACTCAGACATTTTTCTTGGCTTTACATTTACTTCTTCGATATCTGACATAACCATAGTGAATTAAACTTGCTTTTTATATCTTTCTATATACACAATATTTTTATAACTAATGTTTTTCTGTTTAGTAATGTCAAAAAAAGTCAAAGTTGTTTACAATCGAGATGCTTGTATTGGTGCAGTTACTTGTGTGAACTTAAACCCTGAACTGTGGGTTATGAACAAGGATGCAAAAGCAGATTTGATTGATTCTAAACGAGAGGGTGATGTTTGGATTCTAGAAACCGAACTTACTATGTATTTACAAATGGCTTGTGAACAATGTCCTGCTCAAGTAATAGAAATATTTGACAAAGAAACAAACGAGAAATTATTCTAAAGCTTAGATGCTTGCATTAAATCATTAATTACTGTTCCTTTTTCCCCAACAAATCTTTTACTCCAATTTGCAGTGTAATCATTTTCTTTTAAAACAATTTCATAACCCATTGCAAAAGGTAATGCTAAATCAATTGAAAAGGAATCTCCAATCATAATAGTTCGGTCTTTTTCTAATGCTTTTAATCCTTTGAAATATTCTGGTCTTTGAATTGCAACATTCCGACCTTCTATATTTATGTACTCTGGTAATTCTTCAATGCTATGTGGTTTTACATAGTGTTTCATTGCAAAACCTGAAACAGATACTCCTGTATTATACTTTTCCATGAATTTAGACACTTTTGAAGGGTCTGAGTTTGTTAGAATTGAAACTAAATCGAATACTTCACATGCTGCTTTTAAAGACTCTGCAATGTTATGAACCATTTCAACATTGTCGTGAGAATATGTTTGTTTAAAATTGTTATATTGTAATGCTTCAACAGATCCATATCTGCTTTTTATAGCTTTATTGTAACCTGTTTCTTCCATTCGATGCATTGTACCTATGATTTCACCAAAAGGGTCTTCATCTACAAAGTCAACTATTATTTTATTGTCTTGCATCCATCCAAATTTAGTTGGGTTTGCAAAAACATGTTCTTTTGCAATATTATAATCTTTTAAAACTTCATCAAATGGTTTTTCACTTAATTCTGCTAATTCAGCAATGCATTTTGTTTGAAGCTTTTCTTTCATGCCTACTTTTGTAAGTACGCCATCAAAATCAAATATTAAGCTGCTACTCATATAATGGAGAAAATACTTTTTATTTATATAATCTGCTATTTATTAGTGGTAAATCGTTTATTTTGAGAATATTGGTAGTTCGCCTTCATCTTTTTTCTTTTCAAACATATATGATAATTTTTCATTAAAGAATACACATGCAGTTAAATCACCAGTGACATTAACAGTAGTTCGACACATATCTAAGATTCTATCAACACCAAGAATTAAAGCTAAACCCGCAGCAGGAATACCAACAGATTCTAAAATAGTGGCTAAGATAACGATTCCAGTACCTGGAGCAGAAGGTGCACCAATAGATGCTCCAACAGTTAAAGCAATAATCATTAACATGCTTAAGAAAGATAATTCAACACCAAAAGCTTGAGCTAAGAAAACAGTTGCAATAACTTGATACAAAGCAGTACCATCCATATTTACAGTTGCACCAACAGGAATTAAGAATTCAGAAATAGAAGCTCTAACTTTTAAATCATCTTCAGCAGTTTTCATAGATAAAGGCATAACTGCAGCAGAACTGGAAGTTGAAAACGCTAATAATTGAACATTACGAATTTTCTTCATAAAAGTAAAAGGATTTCTCTTAGCAAAAATTAACACGATGATATTGTATACCATTAATAGAATCAAAAGACCAATAATAACAGTAATCATATACATTGCTAAACCCTTCAAAGCTCCAAAACCGATTTTAGAAGTGACTTGAGTCATTAAACCAAAAACAGCAATTGGAACTAATCTCATAGCCCAACTAACAATTCTCATACTAATATCTTGAATAACTTCAAGAACATTAAGACTAAAATCCAAGTACTCTTTTCTGGCAAATAATAATGCAATACCAATTATAATTGTGAAAATAACAACCCCAAGCATATCACCACGAACCATTGCATCTAAAGGATTAGAAGGCAAGATTGAAACAATTGCTTTAGGAAGATTAATAACATCAAAACTTTCAGCACTAAAAGGTACGCTTTCAACAGAAGCAGCAGATAAAGAACTAACATCAATATAGCTTCCGGGTTGAATAAAAAATACTATTCCAAAACCAATCAAAGTTGCAATTGTAGTAGTAATAAGAAAATAAACTGCTAATCTAGGACCTATTTTTTTCAAAAATTCTGGCTTTCCACTCGAAATAATCCCTAGAATTATAGATGAGAACACTAATGGAACAATAATCATCTTAATCAATTGCAAGAATAAATTTCCTGGTAAAGCAAGCCAATCAGTAAGTAAAGCTGATGTTTGACTTTCAATTAAATTAACATCAGGGCCTAATAATATTCCAACAAGAACTCCTAACATTAATGCAGCTAATACTTTAACCCAGATTTTAGATTTAGAAAGCTGTTTAAAAGAAGGACCACGATGTTTTAATGAAGTACCTGCTCGTTTATTAGAACCTTTGATAAAATCTATCCACTCATGAAAATGTTTCATTGAAAGAAATCATACGAGAGATAATATAAAAAACTTTTCCTTAGAGAAAAAGTTTTTGATACAAGAAAAATCTGGCTTTTCTAAGTATAAGAAATTGTTTCTTAGAAGAAACATGTGACCTTAATCATGATCACAAATATTGGCTTCTTTAATATGAACTTCGCCGTTTTCAAAGAATAATTTATCTCTACTTTCCAAAAACTCGATTAATTCTTCAGCAGACATACCTTCAACAGAGCAAGTATGAAATTTAGCATCGCCAAAGTTCTCTTTAATTGTGTTAATCAATTCATCCTGTTTAATTGCAGGATTTGCATCTTTAATCAATGCAATAACTTCGTGTCCATGTATTTGTTCCATAATTGATAAGAAAAATATTTTTTTTATAAATTAATCGGTTAAATAATCATATGTTCAAGAACTATCTTTATACCAATACTAATTAAAACAATTGCTCCAATCAATAATGAGTATTTTGGCTTGATAAATTTTAATTTAGAACCAAACAATAAACCAATAAAACCAAAACATAAAACGATAATTCCAACAATTAAAGAGGATAACCAAATATTTTGTTTTAAAAGATTGAAAGTAATACCGAGAGCTAAAGCATCAATACTAGTTGCAAAAGAGATCGTGATTAATTCTTTCCAATTAGTCCAGTTCATATCAGGATTATTTGTTGAAAAACTTTCTTTTATCATTCGTAAACCAACTACTAATAATAATCCGAAAGCAACCCAATGATCATATGCTTCAATGAATCTATAAAAAGATAAAGATAGAAAATAACCTAGAAGCATCATTATAATATGAAAAATTGCAAATGAAAATGGTAATTTAAATTGATCTTTAGAAAATTTAGAAGTAAGGCTAATAATGATTGCAACTGTAAAAATATCCATAGATAAAGCCAAACCCATTAGAATAACAAGTAAAAAATCCATATTTAAAAGAAAAATTGTTAACTTATAAACTTGTTGAATTAACTTTTCAAGAAATATTTGATTTTATTAACAAGATCTAATTAAGTTTTACTTCAAAAAACAGTAACATATTTAAATGGATTACTTTTTCTCAGCCCCATAACGAAAACAGATAGTTTTTGAATATTTAAAAAAAAACGAGATTTTAAACATGGCAAAATTAAAAAGAGCTGTTGCTCATAGATATATTGAACGGCCTTACACCAGAGTTAGTAAGTATCGAAGTAAACAATATGTTAGAGCTAAACCTGTAAATAAAGTTGTAAAGTTCGAAATGGGTAATTTAACTAAGAAATTTGAATACACAGTTATTCTTAGATCAAAATCAGACCTTCAAATTCGACATAACGCTCTTGAATCAGCCAGACTTACAAGTAACAGACTTCTTGAAAGCAAACTTGGTAGACCAGGTTTTAAATTAAAATTAAGAGTTTATCCACATCATATTCTAAGAGAAAACCCATTAGCAGCTGGAGCTGGAGCAGACCGTATGAGTACAGGTATGAAGAAATCATTTGGAAAACCAATTGGACTAGCAGCACAGGTTAGAATAGGACAAGCAATTATTGAAGCTCATGTTGACGCTGTTAACTTAGAAACTGCAAAGAAAGCAGTTTCAAGAGCTAAATATAAAATTCCTTGCTCTTGTAAATTAGAAATTATTAAGAATGTTTAATCTTCTTTTTTAGTAAACTTTTTTTTATCAGCTTCTTCAAAAATTTTCTGTTTAAGTAATTCAAGATCTATAAAACCAGCATTTTTTCCTAAGAATTCATTAACATCTTGTTTCAATAAAAGATCGGTTTTACTTAAATAAAGAATTGTTGGTTTATTGATAACTTTTCGAAGCTTTTTCTGTTCATCTAAAGAATAAGGTTCTGTTAAATCATAAACATAAATAACCAAATCTGCCAAATGACTAACTGCTAAATAAGCAACTTTCTCAATAGCATTCATCGTATTAAAACGATTAAGGGTTCCAGGGCAGTCTATGATTTGAATTTTACAATGCTTATGTTCTAAGAAGCCCAAGTTTAAACCTTTTGTAGTAAACGCGTACGGTTTAATATCTGGTTTTGAAGTTGTTAACTTGCTAAGAAGTGTTGATTTACCAATATTTGGAAATCCAAAAAGAGTAACTGTGAACAATTCTTCATCAATTTTAGGAAGCTGACGAAGATTTCTTCGAGCATCATCCAAGAATAAAAGAGCTTTACTAATTTGTTTTAGTACAGAGGATATTCTACCATAGTATTCTTTTTTATATCTTGAAATGACATTCATATCTTTACATTTTCTGATTTTTTCAGAATATTTAGTAGAAAAAATATTTATGTTTTTATTAGCCCAACGAACTGCACCAAGAGAATGTTTTATCTCATCTAAATCACAAAGTGCAATAACCATTTCTCTATAAAACTCGGATAGACCTGAGAAATCAGGAAATGCAGTCATAATCTTGCTCATTCGTTCCATCAAGGTTTTTTTTATAATCTTAATTTTTTCAAGCTCAATAGATTTTGCTTTTTGAAGCTTATCATTAGTTTTAAGACTATCTCGAAATGCTGATCCTTTCACATTTGCTCTATGAAAAGCCACATCAAGATGAAAATCTGCTTTTTCAACTGGCGGAATATTTTGAAAATCCATGTATGAATAGAAACGTCTCCTTATTATAAAGGTTTTTATACAAAGTTTAATTTCTGATACTATGACTTACGAAGGACCTTCAAAAGAAAAGTTAGAATTGTTAGCAATATATCCTGAATATCAATGCTTTCAAAACACTATTGATGATGCATTTAAACAGATTGATGTAAACGAACGGTTAGTAGAATTTATGCAGAATGGTCCTTACAATCCTTTTAGAGGGTTTTTAACTTTATCTGAGGAAAAGATTTATAAAAATTAGTAAAATCTATTTTTACGAGGTGTATACGAATGCAAATTAGAGTTATAGGTGCTATTGGAGAACAAGAAATGGAACAACAAGTTAATGCTTTTGTTGTTGGGAAAAAAGTTATTGATATAAAATTCACTGAATGGGGTAGTATTACTCATCAAATTGGCGGTTATACTTGTTATGTGATGTATGACGAGAATGTCGCACCAACAATTAATGTTCAAGTAAAATTATTTTCTGCTAAAGGAGATCAAGAACTTCAAACAAAAGTTAATCAATTTTTACAAGGAAAAACTAATGTTGAGATTAAATTTACTGAATGGGTTGAAGCAGAACACAAAGATGGTGGATATTCTGCATTAGTTATTTATGAAGCTGGTAGGAACGCTTCAAATCAAGCTCAACAATTTAATACGATATGAGAACAGCTATAGGTTTGGATATTGGCGGAACTAAAATAGTTGGCGTTCTAGCTGATGAAGAAGGTCGAATTATTGAGAAAATTAGAGCTTTAACTGAAGCGGATAAAGATTTTGAAACAGTCATGAATAATATTCTTGATGTTATAAATAAACTTGATGATGGAAACGTTAGCAGTATTGGTATTGGCTTGCCAGGAATAATTAATGATGATGGACTTCTTTTCAATTGTGAAAATATTCCTGCTCTTGAAAATTTTAATGTTGCAAAAGAAATTGAAAAACAAACTGGAAAAAAAGTATTTCAAGAAAACGATGCTAATTGTTTTGCATTAGCAGAACATAATCATGGTGCTGGCAGAGGTTATCAAAACGTAGTCGGCATTATTATTGGTACTGGAATTGGTGCTGGTGTTATAAAAAATAATTACTTAATTCGAGGAGATGATGGTGCAAAAGGCGAATTTGGTAAGATGAAAATCATTTCAAATCATGAAGAATCTTTTGAAGATCTTTGTTCTGGACCTGCAATTGTTAAACGATACAAAGAAGCTGGTGGAGCAGTTGAAGCAGTTGGTGCAAAAACAATATTTGATGCGATTGATGAGGTTGCTTTCAAAATAATTGATGAAACTTATAAATTCTTAGTTGAAGGTATAACTTATATTATAGATTCTGAAAACCCCGAAATCGTTGTTTTAGGCGGAGGAGTTAGTAATCAACCACTTTATGATAAACTTAATGAAGCAATTGACAGGCCTGTAAAAGTTGTAAAAAACGAATTAGGTGATGATTCTGGTGTTTTAGGTGCTGTACAATTAGTTTTTCACTCGTAAAAAGAGAAAACTTTATATACTCTAAGGCCAAACATTTTAATAGGCATATGCTCAATATTGGAGGTTGGACAATGAAAAACCTTTTTTCACTAAAAAACATAACTAGAAAGAAAACAGATGAAGACGCTGACGCAGGCGAAGAATACGTAGAGTTAGACACAGAAACAGATTATGAGAAATCCTCGAAGGTTGTTGTAAGACCTTTTATTATGGATGATTTTTCTGATATAAAAGAAATTCTTGATACTTTAAGAGAAGGACGTACTATTGTTCTTATCAATATCAAACCTTTGAAAGATAAGGACTTGGTAGAGTTGAAGAGAGCTATTAATAAGTTGAAAAAGACTTGTGATGCTATTGAAGGGGATATTGCAGGATTCGGAGATGATTACATCGTTGTAACTCCTAGCTTTGCAGAAATTCACAGATCAACTCAAACTAACACTGTCGAAGAATAATTTTTTTTATTTCTCTTATTTTTGTTCTATATTTTTACTTAATTTAAATTGGAATTTGAAAGAAATATTACTATGTTTTAGTGCATTATTGCTTTTTAAATATTATGGGCTTTCATAATATAAGTTAGTGATTATATGTTATATAACAACAATATATTTAAAAGAATTTCACAATGAATAATACTATGGCTGATAAAGAACCTGTTAATGCAGGATCAAGTAGTGTGCTCGAAGGAGAGATGTGTCCTTTCTGTAATAAAAAAACTTTGACATTAAGAGAGGCTGAAAGAGATGTACCGTACTTTGGAATATTATACATTTTCTCTATGGACTGTTATAATGAAGAATGTAATTATCACAAAGCAGATGTTGAAGTGGCCGAAAGTCATGGGCCTGTAAAATACACTGTTGAAATTGATTCTGAAGAGGACATGAAAATTCGAGTTGTTAAATCAAGCACCGCGTCTATCAAAATTCCACATCTAGGAAGTATTGAATCAGGAGATGCATCGAATGGTTATATTACTAATGTTGAAGGAGTTCTAAATAGAATTAAAAAACAAGTTGAAGAGATTAGAGATGCTGCAGAAGATAAAGCTGAACAAAAAAAAGCCAAAAATGTTATTAAGAAAATCACAAAAATTATTTGGGGTCAAGAAAAGATTAAAATGATTTTAGAAGATCCTAATGGTAACTCTGCAATAATTTCAGAAAAAGCACAAAAATCAAAATAATTTTGTGCTTTAGAAAAATCTTTGATTTTACGTAAGGCTGTTAAAGGTAAA
>ERZ889078.1283-NODE-1283-length-20247-cov-14.014362_pt1 | contig 20247 bp, 23 predicted proteins | sample MGYA00521266_ERZ889078 | MGnify/ENA primary metagenome ERZ889078 (study PRJEB32303, sample SAMEA104408618) | aquatic metagenome | biome: Brackish water; feature: Pelagic; material: water | place: Baltic Sea | collected 2014-06-16T06:34:00 | depth 76,534 m ...
TGGTGGAGCTGATCGGGATCGAACCGACGACCTCATGACTGCCAGTCATGCGCTCTCCCAATTGAGCTACAGCCCCGCAATTTCTGGATCACTTCTACAAAAAAATTTAGAACATGTCAATATCATATTGACAATAATTCAAAAATTCTTCTATAATTACGGTTTAAATTTTGTTGAGAAGTTCTGATGTAAGCCGGAGTGGTGAAACTGGTAGACGCGCTGGACTCAAAATCCAGTGAACCTTGCGTTCGTGTCGGTTCAATTCCGACCTCCGGCACCATGTGAGATCAAGGGTTCGGGTGAGTTATGCCTGAACCCTTTTTTTATATCTAAGCATTTTTGGGAGTTGCCTATTAAGAGGTTTCTCAAATGGATAGGAACACCGTTTACAATCCGGTGTCAAACTCCATTAATTGACCGTTTTCGATGGTGACTTCGCCAACCGGGAGAGATTCATCCATGCCTTTTAGATACACAGTCACCTCATAGGTTCCGGGGGAGATGGGGAAGGCTTCCCAGAGAGGGTAGGTATTATCCCAGCGCCGGCGAACCTGGAGGACTTTTTCCTGTGTGGCAGGGTCAACGACGTCAAAACCAGTCATTTTTTGTTCGTTCTTTTTGATCTGAATGCCACTGTCCACTGTTAAAACAGTTTCGGCATTTGCCTTGATAGCTATCTCTTTTTTGAAGATGGCGGCTGCCGGCATGGTTTTGTAGTGATATTCAAAAGAATAGGTCCCAGGCGGTAAAGGTTTTGTGGTAAAAAAATAGTAATTGTTATCCTTTCCGGGAGTCGATAAAATAAAATTTCCATCGGAGCTGCGGAGGGTTACGGACTCGGCCGGAATTTTGCTGAGGCTGTCGGCTACATTAAAAACAAGCGCTCCCAACTGGAGTTCTGTCGTTTCACCGCCATTGATAGTAGTCACAATGGGACCAATCTCAGAAGGTTTCTGATAGTTGGTATTGGCATATCCGAAAATCACGTCATACTCGCCGGCCAGTAAGGGGTGCGTGCTGTCGGCCTTGGGTTCTACGGCGGTTTTTACTGCCTTATTGTCCTTTTTTCGGACTATCCGGATATGGGCGAGACTTTTTTCACCGCTCTCCGGAAAAATTACCCGCAATTTACCCAGCTTGCTCGTCGCTCTCTTTTTTGTCGTTTTGGCCTTTTCAACCTCGACCTTTTTCACCACTTCCTGCTGCATACTCTGAAATGCTGAGAGTAAATCGGTGGCGTTGGAGGCTCCGAAATAGGCGCCTCCGCCTGCCTTGGCAAGACAGGACAACTGTTCCTGCTGCATGCGGTTTACATCGAACCCGACAACATGAAGGATGAATTTAATGCCGGTTTTCTTGAGTTCCCGCACGACCGCGCAGGGGTCCGGATTGCAGGTTTCTTCCCCATCGCTGACCAGGATAATGGTGGTTTCGTTTTCCTTCCCTTTGAGTTCATTGGCGACGATCTTGATGGAATCCGCAATGGGAGTCTTTCCTTTCGGGCTGATACCCTGGACTTTACCAAGAAGCAACTGGCGGTCGTTACTTCCGGCGGGAATGATGATCTCAATGTCATCGCATTGCCCCTTCTGCCGATGGCCGTAAACGGTAAGGCCTATCCGAACTTCTTCAGGCAGGGAGGGGACCAGTTCCCTGAGCACTTTTTTGGCCGCAGCAATTTTCGATTTCCCACCGGCTTGACCCCACATGGAGCCTGAGCCGTCTAAAATAATCATGACCTCTGGAAAATTGGCCGTCGCCGCCTGGGCCGTCAAGCTGAAGGCACCAAATAAAAGGATGAACAGATTGAGGATCAGTGTGATACGCCGCATGGCCAACCTCCTTATGAATCCACTATCTCAGCCTTGATGATGGTCACCGGGGTGACCGGCACATCGTCGACCCCCCCTTTGGAGGAGGTCTGTACGGCTTTGATTTTGTTTACTACCGCGTGTCCTTTCTGAACTTTTCCAAAAACCGTGTAGCCCCAGCCTTTATCTGTTTTGGAGGTGTGATTCAATGTTTCATTTTTTTTGACGTTGATAAAGAACTGGGCCGTGGCGCTGTGAGGATCTGCTGTGCGGGCCATGGCTACGGTATAGGCCTCGTTTTTGAGCCCATTGTCTGCCTCGTTTTCAACGGGTGGCTTCGTTGATTTCTGTTTCAGGTCCTGAGTCAGCCCGCCACCCTGGATCATGAAACCATTGATCACCCGGTGAAAGATTGTATCGTCATAGTGTCCATCCTTTACGTATTCGAGGAAATTGGCGACGGTTTTGGGCGCCTTTTCTTCTTCAAGCATCAGAACGATTTCACCCATACTTGTTTCTAATCTTACCATAATAGTCATCCTTTCATTTTGAAATGCAGCATCATAAAATAAATGCAATTAGCGGTTTCTCATTAGCTTTCAATAATCAATTTAAGTATCTGGCCATGCGGTGACGTCAGAAAATGAGATGTCCCATTTAAAGACATATCCGTTATGTTCCCGTTTGAGAACATCAGGGGGCTTTTTCAAAGCCGCGGCAGCCGGTCATGGATGCGTGCTTTCGGCTCGCCGGATATTGACGGCAGATCCTGGGTTTTACATCCTGTATCAGGCACCTCCAGTGATTTTCAGACGGTTCCTTTTTCAAAAAGGGGCAGACATCCGCCAAACGGGTTGTTCCCGGGATGGTCCATATTCTGTAATGCCCTCTTTCGTCTTCCATTTTTACAGTACGTACCCATTTCAGGATATCGTCTCGCCCCAGTTTTTTCCAAAGGGCGACATCATCGGTAGTAAGTTCCCCGTGATAATCCAGGGAGACACAACATTGACCGCATTGCCGGCAGACAAAGTTTTCCATCCCGGTCTCAATGCGTATGGCCGGCTGACCGGAATCCGGATGGACTGCGGGACAGGCACGTGTGTGAAAAACCATCGCGCAGATGGAGGATAACATGGTCGGATCCAGATCTGCGTTGGGAAGGGCGTTACACAAATATTCGGCCATTTCCTCCCCCTCCATCCAATGCATGTTTTGACGTCCTTCTACAGTAACCCACGCCCCGTTTTTTCGGCCTTCCCTTTTTACGATCGTCCTGCCTTTTGTAACCTCCTGAATGACTTGAGAAAACAACAGAATTTGAGGCTCGTACTGCAGAAAATCTTTGCAGACGGCCTCAACAGCTTCTCTTATGCTCAAAAGAACGCTTTCCCCGGCCACCATGAAAACCTCACTTCTGGGATACCGCTTTGCAGCATCTCCTGTTGCCGATTGAAGTTTTCTTCATGAAATAATGCGTGAGGGAATCGAGCTTTTTACACGGATCTCTAACCCAACATCATTTCAAAACATTGCTCTTTAACTTTTGTCCCCCATTGTTCTCCGATCTTTTCTTTCTGAAGACGAAACCCGGCCTTTTCATAGATATGCCTGGCGGCATCAAGCCCTTCAAAGGTCCACAGGTACACCATTTTATACCGATTTTTTCGGCAGAATTTCATGGCATTTTGCACAAGGAGAGTACCCGCTCCCGTTGATCTGAGAACATCCGATACGATGAACCATCTGAGGTGAGCTCCTTTTTCTTCTGCATGCAAACCATCGATGGCTATGGCGCCTTCGATTTGCCCCTGCCTTACAACGGTTCCCAGAAAATCCCTGTCTTCCCGATATCGTTGTATGAACGCCGCCATTTCCGAGGCAACTTTGGCTTCGAAAAAAGGGCCAAAATTCCAGTTTGCATGATAATATGTGGCATGCATATGCGTCACTCGCCCGATAACGCCGGTCTGGTAGCCGGTTTTGAGTGTTACTCCTTCCATATGGATTTTCAGCCTCGCACTCTTTTCATGAAATATTTCATTCTTCTCTCTTGATATTTCTTTCCTGTAACGATCAGCCGTTTTCACCGGTCAGCCTTCCGACAGGACGAAGGCGGGAGAATTTCGACCTTGTCCTGCCAGGGCCAACGCCCCTCCACTTCCAGTTGCAGGGCCATGCTGAGGAACGTACGGATTAGCACAATCACTCCGAGGATGGCCACATTCTCCATTGTCGGGGCAACGACGACCGTCCGTATGATATCGCCCGCCACAAGGAATTCAAGCCCCAGGAGGATGGCTCTTCCAAGATCCTGCCGATAAAGCCGGTACGAATCGCCTGATTTTTCTTGTTTTCGAAAAAGGAAATTCCCTGTTGCCAGTAGCGCGCCAACGACAATCACCAGGACACCTATCCCGTCAATCGCTGTCCCGATGACGTCCATTATTTCACGGTAGTGATTCATCATCCCTCCTGCCATCTGCGACCAATTCCAACGATTTATTCCTTTCCAGACTCTCAGTATCGGTTCATCCTAATCTTGTGGGTTTCCAGGTTCTCTTTCGGGATTGGCACCATTTTTTCCGCAGGATATCCGATGCTGATGATCGATTCGACCTTGAGGTTTTCGGGCAGCCCCAGGAGTTCCTGAATGTAACTTACAGAGGTCATCCCCTCGGCATGCGTTCTTTTTCGAATCTGTATCCAACAGCTCCCCAGGCCCAGGGATAGGGCGACCATCTGAACCAGGATAGAGGCGATAGAGCAGTCTTCCACCCACACATCAGACCTGTTTTCATCTGCGCAAACAACGATACCAAGGGCAGCCCCTTTTAAAAATGCGGCGCCGTGTGGCTTGGCCTGGGACAGACGAGCCAACACATCCCTGTCATCCACAAAAATGAATTCCCATGGCCTGAAATTTCGCGATGTGGGGGAGCGCAATAGGGCTTCTTTCAGGATTTCTATTTTCTCGTCTTCAATTTTCCCGGGTTCGTATTTTCTGACACTTCTGCGGGTTCTGAGTAGATCAATCATGTTCCATTCCTTTCAAGTGGTGGGGTTATCCATATTTTTGGCGTATAGTTTATAGTTTTCTATGAGGTATGGGGATCAACGATCTGAAAAACAGCTTTGCATTCAGGCGACTGAGTTTTACATTGTCTTTGAAAAGCCTGAAATGGGATATTCGTTTTTTGCCTGCAGGGTAATATGCGGTAATGGTCACTTCTTTCAATGCGATACCCGCCCATGCGGCCTTTACCAGCACTTCAATCTCAAAGGCGAAACCCCGCTCTTTCAATTTGAGGGCCTCAAAGAGGTAAACGGGGTAGGCCCTAAATCCGCTCTGGGCATCTCCCAGTTTTTTTCCTGTTTCAACACGAAGCCAGAAGTTCGAAATTTCCCTTCCTATGCGCGAAGATCGGGGGGCTTCTGCTTTTTTGAGATTTCGTTTTCCCACAATGATCGCATCGGGATAGTCCTCAATCATCCCGAAAAACTGCTGAAAATCATCTGGATCATGCTGCCCGTCTGCATCCATGGTGACGATATGGGTCATGTTCAGTTCACGTGCCCTCCCTGCTCCCGATAGGATCGCCGCGCCCTTCCCCAGATTTACCGGATGCCGGATTATTTGCGCTCCCAGACCGTGAAGCATATCCGTTGTAAGGTCTTCACTCCCGTCGTCTACAACAATCACCGTGTCATGGATTTTTCCAGCCTTTAAAACAACCTCCGCGAGGGTGCGCCCGTGGTTGAAAACGGGAATAACAATGGCCGTACGCGCTGCAGTATGGGGGGATGCACGATGCATCGCTCTATCTTCTAATTCTCTTTGTCTGTGGGGTTCCTTCAACATTTCACCAAAAGACATTCCCGTGCCAGGTTCACCAGGTCACGGATCTGTTTTCCATTAAAAAGCACATCATTTCTGCTGTTCAACTCAACCGTACCATAAGGAGGATGTACGGATTTTTCGATCCTGTCAATCATAAAAAAAAGGGCTCCCGGTGCGGTCCCTGAATTGTTTTCAAAACCCGAAGGACAGCCCGGTTCGCAGAAACCCACAAGCGCATTTTCAAATTCGTTAAAGCTGATACCATCCATGGCGGCTTTCAACCCGGACAGTCCCACGGGAGGAAATTCGTTTACGACAAAAGATGCCCCTGTAAGTCCAAACCGGCAGGATGCCTCTCCCAGAAAAGAATTGGGGAGCGTATAAGAGAAGAGGGCAGGGCTGGCTGATTTTCCCCCATCGGTCATTACCGTATCAAAATAATCCAGGTCAGTTTGGGAACAACCGTAGGTAGTGGAAACAATGATTGCCATATCCCGAAGTTCAATGCCGGTGTTTTTTCCCGCATCCTTAAGTGCCATGGAAATGGAGGCCAGGCCAAGTTTAGAAAACTGGTCCAATCGTCCAAAATGCTGGTAGGGGGTATCGAAGACCGCTTTTCTCGTTAGGACAGGAAGCGGCCCTTCCGGCATGGAAAACTGTCTCGTTTGCCTGCCGCGACCTATTCCCGCGGCCGTAGTCCATCCTACACCGGTAATAGACAGCTTCATGAAACCTGCCCTCGTTTCAGGATTACCGCCGCGTTTACACCACCGAAACCTGAATTAGTGGTGAGGAGATAATCGCCTTCAATTTTCTGAGGCTGAGAGGATACCAGGCCTCTGGCTCCTTCTTCAGGGGAGATGAGCCCTACTGTCGGGGGGATGCATTTTTCTGAAAGGGATTTTACCCCTATTGCCACTTCAATCCCTCCTGCTGCCCCCAGTGTGTGCCCGATTGCCCCTTTTACAGAATAAGCAGATGGTTTTCGGGCGCCGAAAATAGAATGGAAGGCGGCCAGTTCCATGCTGTCGTTATGGATTGTACCGGTGCCGTGCGCGCAGATCGTGGATATTTCGTCCACGCCGATCTGCGCCATAGCCAAAGCTTTTCGGATCGCCCTGATAAGGCCGCCGCCATCCCGTGCGGGGGCCGTAAGGTGAAAAGCATCTCCCGATATACCCCATCCTGTTAGCTGGCCCAGGACTGGTCTCTTTTCCCGCCGGCAGCGAGTCTCACTCATCAGGAGGATGGAAGCGGCTCCCTCCCCAAGGCTCAAGCCGTTTCGGTCCTTGTCAAAGGGCATGGCCGGTCGAGCGGACAGGGCCCCAAGTGCGGAAAAACCGGAAAACACAAATTCCGTAACGAGGTCGATGCAGCAGACGAGAACGGCATCTGCTCTCTTATTTCGAATCAGTGCGGCGGCCCTTGCAACGGCAATGGAAGAAGAAGCACAGGCCGCGCTGATATTGAAACCGATATTTTCGAGGGCAAGGGTTTCGGACAAGGCGGCGGGGATTGAAGAGAGAAGAATATCGTTCCTGTCGGCGGCGGCGCCTCTTTTGAATTTTTCAAGGTTGTCAATGCCGGCCTTGGTGGTGGCTGTAATCAGCATGGCATCCGTCGGCACGCCTCTTATCTGGGGAACCAGGCGATTCAAAAGATCGTGGGTCATGGAAGATCTGCCTGCTGACGAGAGGCCTTCAATGCATGCTGCAAAACGACTCCTGTAATTCAACACGGGAAAACGCTGAACCGGATGAATAGCTGTTTTTCCAGCCATGAGCCCCTGCCACAATTCTTCAAGATTCGAACCGAGGGCCGTGACAGCGGCACAATCCGTTACGAACACATTCATTCCCATCCCTCTGATTTTCTTAAGATGCAAAATACGGCACTGAAAACTCTACACTCTAAATTTCACATCCTTTATATCTTCACTACTGACATCAAGTCAATACGGGTGAACTATTTCGTTGTCTGTATTCGACCCTATTTCAGCCATTTGACATCGCGGATAATGACAGCCGTTTAACTTTTCCGTTGCCTCTATTACATCTTTACGCCATCTGCAATTTATGCAATATTTACTCCCATGCGTATCGTACTTGTACATCCTGCCGGTTCAAACTGGGTCCCGGGAAAAAAAGATGTGACAGCCGTGGCTAACCGCATGGCCCCCCTGGGACTTATTTCCATTGCAGCGTATCTTGAAAAAGCGGGGCATACCGTCTTTGTTTATGACTGTCTGGGGCCTGGAAAGCCCTCGGACAATCGGTTCCACACGAAGGCCATTCTAAGCTATCATCCTGACATGGTCGGATTTTCAGCTACAACCTCGGGATTCCTCGATGGTTACGAACTGGCGGAACGGATCAAGCTGGGGAGGGATCAGATTACCACTGTTTTCGGAGGTGTGCATATATCCTCCCTGGGCGCCTCCCTGCTCAAGGATTACCCGGCCATTGATTTCCTCTGCATTGGAGAGGGGGAAGTGACCATGGCGGACCTGGCAGAAGGCCGGTCCCCCGCTTCAATCCAGGGTATTGCGGCCAGAGGTACAGATGGACCGTTAACCAATCCTCCCCGGGAGCATATCCACGACTTGGATGACCTGCCTTTTCCTGCCTACGAAAAACTGGAAGGGTTTCCGAAAGGGTACAGCCTTCCTCTCTTCAGCTATGTCCTTAGCCCGGGCGCAACCATGGTTACCAGTCGGGGTTGCCCCTACCAGTGTTCGTTCTGCGACCGTTCTGTTTTTAAGCGGGGGTTTCGCTATAATTCCGCGGAATATGTTTACGAGCATATCAAATACCTGCGAAAGCGATTCGGGGTTCGCCATATCAACATCTATGACGATCTTTTCACGGCCAACCGAAAACGAATTGCCGAACTCTGCCAACTGCTTATTTCGAATCCTCCCGGTATGCAATTTAATTGTGCGGTGCGAGTAGGGTATTGTGACGATGAACTTCTTGAAATGCTGAAAGAGGCCGGATTCCTTCAGCTTTCCCTGGGGATAGAAACCGGCGATCCTGACCTTATGAAGATCCATAAGCCCGGGGTGTATCTTCACGAAGTCCGGGATACCGTCAGACGCATTCAACAGATGGGGCTGAGGGCAAAAGGCCTTTTCATGATGGGGCTCCCCGGTGAGACCTTTGAGACGATCCGGAAAACGAGTGACCTTGTCATCTCCCTGGGCCTCGATGACATGAACATGTCGAAATTCACGCCCTTCCCAGGCGCCCCTGTCTGGGATACGATTTTCCAGGAGGGCACTTTTGACTGTGACTGGCGAAAGATGAATTGTCTCAATTTCGTATTTGTCCCGAAAGGCATCTCATCGAAAGAACAGCTTGCTGAACTCTACAACCAGCATGTGAAGAGATTTTACAGTGATCCGAGGTGGAGAAAAAAGTTTCAAAAACACCTCTGGCAACACCGGTGGAGCATCTGGTATTTCTTAAAACATCTGCCAACTTTCCTTGCCGCCAAACGCAATTTCGAACCCGAATAGGGGGATTTATTGGACCATTTAGACACAATCCGTTCGCAGTTCCCTGTCACTGAAAACCGCGTGTTTTTGAATCACGCGGCGATTTCGCCCATACCTCTGGCATCGGTGAAAGCGGTGAAAGCACTACTGGAGCAGATAGCGCGGTATGGCGGTGAAAGTTATGCTGAATGGATGGAGAAGATAGAGGAAGTGAGAACGCTTGTTGCCGAGCTCCTTTCCTGCAGGTCTGGTGAACTGGCATTTACAGGAAACACTTCCGACGGTCTCAGCATGGTAGCGGCCGGACTAAAGTGGCGGAAGGGAGATGTGGTGCTCATCCCCTACCCGGAATTTCCGGCCAATCTGTACCCCTGGGAAAACCTGGCATTCCAAGGAGTGCGCACCAGACGCATCCAACGAAAAAACGGATCTTTCCATGTGGAGGATGCAGAAAAGGCGCTGGTGCCTGGGACCCGACTCGTCTCCGTAAGTTCCGTAGACTTTTCTGCGGGTTTTCGTTGCGATCTGGAAGCTCTGGGAGATTTCTGTCGAAGAAAGGGAATCCTCTTCTGTGTGGATGCCATCCAGAGTCTGGGGATCATCCCCATGGATGTAAAAAAATATGGAATACATTTCCTGTCGGCCGGAGGGCACAAATGGCTCTTGAGTCCCATGGGATGTGGAATAGTGTATATTTCCGAGGAAGCCAATCATTTTGTACATCCGGACAGGGTAGGATGGAAAAGCGTGATGGACGAGGAAAATTTTTCTCAAAAGGATTTTCGCCTGAAACCGGATGCCCTTCGTTTTGAGCCGGGAAGCATGAATGTGGCAGGTATTTATGCCCTTGGCGCCGCCATCAGGCTGTTGAACGAAGCAGGTCTTGAACATGTATATCAGCGGATTATGTTCCTGAATGACCTGTTCCTCCAGGGCCTGCAGGATCGAAAAATCGAAATTGCATCCTCTCTCACAGCGAATGAGCGTTCCGGGATTCTCAGTTTCTTTCTTGATGGAAACCCGGTAGCCTTACATGGCTTTCTAAATGATAGAAATATTATCGTTTCCGTAAGAAATGGCATGGTCAGGCTCTCCCCTCATTGTTACAACAATCCGGACGACGTGGCCCTGTTTTTCGAAGGCCTTGATCAATTTCTTTCCAAGTGAAGATACGGCCTTTCTGTTGACATCCATTGGCTTTAACCCCGCCGAGGAGGAGCTTTGGGAAGAGGCTTTCCAATCCATTGAAGAACGGATCGATCTGTTTGAAGACCCCTTATCCCGGAGCGAATAACACGATGGACTAAAGATTTTTTGAAATGGAGAAAAGAAAAGCGGCTCCTTTCTCTTCACCCGGTTCCATCCATACCTCTCCATGATGACGTGCCACAATTTCCTTCACAATGGCCAGCCCGAGACCGGTACCTTGAACGGGTGAGGAGGTCTTTTTTCTCTTGAATACCTCAAATATTTCTTTGGAGTCCTCTTTCTTCAGACCAATCCCGTCGTCAGTGACAGAAATAATGTGGAACCGGTCTGCAGATTGATAGGCAATTTGAATTTCAGTCAAGGATTCGCCGCCATATTTCAGGGCATTATCCACCAGATTTCTGATAATTCGCAGTATAGACATCTTATCTGCTTTTATTTCTGGAAGATCGCCAGGTTGCATCCATTGTATCCCTCGAACCGTAAGCCGGGAGGCAAATTCTTCTTTTGCCGTCCGGACAACTTCTTCCAGTTGTATCTTTTCGAAAGCAAGGGGAGCCTCTTTTGTGGATATGAATAGATTAATGTCTTCCACAAGAGAGACAACCTGCTCCGAGGCCTTCAGGATCTGGTCGCAATAACTCTTTCCCTTCTCATCAAGTATATCTCCATAATTTTTCCGAAGCAGCTTGGTGAGGCCGTAAATGCCGATAGCCGGACTTTTCAGGTCATGGGAGACGGAATAGGAAAACATTTTTATTTTCTCAGCACTTTCCTTGACTTTCTCTTCCGCTTCTTTTCTCTTCTCCGCCATCACATTGAATGCTGTGGCCACTTCGCTGATTTCATCACTGGTTTTGACGAAAATTTTTTCATCCAGATTTCCCCTGCCGAATTTTTCAGAACCCTGTTTCAGGATGCGGACAGAGCGGATAATATCCCGCGTAGTAATGAGCGTTACCCCTCCTATGATGAGGATGGCTAAAACCGCCATGGAAAGGCTTATGGTGATGGTTGCCGCACCGAATTTCATGGCGGCTTCAGCGCCGGACCTTGTCTCTTCCATGAGCAGCGGTTGCGCACGATCATTGAGAAGGGACTCTGCCCATTTGACTTCCCGCTCAAAATTCTCCATTTCAGCGCGAAGCCTGTCCTTGATCCCGAGCAAATGCGAACCGTTTTCGATGGTATCATGGAAATTCCGGTGAATTTCTTTGAAAGAAGAGAGCTCGGAATCTGAGATAATCGTTTTTTCAAACAGCGTTTCGGAACGTTCGAAATGGCCGGATGCAATCCTGATATTTTTCACCGCCTCAGGTTCGCTTTCAGAAACCTGTCCAACGATTGCTTCAAAAATCGTGTGAAGGGCGATTTTCATGGCAAGGGCGTTTTCGCGCTTTCCGAGTGCATCAGGCCCCTCTTTTTCCAGATCCCGCTGAAGCTCCAAATCGAGAAGATCACTGGTTTGCTTGATACATTTCGCGAACAGAATTCGCGATTTATGTTTCTCCTGTCCAAGTGTGACAATCGTCAGATACAATTTCCTGAATTTCTCGTAGAAATCCTTCAATTCCATCCCAAAAGGTTTTTGCATTTTGCTATTATTCAGTTGGATAAATCTATTGATAAAATACTTTAATGAAGTTTCGGAATCCTGAAGTGTTTTCAGATGCCATTCATCATTGGTTCTGACATATCCATAAATCGCCCTGGCGATTTCATCTATGCTTATTTCTATCTCCAGAAGGGCATTGTTCATTGGTTCTGAAACAACAAGCACCTGCCTTAACGCCCCATTGAGTTTTTGAATCTGAAGATAGGATACCAATCCGCTGATGCCAAGGACAAGAATCAGGATTCCAAAGTTGAGCCACAGTTTTTTAGCGATTGTAATTCTCATGACTGCTCCGCCTTTGCGACCTCTGCCACATTTTCCGTAAAGGAGTCGTTCCTTTGATCTTCAAGAATATCCTGACGACCACAGGAGAAATAAAAGCTCATAAGGGGGATCGCCAGTGCAATTCCAATGAAACACATGAATCTCATTGTAACCACTCAAATGTTCAAACGTGATAAGGTCTGCCTGTAGATACCCGGCAGGCGCTTCTTACCGAAAAGCATTCAGATAACAACTTCGAATCAGTTCAAAATGATTTCGGTGATTCCGTATCTTCCACCAGACATGTCCTCGGTTTCCAAGAGACCAGGGGGGATCGATTCCACCATCTTCACCATGCAACAGAGAGGCGATATTTTCCTCACCATACCCTGAAAACGGGCCTTTGCTGGTGCCGCCCAACCAGTTTTCTTTCCCGGTGACATCTGTGGACCATGAAAATGGATCCGACAACAAAAACTGTGCATCCTTTTTTCTGGCAACCCTGTTCATCTCTTTCAGATGAAGAAAGGGCAGGGGGATTTTGTCTATCAGGTTAAGGGATGAAAGAGTACTGAAAGAACCGCCCCTGAATGGAAGAGCCTGCACATCTGCTACCAGGAATTCGACCTTTTCAGTATTCCAATCCTTGTGCATATGGATTGTTTTTTCTTCGGTGAGAGTTCCTTCAACAACAAGGGATATATCCAGGGAGCCTTTCGTAATGAATTCTCTTGCCTTTTTAATAAACGCATGAGAAAGGTCCACGCCTACGGCAAAATCGGATTTCCGGCTCATTTCCAGGGTAAACCGACCCACTGCGCAGCCCGCATCCAGGGAGAATCCGGTTCGTGAAACCACAAGATCGGCCCATTCCCTGTAGGCTTGAGCAGCATCCTGATCGTCGAAAAGGTCGCCGTAATGGCTCCAGAGATAGGATGAAACAACCGACTGCGCTTCGTATTTGCCGGACAGGTTGCACATGGGATTTTGAATCGGAATGAGCCGGGGAATTCCTTCAGAAATGGGATAATTTGTCCCGCATTGCCCACAATGGAGGCGGCCTGAAAGGATATCCTCGCCATCCATGTCGTGATTTTGAATGCGTAAGGAAATTTCGTCGGGAAGGCAGGAAGGACAGATCAGAAGTTCAAGCAGAGGTCTTTTCATAATCTTTATATACACCGCCGGGCGGAACCGGAAAGATGTTTTCGAAGAAACGAATTCGCTGCTCTTAGCGGGAAAGCTCCCGGAGGGACCACGAAAGGAGAGACCGGAACGGTTCTCCTTTCGCTTGAATCATTTCCACGCTGATCATGCCGGTGCGTGACATGCCGGAGCATGACAGGCAGGAGAGTGACATGCTGGTGCGTGACATGCCGGAGCATGACAAGACGGAGCGTGGCATGCAGGTGCATGACAGCTTGCTGCATAAGACACTTTCTTCTCAACTTTCTTGATCTTTACCATAGGTTTCACCTCCTTTCTTCAAATAACCTTCCTTTCCCAAAATCTGAACCGCCTCGACACAGGAATCAAAGAAGGCTTTTCTGGTCATATCCTGACCGTATTGGCCATAAAGCTCGCTTGAAACAGATTCCAGCGGCGATTCTCCGTCACAAAGTGCAAGAAGGTCTCTTGTAAAGGCGTTTATTTCCACCACCTCCAGGAGATCCTCCTCCTGCCGGAAAAGCAGAAGGGTTTTTTGGGGTTCGTATGTTTCCTGGAAACGGCCCGCCTTAAAGTCCATTATAATCACAGGAACGTCAAAATCAAATTCTTTCATAATTGCATCACTGTTCTTAACGGCAACAAATCCACTAATATTCCGGAGGTCTATCGTGAAATGCTCTTTAGGGGGAGTGGATTTCCCCACTTTTAACGAAAGGTTTTCGTACTCCAGGATGTCGTGAACGTAAGGTCGCAACCGTTTTTTTACCGTGGACAATCTTTCCGCAGTGAAGTCCCCGAAGTAGAGATAACAGTCGCTGGGGGTTAATAGGACAGGTTCTCTTTTCAATTTACCCTTCAGCCACCTGAGCCATTGAATAAACAGGTCGGCTATGAATGCATGGGTTTCAAGGCTCAGAAGAAGAAAGGTTTTGGGATAGAAACGCACGATGAGCGGAAAGAAACTTGCCAGGAGATTGAGTTCTTCCAAGGTGTAGGCAGGGCAGGGCAGGTTATAAAAACTGCTGAATATTGCAGGGAAGGCATTGATCATTGCTTCGTCTGAATCCAGCCTTTTTCCTCCATCAAATTCAAGTCCAAGGGCAAAATAGGTGTCCACCCGGCGTACGGCGGAATGTATGTATTGCCTGAAAAGATCGGTTCCCGGCAAAAGTGTGGGCAGCTGTATAAGCGGGTTGCTGTTCCCCAGAATCCCTGTTCTTAAAGCCATGCGAAGGGTATCATCGATGTCCTGTTTTTCTTCAGGAGGAAAACCGATCACAAAACTCAGGGTGGGAACAATCCCCTGTGAGGCGGTTTCGGCTACGCGGGTGTAAAGGATGCCCTCATCAATGTCTTTGCGTATAAAGGCCAGGGTGCGCTTCGATCCCGAATCAATCCCGTAGCACATGGATTCACACCCGGCTTCCCTCATGAGGGCTAGAACAGGTGCGTCCACGCTATCTAATCGTGAGATGCAGTACCATGGGATATGGTTCAATCCTTTTCGGATGACTTCATGGCAAAAGGATTTTACAAATTCTTTCCTTGCCGTAAATTGGTCGTATGCCAGCAGAAAACATTCCGCTCCAAAGTCGCGATGCAGTTCGGCCATTTCCTTCACCAGCCTGCCAACGGAATAGGTCCGCGACCTGCGCCTCCACAGGATCGATTCAGAACAATAAATGCAGTGATGCGGACATCCTCTGCCAACTTCAAGAATAGCGATGCTCCTTGGGAGTTCGCACGCATCTCGATAGGCTTGAAGTGGGGGACAAAAACTGTAATCGGGCAGTGGCAGGTCATTCAGGTCTGAGACCAGAGGTCGATCCGCACCCACGATGATTTCGTTGCCTCGGTGAAAAGTAATTCCCGCTATTCCGGATTCGTCATCACCGTTCGCATAGGCTGCAACGAGTTCAGGGAAGATCGTTTCCCCTTCGCCCCGTACCATACAGTCGATGAAAGGAAAGTTTTCGAGAGTTGCTCTGTCAGCAAAGGAAACATTGTGTCCCCCGAAAACGATCTTGACATGAGGGTCCCGGGCCCTTATTCTCCTGGAAATCTGAATAGCAGGGGGAAATGTGGTGCACTGGGCCGAGATGGCCACCATATCCGGGTTTTCGCCCAGAATGAGTTCAGCGGATTCGTCATAAATGTTTTTCCCCATGGACAAGGTATTCCGGCGAATGGCCAGAACAAGGTCAAGAAGGACAATCTCATGCCCGGAATTCTTGATGGAAGTGGCAACATTGATCAGGCCCAGTGGCGGAAGATTGTACATGCCTTGCAGATAAAAGGGCGGAAAAACCAGGACGATTTTCATGGAATCCTTTCGTGTGTTTCTGCTGGTTTCACCAGTCGTACATTTTTTTTGGAGAGCTCCATAGTCCACTCCAAATCGCCAGTACGGCTTTTTTGGAAAGGTCTTCAAGTGACAAAAGGACAACTTTTTTCTCCAGTATAAAGGGAGAATCGACTTCCGTCAAATGGTCCTTTCGTCAGGTGGCCTTTTTTGGTATGGTTTTGCGCGAAAAGAGGTAATGCATGACAAAAGACACTGAGAACGGTTCAGATGTGAAATTCTTCGTTGACGGCCATGTGGATCTTCCATATTTTCTGATGAAACCTGGCTATGAAGGATCGTTCCGGGACCTGAAGGAAGGACCGTTCACTTTCCATACGGCGATGGCTTCCGGGGTAAGGCTTTTCTGCACGGCTATCTATTGCCAGGACTTGTTCAACGGAAAAGAATCACTCAAGCATTATCAACAGGTTTTAGGCTTTGCCCAACGCTCCCTGGAATCCTTGAAAATCCTTAAAAATAAAAAGGATCTTGATGAACTGCAAAATCATCCCGAGGATCTCGGGACGTTATTTCTTCTGGAAAATGCGGATTGCCTTGCCGGCAATATTTCCCAAATTGACACGCTGAGAGAAAACGGCGTTTTTGCGGTTGGTTTGACCCATGCGGGTGGGAACCGCCTGGGTGATGGAAATGGTATCCGTTTTTCGCGGGGACTCACGGATGTTGGAAGGGAGGTCGCCAGGATCCTGGGTGAAAAGAGGATTCTCCTGGATGTGGCCCATCTTCATCCTGCCTGTTTCTGGGAGTTGCTTGATCTCGTGGAGACCCCCATGATTTCCTCCCATACCGGCATCAGGGAAATCTTTGACATTCAGAGAAATATCGATATGAAACAGGTTCGCGAGATCTTTCAAAGGGGAGGCATGGTGGGAATCACCATGAATCCGGAGATGCTGGCGCCCGAAGGAAAAGCGGAAGTCAGGAGCGTCTTTAATCATCTGGATATGGTAGTGCAGAAATTCGGGCCCGATGGGGTGGGAATAGGTTCAGACCTTTGCGGTTTCGATGCTTCCATCAAAGGGATGGAAGACATCACCGGCATAGGGCTTCTGGTCGATGAAATGATGAATCACGGTTATGGCGGAAGCGCTGTGGCGAAAATCATGGGCCGCAACTGGCTTGGCATCTACAGTGGGATTCTTGCGGTGGAAGTGTAGGCGGACATCGTAGTAAAGGAGAATCGTATGAAAACAAAATGCATTGGAGTTTTGCTTGGAGTGTGGGTCGTTTTAGGTTTTTTTTCTTATAGTTTTGCACAGGTGGAATGGGTTGCCTCAGGGGCGCTGAAAGTAGGCGAGCCGATTCTTGATTTTACGGTCAGCCCTGATGGAAAGCATTTTTTTGTGCTTACCAAAGGAGGCGATATCTCCATCTATGACCGGGACGGAAAGCCCGTTGGAAAGATTACAACGGGAAAAGATGTGGACCACATCTCGGTCAGTCCGGATGGCAGGCAGATTTACCTCTCGGGTAAACAGACAGGAATAATTGAATGGTTAGACTTCGATTTTATTGTGGATATTAAGCTTTCCGATTCCCCCTATAAAGGCCCTTCCGGGGCCCCTGTTGTCATCGCAGTTTTCAGTGATTTCCAGTGACCTTACTGTGCACGGCTTGCGCCGACACTTGAGCAGTTGCTCAAGCAGTACCCGGAAACGGTAAAGGTTGTTTTCAAAAACTTTCCCCTGAGCAGTCACAGATATGCTGAAAAGGCGGCTGCAGCTGCCCTTGCAGCCGGGCGGCAGGGAAAGTTCTGGGAATTTCATGATGAATTGCTCAAAAATTATAGAGTGATTGATGACAAGAAAATCAGTGAGATCGCCGACACCTTGAAGTTGGATGTACCACGGTTTGAAGCAGACATGCAAGATCCCTTGATTCTCCAGAAAATAACTGAAGACTACGAAGAAGGAAAGGGTATCGGGGTGACTGGTATTCCGGCAATATTTATTAATGGCAAGCGCGTGAAAAATAGAAGCCTGGAATCATTGAAGGACGTGATCGAAAGGGCACAAAAAAAGAAAGGCACTCCTTAAGAGCCTTGGCTCGCAGCAGAAATAAAAACGGGCATGCCAGGTATTCCGGCATGCCCGTTGTAAAACGGATACGAGTCTAAGCGACTGTTACGTTTGCTGCGGCAGGACCTTTCTGTCCCTGCTCGATATCAAAGGTAACGCGATCACCCTCGTTAAGAGTCTTGAACCCGCTAGCATTGATTGCCGAGTGATGAACAAATACATCGGGCCCATCTTCCTGCTCGATAAAGCCAAAGCCCTTCTGGTCATTAAACCACTTTACTGTTCCATTAGCCATAGTGACATCCCCCTTTCAAAAATTTTTCATCGTTCCAAGCTTCAGGCTGCCACTTTTGCAAATGGATCTTTCCCTTAGAACAAACAAATCCGTCAGAAACGAGACGGGCCTTTCATAATTTTTTAATGGTAATAAACCTCCTATGCAATGTCAAGCATAAACCACCGTTAATTCGCAATTTGGTTTTTTTCAAACAGAACGCAACACCAGGGAACAGATTTATTTGAAAAGTTTATCGTCCCCTACAATTTTTCTGATTAGTTCACGGTAATCTTCGGCACCAGGCGAGCCTGGAGCAAATTCGAAAATCGTTTTTCCGGATGATGGGGCTTCTGAAACGCGCACATTCGTGCGAATGGGAGCGCAAAGTTTCGTACCGTATATTTCACGTAATTTTTCCAGTATCACCTCAGATTTTTTGAGTCTCCTATCAAAAAATGTGGGTAACACATATTTGATTTCAAGTTCCTGTCTGTACTTCTTAATTGCACTGACGCTTTTGAGAAATTCGGTGAGTCCCTGGAGCGTCATCGCTTCGAGAGAAACGGGAACAAGCACTTCGTTTATGTAAAAAAGGGCGTTGACGGTCAGCACGTCCCAACCGGGAGAGGTGTCCATAATAACATAATCAAATTGATTTTCCAGAGGAGTTAAGGCTTCCGACATGGTCATTTCTCCTCCAAAGTCTTTTCTGCTGATAAGGCGCTTCAGGCCCGCGAGGGACCTTCCACCGGCAAGCAGGGACAATTTATCCCCGATTTTGTGAATGGTTTCCTCAGGGGTAAGTTCTCCGGTTACCAGTTCTGTCAGTCCTGTTTTGGGCTTCACTCCCAGCATAAAGCTTGTCTGCCCCTGAGTGTCCGTATCAACGAGCAACACTTTCTTCCCTGCAAGGGTCAAACCCACTGCAAGGTTGACGGCCGTTGTTGTTTTACCCACCCCCCCCTTGCTCAGGGAGACGGCGATCCTGCGAACGGGATTGGATCTTTTCTCCGGGACCGTTTTTTGAGAATCTACCGATCCAGGTTCACCGGTTCGCAACAAAATCTTTTTCTGGCACGACGTGCATCGGGCGGCCGTCACATTTTCCGGTATTTTCTTTTCATCAATGTGGTGTTCTTTCTTGCACCATGGGCAGATGATAACCATAGGATTCTCCCTCTTCAGTGTTCATTTTGAGCGGACACTCTTCGTCATAAGCTTCCTGATCAGTTTGCTGTCGAGCCCTTTTTCCTTGTATTCTTCCAGAATGGTTCTCAGTGCGAGATCAACTATTCGCGACTTGGTTACTTTTGATTTGGCTATGGATGGGAAAAGCTCTCGCAATTCAGACTTGGTTTCGCCAAGTTCCTGTAAGACTTTTTCTGTCAGATAGTGGGATGCTTGTTTTCGCGTTGGTTTCCCGGTAGCTTTTTTTGCGGGAATCGAGTCTTTCTTGGGGCTCTTTGATCCATCTGAAGAAATTGCATCCAAGTTGATGATTTTGCACAACTCTTCCAGTCCTTCGACGACGTCCTCCTCGGAACCACCCAGGATTTCGGCCAGTATGTCCTTTTTTTCTCCCCCATTTTTCATGCCGTTCCGCCTTTATTCAAGAGCAAGCGTTCCCTTAAGACTTCGTAAAAAGCTGAAAGCGCTTCCGCCGTACCCTTGTCAAGTTCAATAAAACGCAATCCACACAGGGGGTTTTCTTCTCCATCATCAGAGACATGCATGACCTGAGCCCGTACATTAAACACCTGGTCGTCCAGGGTTATCATTGCGTTGATTAGTTCCTTTTCAACAGGGAAATATTCACCTTCTGCCCTGGTTCGAAAAGACACTCCACTCGTCTGTATATTGACCATGGAGTATACGGTTTTTCCAATACGGATCGAGAACCGATCCGATTTACTCACGGGAATCCTAAAACAACAGCGCGTGATCCCATTTTCAGGAGGACATTCTTCACTCCCGGTTTCAAATTCAAGTCCAACCATCGCCTCTTTGCTCATTAAACTCCTCCTTTACATGTTCTCCGGTCCGCTCAAATCCCTAAGAATGCTGAACGGAAGATATCGCTTTGAAGAAGCTCCTGCCCGGGGCCTTCACCTGTGATTTTCCCGGTCTGCAGGACGTATCCTGTATCGGAGAGATCCAGGGCCTCGCGAACATTCTGCTCCA
>ERZ889078.1285-NODE-1285-length-20236-cov-5.458055_pt1 | contig 20236 bp, 21 predicted proteins | sample MGYA00521266_ERZ889078 | MGnify/ENA primary metagenome ERZ889078 (study PRJEB32303, sample SAMEA104408618) | aquatic metagenome | biome: Brackish water; feature: Pelagic; material: water | place: Baltic Sea | collected 2014-06-16T06:34:00 | depth 76,534 m ...
ACTTATGCAGCCCCTTACTTTCGGGGGGGATTACCGATGTGGTTTGCACGCCAAAAGGGACTATATTTCGGCCTTGCAGGATAAGCCGTAAAGCATCCTCACGTTAAGCGTGTACCTGCCAGTGAATTAGAAGAGGCTGCGGTGACGCGCGCGCGCACAAGCTCGCCGACCTTACCGTTGAGGTCGGTCACATGGACAGCATGCAAGTGCTGCGATTTGCCAACCATTTGCCCCGGCCGACGCCCGGCCTTCTCATACAGAACATCAACGTCATGGCCGACCATCGCCTCTTGCGCTGCACGTTGCTGCACGCCAAGCAGCGCCTGCAGCTCCTGCAAGCGCGCATCCGCTACGGCAGTTTCCACGGCAGGCTTTTCGGCCGCAGGCGTTCCGGGACGGGAGGAATACTTGAAAGAATAGGCCATGCCGTAGCCCACCTTGCGTATCAGCGACAAGGTGGCCTCAAAATCCGCATCCGTCTCGCCGGGAAAGCCGACGATAAAATCCGAGGTCAGCAAGATATCGGGGCGTGCCGTGCGAAACCGGTCCAGCACGCGCAGATAGTCGTCCGCCGTATGCTTGCGGTTCATCGCCTTGAGAATACGGTCTGAGCCGGATTGCACTGGCAGATGCAGATAGGGCATCAGCTGCGGACAATCCCCATGGGCGGCAATCAGGTCATCTTCCATATCATTAGGATGGCTGGTCATATAGCGCAGCCGGTCGATCCCCTCGACCTGAGCCAATGCACGTATAAGCCGGGCCAGCCCATAGCCCCCAGCGCTGTAAGCGTTCACATTCTGGCCCAGAAGCGTAAGCTCGCGTACGCCGCGCGATGCCAGATTGCGGGCCTCGGCCAGCAGGCGTTCTGGCGGGCGACTAACCTCGGCCCCGCGCGTGTATGGCACCACGCAAAAGGCGCAAAACTTGTCGCAGCCTTCCTGCACCGTCAAGAATGCCGTTGGGCCCCGCATCGCGCGGCGTTCGGGCAGGTGGTCAAACTTATCTTCGGGCGGAAATTCGGTATCAATGGCACGTTCGCCAGTCTGGATGCGCGCCTCCATTTCCGGCAAGCGGTGATAGCTTTGCGGGCCAACAACAAGATCGACCAGCGGCATCCGGCGCATGATTTCTTCGCCTTCGGCCTGCGCCACGCACCCTGCCACGCCAATTTTAAGATTCGGGTTGGCCTCTTTAGCTGACCGCAACCGACCTAGATCGGAAAACAGCTTTTCCGAGGCTTTCTCGCGGATATGACAGGTGTTGATCAGCACCATATCGGCATCATCCACCGTATCGGTTGTCACATAGCCGGTGGAACCAAGACTTTCAGCCATACGCTCGCTGTCATAGACATTCATCTGACAGCCATAGGTCTTGATAAACAGTTTCTTCGGCTCAGTCATGGCAGCACCCTTTGCGTTCAGCCTAGGCGTTTACACCGCCCTGCCCTGACCCGCAACGCCGCGCATCTATCGCGGTCAGGAGCCGGGCCTGGTGATACCTCGGGGCGCTGTGTCCGGGCTTGCCTTATAGGGCTGCAGTACCTTAACCTTTAGCGGCGATGCTGGCACATGAAAGCGCCAGAAACCGGGGAAGTTATGCGTTATTCGAATTTGGCGACGTTTTTGGCACAGAAACGGGATGCCCTTACCATTGGCCCCATCGCCATCATCATGGCCGAAGACCCAGTAGAGGTGGAAAGCACCTTGCTGCACCATCTCGATATCGGGTTTCGGACAGTACTTTTGCTTGCCAACCCAGAAATCACTATCGCGCAGACTATTGAGGAAAAGGTTCAGCGCATCGATTTTGAGACGCATCACACCGATGCTATGGTCAAAGCAGTCAATCAGGTAGTCGAGGCCGCGCCCGGCGCATGGATCTATTACTGCTTTAACGCCGAATACCTATTTCACCCCTTTTGCGAGACGCGCAACATCCGGGAATTGCTGGCTTTTCATAACGAAGAGCGGCGCGATGCACTGCTATCTTATGTGATCGACCTTTATGCCGATGATCTGAACCGCCACCCCAATGCCGTTTCATTGGAAGAGGCGATGCTGGACCGCTCGGGCTATTATGCGCTTGGGCGGGCAGATCCGGCAAACCACAATCATCCGCGCGAACGGCAATTGGATTTCTTTGGTGGCCTGCGCTGGCGGTTTGAGGAACATATTCCCGCCTCGCGCCGCAAGATTGACCGGATCGCCCTGTTTCGTGCCAAGCCTGGGCTGCGATTACGCCCCGACTTCACCTTCTCCGATGAGGAATACAACACTTACGCCTGCCCTTGGCATCACAACATCACCACCGCAGTCGTGTCTTTCCGCACCGCAAAGGCGCTGAAATCCAACCCCGGCTCGCGCTATGACATCCACGAATTCAAGTGGCACAATTCCACCAAGTTCCAATGGCACAGCCAGCAATTGATGGATTTGGGCCTGATGGAGCCGGGCCAATGGTTCTGACCATCCGGCCAGTTTGGCGGATCGGCGCGCGCGGGCGGGTGCTTCAAGGTGCTTCGATTTACAGGGAAGCCACGCTTCTGGCAAACGGGTAGGGCTAGGTTTCCGTCAATCCGGCAGCCATTTCGGCATAATCTGCCAGTGCGGCCTGCCCCATGGGGGTGAGTTGGTAAATCCCCCGCTCCATCCGTTCGAACCAGCCGTAATGGTCATCGCGCATCTGGGCGGCGGCGCGCAGCACACCCGTGGCCTTGGCCACAACCGAGGCTTTGCATGGCCCCGCCTGCAAATGCAGCGCGCAACGGATTGCATCCTGACGGTATGAGGTCATTTTCTTCACCCCTGTGATGCCGCCTTGATTGGGGTCGCCCACCCGGCGCTCAAACTCGCGCAACAGCTTTGCTGCAGGTTTGGCTTTCAGCTTGGGCGCATAGGGGCCGGGATCGAGATGCGCCTCCACCCCCTTGGGTCCCACGGCCAGAAGGCCCAACGACAGGCGACGGCACAGCGCGATAATGTCGCGGTAGCGCAGCTTCCAGCCCTTGGAGACAGGAACCGCCAGATAGACATGATCAAACAGCCCCTGCCGCACCACGCCCTGCATCACAAGCGCCAGTGAAAAGCTCAGCTTCATTTCCACGATCACAGGCGGATCATCGCCCCGGCGGGCCATGATATCGCAATCCCCTATTTCGGCTTTCACCTCATAGCCTTGCGCCTCCAAGTAGGCCTTGAGGGGGGCGTAAAGATCGGCCTCTCGCATCGCGCGCAGGTCAGGCCCGGCGGCGCAGGCGGATCACCACATCGACCTTGGAAATCTCGGTCCCGGCAGGCAGATCGGGCAGGCGGGCAATCTCAAGCTGGTCGGTGCGGGCATCCGTCAGCTCCGCCGTGTCTTCCCAATAAAAATGCGGGTGATCATCCATCCGCGTGTCGAAATAACTTTTGGAACCGTCGACTACGACTTCTTGCATTAGCCCCGCCTCACAAAAAGCGCGCAGGGTGTTGTAGACGGTGGCAAGGCTGACGCCCTCCCCCGTTTCGGTCGAGGCCGCAAACAGGCTTTCGGCGGTGACATGACGGTCCACCCCATCACCGACCAACAGGCACGCCAGCGCCACGCGCTGACGGGTCGGGCGCAGCTCACCTTTGGCCAGCCATTCGGTGCCGCGTTTCACTGCCTGATCAAGCATTTGCCATCCACCTTGTTTGTCCCTCTTCCATATAAGGCCGATCAACGGTGTTTTTCAACCCGAATGAGTGCCGCAACCCCCTGCCATCGTGCCACCGCCCTTGCCAGCGTTTAAGTCCGGGTGCTATTGGAAGAAAAGAGCAGTTCAGGGAAGGGGCATTGCCACATGGCACAGTTTCCGACGAGTTTTGACAAAGAGGGTTTGCTGAAATGTGCACGGGGGGAATTGTTTGGCCCCGGCAATGCGCAGCTGCCCGCCCCGCCGATGCTAATGATGGACCGCATCACTGAGGTTTCAGAAGATGGCGGCGCGCATGGCAAGGGCCATATCGTGGCCGAATTTGATATCACACCCGACCTGTGGTTCTTTGAGTGCCACTTCCCCGGCAACCCTATCATGCCCGGCTGCCTTGGCCTCGATGGCCTTTGGCAGTTGACCGGGTTTAACCTTGGTTGGCGCGGCTGGCAGGGGCGTGGCTATGCACTGGGTGTGGGTGAAGTAAAACTGACCGGTATGGTGCGGCCTGACCGCAAGATGCTACGCTATTACGTAGATTTCACCAAAGCCATTCAAACCCGCCGCCTGACCATGGGTGTAGCCGATGGCCGGGTTGAAGCGGATGGTGAGGTTATCTACCTCGTCAAAGACATGAAGGTCGCGCTGTCCGAAAGCTGATCTGAGTTCCCACGTCCAAGGGTATATTACGCCCAAGAGCATTTGTAGAAGGAGAGCGCCCATGCGCCGCGTCGTTATCACCGGTATCGGTATCGTCTCGCCCATCGGCAACACCGCCGCCGAGGTAGAAGCCAACCTGCGCGCCGGAAAGTCGGGCATTGTCGCAGCACCGGAATATGCCGAGCACGGTTTCCGCAGTCAGGTCCACGGGATGCCGCAGATCGTGCTGGAAGACCATATCGACAAGCGCGACCTGCGCTTCATGGGGCCGGGGGCTGCCTATAACTTCATCGCGATGGAACATGCGATTGCTGACGCGGGCCTGACCGAAGCCGAAGTATCCAACGAACGCGCGGGCCTGATCATGGGGTCGGGCGGACCGTCCACCTCCAACTTCTTTCAGGCGCATAACATCGTGATCGAAAAAGGCGCGCCCAAGCGGATGGGGCCGTTCATGGTCACGCGCTGCATGTCCTCCACCAACTCCGCCTGCCTTGCCACGCCGTTCAAGATCAAGGGCGTGAACTATTCGATCACCTCGGCCTGCTCCACCTCTGCGCATTGCATCGGCAATGGCACTGAGCTGATCCAGATGGGCAAGCAAGATATCGTCTTTGCCGGTGGTGGTGAGGAATTGCATTGGACGCTTTCGTGCCTGTTTGACGCGATGGGCGCGATGTCGTCGAAATACAACGACGCCCCCGAAACCGCATCGCGCGCTTTTGACGCCACCCGCGACGGCTTTGTCATCGCCGGCGGCGGCGGCGTTGTGGTGCTGGAAGAGTTGTCACATGCGCTGGCCCGCGGTGCCAAGATATATGCCGAAGTGACCGGCTATGGCGCCACTTCCGATGGTTCCGACATGGTCGCGCCTTCGGGCGAAGGCGGTGAACGCTCGATGAAACTGGCGATGTCGACCCTGCCCGAAGGCCGCCGCGTGACCTATATCAACGCCCACGGCACCTCGACCCCCGCAGGCGATGTGACCGAAGTAAAGGCCATCCGGCGCGTCTTTGGCGAAAGCGCAGTGCCGCCGATCTCCTCGACCAAATCGCTGACGGGCCATTCCCTGGGTGCGACTGGCGTGCATGAGGCGATTTACTCCTTGCTGATGATGCAGGGCGGTTTCATCACCGCCTCGGCCAACGTCACGCAACTCGACCCGGAGCTGAAGCCCGAAGAAATTGCCACTGAATACCGTGAAGTGGAACATGACAGCATCTTGTCCAACTCCTTCGGGTTTGGCGGGACCAATGCCACGCTGTTGATGACAAAGTATAAAGGATAACCGATGGCCGATCTGATGACGGGCAAGCGAGGCCTTGTGATGGGCGTCGCGAACGAACGTTCGATTGCCTGGGGCTGCGCGCGTGCGCTGGCGGCAGAAGGGGCGGAACTGGCCTTCACCTATCAGGGCGACGCTTTCGGCAAACGGCTGGAGCCGCTGGCGGCTTCGGTCGGGTCCAGCCTGATGGTCGATGTGGATGTGACCGATGATGCCTCGCTTGATCTGGCGTTCAGCCGGATCAAAGAAGAATGGGGCACAATTGATTTTCTGGTCCACGCCATCGCTTTTTCGGACAAGAACGAATTGACCGGCCGAGTCAGCAACACCAGCCGCACCAACTTCAAAAACACTCTGGATATCAGCTGCTTTTCCTTCATCGACGTGTCACGCCGTGCCGCCGAATTGATGCCTGATGGCGGCTGTTTGATGACGATGACCTATGGCGGATCTAACCGCGTGACGCCCAATTACAACGTAATGGGCGTGGCCAAGGCGGCGCTGGAATCTGCGGTGCGCTATCTCGCCGCCGATCTTGGGCCGCAGAAAATCCGCGTTAATGCCATCTCTCCCGGGCCAATGAAAACCCTTGCCGGGGCGGCCATTGGCGGCGCGCGCACCACCTATCGCCATGCCGAAAACAACGCCCCCTTGCTGACCAATGCCAGCTTGGATTCCGTCGGCGGCACCGCAGTCTATCTGGCGTCAGATTACGGGATGCACACGACCGGCGAGATCATCCGCGTCGATGGCGGCTATCACGTACTGGGCATGCCGCGCGCAGAAAATATCAGCTAAAATATTGGCTGTGGTTTCATCGCAGCAAAACGTAATGCTCGGGGCCCATTAATCGGCTTTACGCAACCTCACCAGCGCAGCTTAAATTCCCAAACTGCGGGGGGGTTATAGGCGACCCGCACTGGCTGGACGAAGGCCCTATACAACCGATGGAAGCGATGGGGGTATTCGCTCGGATTGTGTCGAGGCTGGGTGCCGGGTGGGATAACTATTATGGCTTGCTGGCCGAAGTGATTGCCGGGGAGGAGGTGGAGATCGCCCTCTTTCGCGCCCATGCGGCACATTATAGCTATCTCTTTTATATCCTGCGCACGGCTTGACTTGAGGCGGGGATTAAGGCGCAATAGGTCCAGATGATTGCCCAGATGAGGCCAGTATGTCGATCCCGCCCGAAGCGTTTTTCCTTCACCCCAACCTGAACGGCACCTTGCAGCAGCGTATTCGCCAGCTTGTGGCTGAAGGCATTGTGGCCGGGCGGTTTCGGGCGGGTGAAAAGATGCCCTCCAGCCGGGGCTTGGCGGCACATCTTGGCGTGAGCCGGATCACGGTGACGCTGGCCTATACCGATCTGGTGGCCTCCGATTACCTGACCTCACGCGGGCGCTCAGGCTATTATGTTTCGCAAAGCGCACCCTTGCAGCCGGAGTTTGAGGCGCCGCCGCGGGCAAGCGCTAATCAGGTTGATTACGGCGCCCTCACCGGGCGGCGGTTTTCCAGCGTCGATCAGTTGCAGCGCCCCGCCGATTGGGCGCAGTTTCGCTATCCCTTCATCTATGGGCAGGCGGATGCTACCTTGTTTGACCATCAAAACTGGCGGCAATGCGCTTTGCGGGCCTTGGGCAAGCGGGATTTTGAAGCGCTGACCTCGGATTACTACGATCAGGATGATCCTTTGCTGATCGAATATATCTTGCGCAACATCCTGCCCCGGCGCGGGATCGAGGCTGGCGCGAGCGAGGTGTTGCTGACTATGGGCGCGCAAAACGCGCTGTGGCTGGCGGGGCAGGTGCTGGCCGGGCCGGGCAAGCGGGCGGTGCTGGAAAACCCCAGCTTTCCATCCCTGCGCGGGATTTTGCGCCAGACGGGTTGCGCGGTGGAATGGGTGGATGTCGATGGTGACGGCCTGCCGCCCGAGGCCTTGCCGGAGGGGGTAAATGTGGTGTTTACCACCGCCAGCCACCATTGCCCGACCAATGCCACCATGCCCATGGCGCGCAGGCGGGCGCTGCTTGAGGCGGCGAGTGCGCGTGATTTCCTGATCGTCGAGGATGATTACGAGTTTGAGATGTCCTTCCTCAAGGCCGTATCCCCCGCGCTGAAAAGCATGGATCGCGAGGGCCGGGTGATTTACGTCGGCTCCTTTTCCAAGTCGATTTTCCCCGGGTTGCGGCTGGGTTATATCGTTGCTCCTGAAGGGTTTATCCGTGAGGCCCGCGCGTTGCGCGCCACCATGCTGCGCCACCCGCCTGGCCATATTCAGCGCACCGCGGCGTATTTTTTAAGCCTTGGGCATTATGATGCGCTGGTGAACCGCATGAAGCAGGCCTTCAAGCGCAGGCGCTTGGCGATGGGTGAGGCGATTGAGGCGGCGGGCCTGCAGGTGGCCGGGCAAAGCGGGGTTGGCGGCTCCAGCTTTTGGATGGTGGCACCCGAGGGGGTGGATACCGAGGTTTTGGCGCAGTCCTTGCACCGTCAGGGCGTGTTGATCGAGCCGGGGCGCGTGTTCTTTGACCCTGCGCGCGCGCCGCGAAATTATTACCGTCTGGCCTATTCCACCATCCCCGTCGGGCGCATCGCCGAGGGTATTGGTCTGATCGCCGAGGCGATCGCGAAGGCTGGACCTAAGTAGGCAATGTAACTGGCCCTACTACAGGGTTTCGCAGCCCGTGTATTCTGCGCCCAACGCGGCCCCGTGCCGCCCTGCCTTGGGAGAACCTTGCCATGAAGATGACCACTGAAGAAGCCTTTGTCAAAGTTCTGCAAATGCACGGGATTGAAGATGCCTTTGGCATTATTGGCTCTGCCATGATGCCGATATCGGACCTGTTCCCGGTGGCGGGCATCAAGTTCTGGGATTGCGCGCATGAATATACCGCCGGGATGATGGCCGATGGTTACGCGCGGGCGACGGGCAAGATGAGCATGATGGTCGCGCAAAACGGCCCCGGCATCACCAATTTCGTAACCCCGGTAAAGACCGCTTATTGGAACCATACGCCTTTGTTGGTGGTCACGCCGCAGGCGGCGAACAAGACAATCGGCATGGGTGGGTTCCAAGAGGTGGAGCAGATGGCGCTGTACAAGGATATGGTCGCCTATCAAGAAGAGGTGCGTGACCCGTCGCGTATGGCCGAAGTGCTGAACCGTGTGATCCTCAAGGCCAAGCGCGCCTCGGCCCCGGCGCAGATCAACGTCCCGCGGGATTTCTGGACGCAGGTGATTGATATCGACCTACCGCACATGGTGGAGTTTGAGCGCCCTGCGGGCGGCGAGGAGGCAATTGCACGGGCGGCGCAACTGCTTAGCCGCGCCAAGTTTCCGGTGATTTTGAATGGGGCTGGCGTGGTGCTGGCCGGGGCTATTCCGGCCTCGATGGCGCTGGCCGAACGGCTCGATGCGCCGGTGTGCTGTGGTTATCAGCACAATGACGCCTTCCCCGGCTCGCATCCGCTGTTTGCCGGGCCTTTGGGCTATAACGGCTCCAAGGCGGGGATGGAGCTGATTTCGCGCGCCGATGTCGTGCTGTGTCTTGGCACCCGGCTGAACCCGTTTTCCACCCTGCCGGGCTATGGCATTGATTACTGGCCCAAATCCGCCGCGATCATTCAGGTGGATCTTAACCCCGACCGTATTGGCCTGACCAAGCCGGTGGCTGTAGGCATTGTGGGCGACGCCAAAAAGGTGGCGACCGCCATTCTGGCCAAACTTTCCGGCACGGCAGGCGATGAGAACCGCGCCGACCGCAAGGCGACGATTGCACAAACCAAATCGGCATGGATGCAGCAACTCTCCAGCATGGATCACGAAGACGATGATCCCGGCACCACTTGGAATGAGCGCGCCCGCAACGCCAAGCCCGATTGGCTTTCCCCGCGCATGGCATGGCGCGCGATCCAGTCGGCGCTGCCGAGAGAGGCGATCATCTCCTCCGATATCGGCAACAACTGCGCCATTGGCAACGCCTATCCAACCTTTGAGGAAGGGCGCAAATACCTCGCCCCCGGCCTCTTTGGCCCCTGCGGCTATGGTTTTCCGGCAATCATGGGCGCGAAGATTGGGCGGCCAGATCTTCCGGTCGTGGGCTTTGCCGGGGACGGTGCCTTTGGCATTTCGATGAATGACATGACAGCGATTGGCCGCGATGAATGGCCCGCCATCACCATGGTCATTTTCCGCAACTACCAATGGGGCGCGGAAAAGCGCAACACGACCCTGTGGTATGCGGATAACTTCGTTGGCACCGAGTTGGACACCAAAGTATCCTATGCGGGCATCGCGCAGGCCTGCGGGCTGAAAGGCATCGTTGTGCGCAGCATGGAGGAACTGACCGCGACGCTGCACAAGGCCATCGTCGAGCAAAAAGCCGGGATAACCACTTTTATCGAGGTGATGATCAACCAGGAACTGGGCGAGCCCTTCCGCCGCGATGCGATGAAAACCCCGGTGGCCGTGGCAGGTATTTCCAAGGACGACATGCGGCACCAGCCGCTTGCCGAGTAAATAGCGCAGGTGAGCCTGCCCTTTGATCTGACGCCGTTCACAACCGCCTATCTGGCGCTGGTGCTGTTTGGCGCGGCCTTTGTGCGCGGCTATTCAGGCTTTGGCTTTTCGGCCTTGGTGGTGACGGCGGCGAGCCTTGTGACCAACCCGCTCAACCTCGTGCCGGTGGTGATCTTTTGCGAGTTTCTGATGACGTTCCAGCAATGGCGCGAAATTGGCGCGCATGTGGATTGGGCGCGGGTGCGCGGGCTGATGCTGGGGGCGCTGATCGGGGTGCCTCTGGGGCTGTGGTTGATTACGCAGGTGCCGGTGGATGCCACGCGGGCGGTGATTGCGGTTTATGTTCTGGCGATGTGTGCGGTGCTGCTGCGCGGCTGGAAATTGCAGCGCGCACAGGGTGGGGCAGGCCATGCCGCCGTGGGCACATTTGCCGGGCTGGCCAATGCGGTGGGCATGGGCGGGCTGCCAGTGGCCACCTATTTCACCGCCCAAGCCATGCCCGCGCAGGTGTTTCGCGCCACGCTAATCGCCTATTTCGCGGGGTTGGACCTGTTTACCTTTCCGTTCTTGTGGTGGCATGGGCTGGTGAGTTTTGACACCGGGGTTGTCGTGCTGGCGGGCCTTCCGCTGATGGCTTTGGGCATCTGGCTTGGCGGGCGGCATTTTCTGAGTGCGGCCCCGCAGGAATTCCGGCGTTTCGCCATTGTCTTGCTGGCGGTTCTGGCCATGCTGGGGCTGGGCAAGGCAATCTTATAGGGGGCTGCGGTGCGCAAGATTTTGGTGGTGAATGCGGGGTCGTCCTCGGTCAAATTCGCGGTTTTTGCCGGCGGGGTGGAACTGCTTTCGGGCAGCGCGAGCGAGATTGGCGGTGCCTCGCGCCTGAAGCTTGGGGCGCATGTGCAGGCCCTGGACATGCCCGACCACCGCGCGGCGGTGGCGGCCTCATTGGCCGCTTTGGCGCAGGCGGGGCATGGGGTGGACAGCCTTTCGGCGGCAGCGCACCGGGTGGTGCATGGCGGGCAGGGTTTCGTCGCCCCCTGCCGGATTACCGATGCCGTGCTGGCGGGGATTGAGGCCTGCGTGCCGCTGGCCCCTTTGCACAACCCCGCCAATCTGGCCGCGATCCGCGCGCTTTCTGCATTGGCCCCTGCCCTGCCGCAGTTTACCAGCTTTGATACCGCCTTTCACGCCAGCCAACCCGAGGTAGCCACGCGCTATGCCGTGCCGGATGAGGTCGCGGCGCTGGGCATTCGCCGCTACGGGTTTCACGGCATTTCCTATGCCAGCCTCGTGCAAACCATGGCCGCGCGCGGGCCGCTGCCCCGGCGGCTTTTGGCGCTTCATCTGGGCAATGGCGCCTCACTTTGCGCTGTTTTGGACGGGCGATCGGTGGCCACGACAATGGGTTATTCGCCCTTGGAGGGGCTGACCATGGGCACCCGTTCGGGCGCGATTGACGGCAATGCGGTGCTGCGCATGGCCGAGGTGTACGGGATCGAGGGTGCGGCCCGGATATTGAACAAGCAAAGCGGGCTTTTGGCGCTTGGCGGTGCCTCGGACATGCGCGCCTTGGGGCAGGCAGGCACGCCCAAAGCCGCCTTTGCGCGCATGCATTTCATCTATTGGGCGGCGCGCCATGCAGGCTCCATGATCGCCGCGATGGGGGGGATTGATGCACTGGCCTTCACCGGGGGGATCGGTGAAAATGACGCCGGAATTCGGAGGGGGATCATGGCGGCTTTGGGCTTTACCGGGCTTTTGGTGGATGATGCCGCGAATGCACGTGGCGCAGAAAAACTGCATGATACCAAATCTTTGGTTGATGCATGGGTAGTCCCCGCCGCCGAGGAGGCACACATTGCCGCTGAGGCGCTAGAGGTGATGGACGTTGAGGATGAAGATGACACAGCCACAGATTGATACATCGCCCAAAGTCTCGGATGAGATACGCCAGACCACCTGCTACATGTGCGCCTGCCGCTGCGGGATCAATGTGCATCTGACCTCTGGCAAGGTGACATATATAGAGGGCAATCGGGCGCATCCGATCAATAAGGGCGTGCTTTGTGCCAAAGGGGCAAGCGGCATCCGGCAGGTCAACGCACCCTCGCGCCTGCGCGCACCTCTGCGGCGTGTTGGGCCGCGCGGCTCTGGCGCGTTTGAGGAGATTTCATGGGAAGAAGCGCTGGGGATCGCAGTGGATTGGCTTGCCCCCTTGCGGGATAAAGCCCCAGAAAAGCTTGCATTTTTCACTGGCCGCGACCAAAGCCAAAGCCTGACGAGTTTCTGGGCGCAGAACTATGGCACGCCCAATTATGCCGCCCACGGCGGGTTTTGCTCGGTCAATATGGCGGCGGGCGGCATCTATACCGTGGGCGGTGCGTTTTGGGAATTTGGCCAGCCCGATTGGGAACGCACGAAGCTGTTTATAATGTTCGGCGTGGCCGAGGATCATGACAGCAACCCGATCAAGATCGGTTTGGGCAAGCTGAAGGCGCGCGGCGCGAAGGTGATTGGCGTGAACCCGATCCGTTCAGGCTATAATGCCATTGCGGATGATTGGTTTGGCATAACACCCGGCGCGGATGGGCTGCTGATCTTGTCGCTGATCCATTGTTTACTGGAGGCGGGAAAGATCGATCTGGACTACCTCGCGCGGTTTACCAATGCGCCCTTGCTGGTGCGTTCGGATGAGGGGGCCGAAAAAGGGCTGTTCTTGCGCAATGCCGAAGGCAAGCCGGTGGTGGTTTCAAACGGGGCCTTGGTGCCTTTCGATCAGGCCGGGGTGCGCCCCGATCTGGGGGCAACGTATGAGGGCCATCGCACCGTATTTCAGCACATGGCGGAGCGCTACCTTTCCCCCGATTACGCCCCCGAAGCCATCGCCGCCCGCGTCGGCATCGACGCCGCGCGCATCCGCGAACTGGCTGCCGATCTGGCCCGCGTCGCCTTTGATGAGGCGATTGAGATTGCCCAAAGCTGGACGGATTTTCGCGGCGAGACCCATGACAAGATGATCGGCCGGCCCGTCAGTTTCCACGCCATGCGTGGGATCTCCGCCCATTCCAACGGCTTCCAGACCGCCCGCGCGTTGCATCTGTTGCAAGTGGTGCTTGGCACCGTGGAAACCCCCGGCGGCTACCGCTTCAAACCGCCCTACCCTAAACCTGCCGAGGCGCATCCCGCACCCCATTGCAAGGTCACGCCCGGCAAACCGCTTGACGGCCCGCATCTGGGCTATCCGCGCGGGCCAGAGCATTTGTGCCTGCACGATGATGGCACGCCTGCGCGCATCGACAAGGCGTTCTCCTGGGAAAACCCGCTGTCTGCCCACGGCGTGATGCATATGGTCATTGCCAATGCCCATGCGGGCGACCCGTACAAAATCGACACGCTGTTTTTATACATGGCGAATATGGCGTGGAATTCCTCGATGAACACCGCGCGGATGATGGAGATGCTGACGGATAAAGGCGAGGACGGCGAATATATCATCCCGCGCATCATCTATTCGGATGCCTATGCGTCTGAGATGGTGGCCTATGCCGATCTGATCTTGCCCGACACGACCTATCTGGAACGGCATGATTGCATCAGCCTGCTGGACCGCCCGATTTCTGAACCTGATGCGGCGGGGGATAGCATCCGCTGGCCGGTGGTGGAGCCGGACCGTGAAGTGCGGGGGTTCCAGTCGGTGCTGATCGATCTGGGGGCGCGGCTTGGGTTGCCGGGGTTTGTCGATGCGGAGGGCGCGGCGCTTTACCGCGATTACGCCGATTACATCGTGAACCACCAGCGCCGCCCCGGTGTCGGCCCCTTGATGGGCTTTCGGGGCGACGATGGCACCGAGGAAGGGCGCGGCGCGCCAAACCCGGAGCAACTTCAACGCTACATCGACAATGGCGCGTTTTATCAGGCCCATGTACCGGAAGGCGCGGAGTTCTATAAGCCGTGGAACAAGGCCTATCAGGATTGGGCGGTGAAAATCGGCCTGTATGACGCGCCGCAGCCCTATCTTTTCTCGATCTATTCCGAACCGATGCGCAAATTCCAACTTGCCGCAGAAGGTTATGGCACCCGCCAGCCCCCCGAGGCCGCACGTGCGCGGTTACGCCAAGCGATGGACCCGCTGCCGGTCTGGTACGCGCCTTTTGGCGATGATGTGCAGGGCTATCCGCTGCACGCGCTGACGCAGCGGCCTATGGCGATGTATCATTCATGGGGCAGCCAGAATTCGTGGCTGCGCCAGATCCATGGCTATAACCCATTGTATGTGCCAACGAAAATCTGGAACGCCAACGACTTCAAGGAAGGCGATTGGGCGCGCGTCACCTCCCCCAGCGGCGAGATAACCGTGCCCGTGGCCCATATGGCGGCGCTGAATGAGCACACGGTCTGGACATGGAATGCGATTGGCAAACGCAAGGGCGCATGGGGTCTGGACGAAGATGCGCCAGAGGCGACCAAGGGCTTCTTGCTTAACCATCTGATTTCCGAACTTTTGCCCGAAAAGGGCGACGGGATGCGGTGGAGCAATTCGGACCCGGTGACAGGGCAAGCCGCGTGGTTTGATCTGCGGGTGAAGCTGGAAAAGGTCGCCGCCCCGGATGAGGCGCAACCCGTCTTTCCGGCGCTGAACCTGAAAGAGGTGCAGGTATGACCTGCCTTCCGGGAGCGACCCAAAAAAAGCTGGGCCTGGCGATTGATCTGGATACCTGCGTGGGCTGCCATGCCTGCGTGACGGCCTGCAAGGGCTGGAACGATCAGGGCTATGGCGCGCCTTTGTCGGATCAAGACGCTTACGGCGCGGAGCCGTCGGGCACCTTCCTCAACCGCGTTCATTCCTATCAGGTGCAACCCGATCAGGGCGCGGCGCAGGTCATCAACTTCCCGCGCTCATGCCTGCATTGCGAGGATGCGCCTTGCGTCACCGTTTGCCCGACGGGGGCGAGTTACAAGCGGGTGGAGGATGGCATCGTTTTGGTCAATGAGGACGCCTGCATCGGTTGCGGGCTTTGCGCCTGGGCCTGCCCATATGGCGCGCGCGAAATGGACCAAGACGCGGGCGTGATGAAGAAATGCACCCTTTGCGTGGACCGGATCTACAATGAGAACCTACCCGAGGAAGACCGCGAACCTGCCTGCGTGCGCACCTGCCCCACCGGCGCGCGGCATTTTGGCGATTTCAATGATCCGGACAGCAAGGTCAGCCAGTTGGCGGCGGCGCGCGGCGGGTTTGACTTGATGCCGGACATGGGCACGAGGCCCACCAATAAATACCTGCCGCCGCGCCCCAAGGACAAGCGGGCCGAGGCCTCACTTCTGGCGCCGTTGCTGGACATTCAGGCCACAGGGTTTGCCGGCTGGCTTGACCGCGTTTTGGGGAGAATCTGATGCATCCGGCACCTTCTGTCATTATCTTTTCGGTTCTCTCGGGGCTTGGTTTTGGCTTCATGGCCTATCTCGCGCTGGGGTTTTTGTCGCTGACCGGGCTTTGGGCCTTTGGGGGCTGGGCGATTGGCTATGGGCTGGCGGTGGTGGGGCTATTGGCCGCCACCGCCCACTTGGGCAACCCGCAGCGCGCGCTTTTGGCGTTTTCGCAATGGCGCTCAAGTTGGCTGAGCCGTGAAGGCTGGGTGGCGGTGCTGGCGCTGCTTGCGCTGGCCCCGATTGCACTGGGCGATTGGCTGGGCTTTGGCGTGCCATATGTCTGGCGCGGCTTGGCGGCGGCGCTGGCACTGATAACGGTGTTTTGCACGGCGATGATCTATTGCCAGATCAAGGCTGTGCCGCGCTGGCACCACTGGCTGACCCCGGTGGTGTTCATGGGTTTTGCGCTGGCGGGCGGCGCGCTGTTGGCGATGCAGGCCACGCTGGCCTTTGTGCTTTTGTTGGGGCTGGCTGTGGTGATGCTGGCGCTGTTCCATTTGGGCGACAGGCAATTTGCCCGCGCGGGTGCCAGCATGGAAAGCGCCACGGGGCTGGGGGGCATCGGCAAGGTTTCGGTGTTTGAGCAGCCCCATACCGGCGGCAATTACCTGCTGCGCGAGATGATCTTTGTCGTGGGCCGCAAACACGCGATGAAACTGCGGCTGATCGCGGTGCTATTTGCCGCCGTGCTGCCCGCGCTGATGGCGGCGGTGGGGGGGGTGGCCCTGATGCTGGCTGCGGTTTTGGTGCATCTGGTCGGGGCCTTTGCCGCGCGCTGGCTGTTTTTTGCCGAGGCGGAACATGTGGTTGGCCTTTATTACGGCAAGCGCTGATTTGCTTTGGATCAAGGTGGCACAGCTTCACGCATGTTAGCCACCGCGTGTAGTTCTTTGAAGAGAGGCCACGATGACCCGCCTGATGATGATTTTGTTTTCCATGGTTTCCCCCTCCCTGATGGGGCTAGGCGTGTTGATGGCTTTGACCACCGGAAATGACTCCCTTAACCCGATTCTGACCGGTGCCGCGATTGGCTTTGTACTCGCGATCCCTGTAAGCTGGATCATTGCCAAGAAAATATCGGAATAAAACGACGGAAGCGAAGAGCCTCTGCCGTATGAAACAAAACAACAATACGGAGCGAGTAATGCGGCCCTATTCACAAACCCAGATCATTCTGCATTGGGTGGTGACCTTGCTGGTCGCCGCCCAATTCGTGTTAAATGACGCGATCGGAGAGGCGTGGAACGCCTTTCGTAAGGGCGCGGAGATGGGCTTTGACCCACTGGTTGCAGCCCATGTTTTTGGCGGAATCGCCATTCTGGCACTGATGACATGGCGCTTGGTGATCCGGGTGCGTCAGGGTGCAGTGGAGCCAGTCGCGGGCACCAGCCCCCGCATGGCCCAGATTATGCATCTGGGGCATATAGCATTTTATGGCGCGCTGGTGCTGGCAAGCCTTTCGGGCATGGCCACGTGGTTTGGCGAGGTAGAGGCTGCGGGCGACGTGCATGAATTGCTGACAACGGTGATCTTGATTTTAGTCGGGGGTCATGTCGCTGCTGCGCTTTATCATCAGTTTTGGCTGAAAGATGGGCTGATACGGCGGATGTCACTACGCGAGTAAAGCCCGATCGGGGGGGAGAGGATCAACGGGTCAAAAATACCCGCATCGTCTCCTCAAATTCGCGCGGCTTGTCGGCATGCAGCCAATGGCCCGCGCCGGGGATCTTAGCGAATCGGGCGGCGGGAAACAAAGCACGGATACCAGCCCGATATTCCGGTTGGATGTAATGGCTTTGTGCCCCGGCCAAAAACAGCACAGGCCCATCAAACATCGCTTCGGTGCCGGGCCAGCCCACGATCTTGGGCATCTCGGCCTCCAGCACATCCAAATTCAACCGCCAGCGCGGCGGCATCGCCTTGAGATCCAGCGATTGCAGGAAGAACGCGCGCAGGGCCGGGTCATCCATCGCCTGCGCCAGCCGCTTGTCTGCCTCGGACCGCGTACTCAGGCCCGAGAGATCCAGCCCACGCATCGCCTTGATATGCTGACTTTGGTCATGGTCATAGGCTACTGGGGCGATATCGGCGACTATCAGCCTGCCCACCATGTCATTATGGGTCAGCGCCAGTAGCATCGTGGCCTTGCCGCCCATTGAGTGGCCCACCACATCCATGCGCCCGCCATGTACGGCGATCACCTCGGCCAGATCCCCGGCCATATCCGGGTAAGAATGGCTGGGCAGGGCGGGGCTGGTCCCGTGGTTGCGCATATCCACCGCGACCACATCGCGGTCCGCCGACATGCGCCGCGCGATCACGCCCCAATTGCGCGCCGACCCGAAAAGACCGTGCACGATCAGCAAGGGCGGCGCTTTGGCAGCGGTTTGCGCGGGGTACAAAACTGTGTTCAACATACCCTAAGCCATAACGCAGCACGCGCGGCAGTGCCAGAGCGCTTGAGCCGCCCGCACACTGCGCGTAAGCTGGCGCAAAGTTGAAAGGTGGCAGCGGATGGGTGCGGTATCAATTCAGCAAATGGCAGAGCGGGTTTCCGCACTGCTGACCGAACGGATGCATATCAAAGGCCGCGATCTGCCCGAGAAAGTGCATCGCGCTGGCCGCCGCCTGCCGCGCAAGGTGCGTACAGCTGCCAAGGAATTGGCGGCAGCGATGGAACAGTCCTACAACCCCAAACTTCTCTTACAGATCAACGAAGAAGCAGTGGCGAAGAATTATGACATCTGTCAGAAATACCTCTCCGACATGAACAAGGGCCAAAAGCTGCGCGGTGCGCTTTTGGGGCTTTCTTCCTCGATCCTGTTCAGCCTTCTGGCGGTGGCGGCGCTGTTGATCGGAGTGCTGATTTGGCGCGGGTTTCTATAGACGCCACAGGTGCCGCAGAAAGTGCTGCGCGGCTAACGACAGTGACGGTCACGAAGGCCACATAGAGCAGCAAATACCACGAGCCGAGCTTGGCAAGGTTGACCGCTTGCCCCGGCATTTGGCCGGAATAAAGCCATGTGCCTGTGGCCGTCCCGACATTTTCCGCCACCCAAAGCGCGAAGCTTGAAAGGAACGCGGCCAGCGGCAGCGGCATCCAGCGCGGGTGTTCCGTGTTGGGGCACCAAAAATCTAATAAAAATTGTTATTTGATAAGACATTAGAGATAACGATCGTTTCTCTATCCACCTAAATATCCACCTTAGATCTTTTTTGAAGCCGCTGATGACGCGAGGGATTCTGGGCCAGTTCCGTCAAACCGAAACACGAAGGGCGGAAACCGGACCTTCGCTGCGCCCGCAAACTAAATTGGGCAACTTGAAGAAAGCGGACGCTCGGGGCTGCGACCCAGTTTTTTCGATGTGCAAACGCAGCTAACGGCGGTGAGCCCTTTTTACAAGTTTTCTGCAACGCGGCCAATGTCAGCTTCGCAGAGATGGCCACAATCTCACCGCTAAACGCTGAGTTCTTATCGGCCGTTTTGGCTTGGTCAGAAGTTCAGCATCTATCCCGCGCGTTGAGACGATTGAGCGTCAAGTAAGTCCAAGAGCGCCGGGTGTGGGAACTTGCGGGGCAGCGTGACCGCGAAAAACGGTTCAACGATGCCCAGATCGAACGGGGCGGTTGCCAAGGATCCGTTGCCAATCTCGTCGGCCAGTACGACAGAGGGCGCGACGGCCAGACCGACGCCTTCCCGGGTGAGCAGACGGACCATGGCCATGTCATCGACATTTGCGGCAATAATCGAGCGCACGCCCAGCTTCGTAACTAGATTTTCAAAACCCGCGCGTATGACGCTTTCTGTTGGCAGGATCAAAGGCTCGTTTTCCAGAAATTCCTTGAGCGAGGTATATTTCAGGCGGAGTTCCTGCCAGAGGCGCAACTTGGACAGGATGTGCTTGATTACGAGATATGGAGGCTGCGCGAAGGGGCGTGCATCGATCTGCAATCCCTACTGTTTCAGGCCCCCTTCAAATCGGGGCTTATTGTCAGTACTGGCATCGCGGATGTAACGGAAACGCTTGCTGCGCTGCCATTGGCGGCCCTGCACCGCGCGGACACTTCGAAACCCGAAGCCAATGAGATCACCGCACGTGTCAAAGATGCCTTTGAACAGGGCCTGAACAACTGTGACGTCGACGTCTATCATCTGTCCCGGTCTGACTGGTTTTGCTAAGGGGACTTTCCGCACCTTGGGATTTCATTGATTTTTCATACACCCTTGTCTCTTTGAATTCTGCGTATTTTAGCTGGCAGACGAGACCCCGAGCCACACTTGGGCGTTGTAGCCCGTAGCCGAGCGCGAACGCGTACTTTTGGCACTTTTCCGACTTAGCCTCAAAGGCAGCATCCAAGATCGAACCGGACATTAGAAATTTCGCGCCAACGGCAAGTTTGTCCGCACTGCGGTCGTCCAACAAACGCAAGTTCAACGTCAGCTTCGACGAGAAATCCGGTCAACACTCAACCTTTGTGTCACCGGCGATAACGACCTTTTTTGGCAGCCACTGTGGAGGCGACAATCCTCCCTTAGCATGAAAATAGCATCCCAGTTCGCTTCCAAATGCCCGCCTCGGTCAAAACTCCTAAGCCTTTGTTTGACGTTCCTTTCCAGCCCTTCCCACCTAATCCCGCTTTTCCTGCAGATATCGGTGTCAACGCCC
>ERZ889078.1287-NODE-1287-length-20215-cov-18.881250_pt1 | contig 20215 bp, 20 predicted proteins | sample MGYA00521266_ERZ889078 | MGnify/ENA primary metagenome ERZ889078 (study PRJEB32303, sample SAMEA104408618) | aquatic metagenome | biome: Brackish water; feature: Pelagic; material: water | place: Baltic Sea | collected 2014-06-16T06:34:00 | depth 76,534 m ...
AAACACCAGCTCAACGATTTAACGCATGTGTTGCATTGACCAGTTGAGACCGCCACCCAAAGCAGACATTCACGCTTAAAAGGTGATACAACTTAATGGGGCAGGATCACAATCTTGGTACTCTGAAGTAAAAATACTTATTAAGGTAGATAAATCACATGTATTCCGCGAATATTAACATCAAAGGTGCGTTGGAAGACTTCTCTTTTAAGAACACCACATTCCCCTATCACGATTTTGTACCTCGGCTGTATAACTTCTGTCGATCGCTGGATTTTGAGCCGGGGAAAATATTACCCTCCAGGGCCTTTTGTTCCGATGAAAACCAGGGGTACCCCAACCTTCTGATTGCCAAGCATTTTGGATCTTTTCCCTTTAATCATGGAACGGATCTGGTCATCATCCATGCCAGCCATGTAGGTTATGATCCGGAAAACGGCTCTTTCGGAAACTACCATCGGAGGCATACCGAACATTGCTGAATTCCAGAGAATATATTGGGAAGCGGGTAGTGTTTATCTCCGGCCTGAATATTGATATTTCTCCTCATAAAACCCAATCATTCCCTCCAACAACCTTTGTACCCTGGGCGGCCTTTGTTCAAAAAATAAACAGTCATAATACCGTCCTGGAACAGAAAGACATTGTGAACCGCCTCCTGGAACAAAATGAAGATAACCCTGATGAATTTAATCTTGAAAGCACTATTCAGCAAAGGAAGGACACCCCGGAGATCAGTATCAAGTTCCCGGCTTAACAGGAATTATTATTTTCAACCATCGATCAAGTTGCGCAGGAGTTTTACCTCTCCAAATCACCGGGCTATTGGCCGATTACGGCCATAATTCCAAAACAGCTAACCCCCCTAAATTTCAACAATCGGCTTGGCACATGATCCCAGCTTAGGTATCTGCTATCGACCCAAAGCGGGCATTGGTCTCATCTGTGTAAACCAATTTGGGGTGGGTTATAATGACCGGGGCTCCCGGTTTTTTATTTGATGATTGAGGCAGGTATGGCCATTTGGTATCATTGAGGGAGGAAAACATGGATAAAAAAACTAGAGGAACATTGAATAATGAATATAGACAAAAATAAAAAAATTCTTCTAATAGTCGCGCTTGGCATTTATCTTCTTTATAAAATTATGGGAGGTTGATACAAGAGGCTGGTGTGTTTTATGAGTTGGCGTTGAAGAGGGGTGTTATTACTGTCTCAAAAAAAATCGGCAGATAGCTGCCAAAAAATAAGCGCCACACACATGATCCTACCGCATGCTTTGAAGCTAAAAAACAGAAATAAGAATATAATGTGATAGAACAAGTTCCGCTTTCGACCCAAAGCGGGCCTTCGCGTTTTGTAGTCAACGGCACGATAAAAAATACTTTTGCAGGATAATTATTAATTAGCCATCGCAAAGAAATGGAGAAATAATGCGTTCGATAAAAGTCGAAGGACTCGACATCCCCTGGACGGCCATCACCTTAGGCTGCATGCAGATTGCCCCCAGCAAAGAGTGGGGGGACGTGTGTTCGGTAGAAGAGGCCGACCGGGTGGTGAAGACCGCTTTGGAGGGCGGCATCATGGCGTTTGATACCGCCGAGAGTTATGGCGGCGGGGAATCTGAACGCCGCCTCGGCAGGGCTCTGGGCTCCCGAAAAAACGATGTCCTCATCATTTCCAAAATCACGCCCGATGCCGAAATGAAACTCGAGGCTTACCAGTCGCGTCTTGAAGGTACGTTGAAAGCTCTTGGGCGGGATTATGTCGATGCGTATCTGGTCCACTGGCCGGGCATGTATATAGACACCATGGCAAAGACCCGGAAGATGTGCGACATCATGGCTGCCCTCAAAGAAAGTGGCAAGGCCCGTACCGTAGGTATCACGAATTTCCAGGCGAAGGACATTAGCCTGATGGCAAACGCCGCCTCGTTGTTCACCGTCAATCAGGTTCCTTATAACCTGCTTAAGCGCGCGTACGAAGGAGAGCATTTAAGACAATGTGAAAAGGCCAATATCGGTTACATGGCGTGTTCGCCCAGTGCCCGTGGTCTTTTAGCTGGTCGATTCGATGAAGAGGCCTTAAAGGCACCCATCCGCCGGGAATATTACCTGTATGACCAGCCTTATTTTGATAATTCGGAAATCGTGCGCGACACTGTTAAGGAAATTGCACAAGAAATAAATACGGCCCCCATCAACGTGGCACTCGCTTGGGTGATCCAGCAAAAGAATATCACCACCGCTGTGGTAGGGGCACGCAAAGTGGATCAGGTGAAGGAATTTTGTGCTGCCGGGGACATTACGCTTACTTCCGATCAGCTGGACCGACTCAACAAGGAGAGCGATCTATTTCATAACTGGAGCGGATGACGACTGGGAAAATCCGCCCAATGACGAGGTATCACCCCAGGTCTGGAAGAGGCCTTGGAGTGGGAGTGAATGGTCAGCCCGTTACATGATCTCAGTGTTGGGGGAGTAATAGTAAAAATTAAATTTTCATCTAATTGGTGTCAGGTCCAGGCTCAGGTGAAAACAATCCGGTAGGGTCTTGGGGTATCCCTTCACCCGCCCCCGTAAATGCATATAAAAACTCATAAATGGGGAGTGGGAGTTGCGTGGCTAAACCGGGCAAAAACTTCATCAAAAAATTCGAAGCCAACCAGAAGATAAGGATCGCCATCATGAGTTTTATGAATTTGTCCCCTAAATCATCCATGGCTCATTATAACACCGTAAAATTCAACGTTCAGAATGTTACATGATCTGGCCTCTTGTAAAAAAATGATCGGTCCGGCACATAATCCCAACTTGCGGGTTCACCGTCTCCTAAGCCGCACTAACCCTCCTTACCTGAGTCTAATCTAGATTGAGACTCTTCTGAGGGTTGAAACTTCTTGCCTTCAATACTTGATGCTGGCAAAGTTATAATGTCTAGTCTGACCCTTCCTAGCACTGGGTCCGTTGAAACTTTTATTGACCTCCCCCATCGTTCCAGTTGAATCATTTTTGGTTGCCCCGAAGGTATTTTTGTCAAAACTCTCACTATCTTTATCAAAAGAATTGGGATTTGAAACCAGAATGAATCTGAATCATCATTTTTCATAAATAGACTTCTTAATATTGTTATTAGATTGCTAGACCTTCAGATACCGTAATACACTACTCCACTCCAACCACCAAAACTTCTCATTTTTTCATAAATACGGTATTCTTACCGTATTAAAACGAAACCATTAAAATGGTAAATTAGGACGAGAAACAGGGAGCGTTGTGAGCCAGTCTAAATCAGAAGATAGTTGGTTGCAGGAATCCTTGAATGAATCTACTTCTAAAGTATTTCAGACGACCCGGGAAGAAGTCAGGAAAATAAAGATTTTAAAACGGAAAGGATTTAAAGATTTCGCCGCCGCCTATTACGAATATCTCCAACTTGAAAAACAAGAAGGTTCATTGGATCACTCTCTGAAAGAGTTGTGTGAAAAAAAGGTGTGAAATATTGGTTTCCAAAATGATCGGCTCGTTACATGAACCCAGCTCATGTGTCCGAAAGGATGTGGAAGTTCGAGTCTTCTCTTCGGCACCATTTACCTGATTATTCCCGTCACCACTTTCAAAAATACTCCATGTCATGTATTCTTAGTATATGAACATCAAAAAACGCATCCTCCTGATCTCTTTCACTTTTCTGTTTCTCTTTAGCATTATTTCCCGGATATTTTTTAATGATTTCCAGGATGGTTGGGATGCTTATGTAAAAAAAGACTATAAAACAGCACATGATTTATGGTTGCCGTTAGCAGAACAGGGAAGCTCCAAGGCACAATTCTTTTTGGGATTCATGTATGACTTTGGATTTGGAGTTGAGCAGGAAGACTCAGAAGCTATGAAGTGGTACCGGCTTGCGGCGGAACAGGGGAATTCCAGAGCCCAGTTCTTTGTGGGGTTGATGTATGCCAATGGTCAGGGAGTTTCCAAAGACAATCAGGAAGCTATGAAGTGGTACCGGCTTGCGGCGGAACAGGGATATGACGAAGTAAATATAATTAACCTGGCGAAAAAGAATGTTCCTGAAGCCTTGAAAATTTTGACCACTGATGCGGAAAATGGTGTTGCTGAAGCGCAATACAGCTTAGGTGCGATGTATGCAAATGGAGAAGGCGTTCCACAAGATGATCAGGAAGCCATGAAATGGTATCGGCTTGCTGCAGAACAAGGGCATAGTGAGGCAAAAATAAATATTAAGGTAAAAACAAATATATATGAGTTAGCGAAAAAGAATGTTCCTGAAGCCTTGAAGATAATGATCCGCGATGCGGAAAAAGGTATTGCTGAAGCGCAATACAACTTAGGCGGGATGTATGCAAATGGAGAAGGCGTTCCACAAGATGATCAGGAAGCCTTCAAGTGGTACCGACTTGCCGTAGAACAGGGATATGGCAAGGCAAATATATATGAGTTAGCGAAAAAGAATGTTCCTGAAGCCTTGAAGATAATGATCCGCGATGCGGAAAAAGGTATTGCTGAAGCGCAATACAACTTAGGCGTGATGCATCAATATGGATTGGCAGTTCGCCAAGATGATCGGGAGGCCATGAAGTGGTACCGACTTGCCGCAGAGAATGGATATAAAAATACCATTATATATGATCTGGCGAACAAGAGTGTCCCTGAGGCCTTGGAGATTTTGACCCGCGATGCGGAAAATGGTGTTGTTGCAGCACAGGTAAACTTAGGTGTTGTGTATGCCAACGGCCAGGGAGTTCCCCAAGATGAGCAGAAAGCCTTCAAGTGGTACCGGCTTGCCGCAGAACAGGAAATTGCCCCCGAAAAAATAATTATTGAAAAAACATTCACGAAAAAGAATGTTCCTGAGACTTTGAAAAATTTGTCCCGCGATGCGGAAAACGGTGTTGCTAGAGCGCAAATCAATTTAGGCGTGATGTATCAATATGGGTTAGTAGCTCCAGAAGACCATAAGGAAGCCCTCAAGTGGTACCGGCTTGCCGCAGAACAGGGGGATGCTAAAGCCCAACTTTTTATGGGATTGATATATACCAATGGCCAGGGAATTGCAAAAAATAGCAAAGAGGCCATGAAGTGGTACGGGCTTGCTGCAGAGCAGAGGATGGCCTCGAAAAAAATGATGATATACGACTTAGCGAAAAAGAATGCTCCTGAAGCCTTGAAGGTTTTGACCCGCGATGCGGAAAAAGGTATTGCTGTAGCGCAATACAACTTAGGTGCGATGTATGCAAATGGAGAAGGCGTTCCACAAGATTTTGTGTTAGCGCATATGTGGTACAATCTTTCTGGTTTGCAGGGGCATAAAGATGTCACAAACCAGATAAATTTGGTGGAGAAGAAAATGTCTCCACAACAAATAGAGCAAGCACAGGAAATGGTAAGAGACTGGAAACCGCAGAAGTAGATGCTGTAATGGATCTCTCCAGCAGAGTTCTGATGTGTTGAAGTCTGGCAAAAATGATAAGGCTAATTGCCTCCAGCGGCTACGCTGGTCCCTATGAAAATTTGTCTTACTATTTATTCTTCTCCATGGTCTGAGTTCAAGGGTGGTGGACAAATCGCCGTTCATCATCTTGCCAGTGCTTTGCAGAGAATGGGGCATGAGGTTCATGTGCTTTATTCTAAAAGTCATGGCGAAAAGATTTCAGCAAAACCCCCCTATACCGTGCATTGGGCGACCCGTTTTCATTGCGCGTCATTAAACTTGGATATTTTTTCCTTTGCGCGGGCCTTGAAGCGTCTGATGAAATGGGAGCGGTTTGATATTGTGCATGGCAATGCCGAAGAGGCTTTTTTTGCCAGCGATATTGCCAGAGATTTTAAGGCCGGTTACGTATTTACCAGCCACGCCAATATGATCCCGGAAACCGGAATGATTTGCGGGATGCTGCGGCCTCTGACCTTTTTAAAAAATCTCAACAACTATTTATTACGTTCCTCAGCTTACAACGCTTCCAGGGTTATCACCTTCAGCGAGTTTTCAAGGAAGTTGGTTCTCAAAGGGTTGAGAAAGAAAAAGGGAAAAAGAGTGATGGTGGTTTCTCCCGGAATAGACCCTTCCTGGTTCGAAGTGAAAAGGCAGGCCGAGGGCTCCAAGGATCTGGTGTTGTGGGGGCGAATGGAAGAGCAAAAGGGAATTCCCGAGTTGCTCCGGACTTTGAAGGAAGTTACGGGACGAATCCCGGAAGTCCGGCTTCACCTGATCGGGGAGGGGAATATGACAGAACCCTACCGCAAACAAGCGAAGGAGCTGGGGGTACTGGATCGGGTGAATTTTCATGGCTGGATGGATGTTGATGCTATTCAAGAATTCATTTCCAAATGTGCGGTTGGGGTTTTCCCCTCGCGCATTGAGAGTTTTGGTTTGTCAATGGCGGAAGCGATGGCAGCGGGACTGCCCATCGTCGCAACCCGGGTGGGAGCGCTTCCGGAATTCATTGAGGATGGGGTGACAGGAACCCTGGTGCCCCCGGCCAATATCCCGGCACTTTACCGAGCTATACTCGAGAAACTGGAAAATCCGGACCGGGCCCAGACCCTCGCAGATGCCGGACGGGAAACAGTGCGTCAGCGTTTTTCCTGGGATCAGTCCGCTCAGAAAATGACAGAAATCTACCAGTCCGTTCTGGATGAAATATAAATGACAGCATTCCAATTCAAAGAACCGGCAAGGTTTGATCTTTCCATCATCATTGTCAGCTTCAACACGCGCGATGTTCTTTTGGATTGCCTGACATCTGTTGATGCGAAAACAGAAGACATCTCTTATGAAGTCATTGTGGTGGATAATGCTTCCAGCGATGACAGCCCTGCTGCTGTTTCAGAAGGCTTCCCCGATGTCCGTCTTATACGCAATGACGTGAATAGAGGTTTCTCTTTTGCCAACAACCAGGGCATTCGCGAGTCAACAGGAAAATGGATCGCTCTGCTGAATCCGGATACACGTTTGATCGAAAACAGCTTTCAAAAAATTTTTAGATATTTGCAGGAGCATTCAGAGTTTTCCATCATAGGTCCGGGCATCATCGATGAGTCCGGCCAGCAAAGCCCAACCCGATTATGGGAAGACACTCCTTGTGATGCGGCCCGGAAAATTTTAGGTCTTTACAATCCAAGTGATGAATTGCAAAGAATGGGGGACATGAAAGCCAAGGAGGCGTTGGTGACCTCGGGCAGCTGTTTTATGATCCGCCGCGAATTGTTTGAGGAGATTGGTCTGCTGGATGAAAATTATTTCTTATATAACGAGGAAGATGATTTTTGCCGCCGGGCCAGAAAGCATGGAAAACGAATCTGCTTTTTCCCGGAGACATCGATTCAGCATCTGCACGGCAAAAGCACGCATCAGCCGGAGCATCGGGAAAAAGTCATTGTAGAAACCTATAAAAGTAACCTTTATTTTTATTCCAAGTATTATTCCTGCGGCTGGAATTTAGTTTTGCGATCTTTATATAAGGTAATATTTCTGGCGGGATTGATTCGGTCCTTCTTCCGGCACTTGACGGGCTCCGCCACCGAGGGAGCCGATAATTCTCTCAGGCTAAAACTCAAGCTTCTATTTTCCCTCTGAATTGTTGTAATATAGACCATTCATTCACCAGTCCGGTTTAAATTTGATGAAAATGGTTGACGTAATTGTTATTGGCGGTGGGCATGCAGGCTGTGAAGCCGCCCTGGCTTCGGCCCGTATGGGGTGTTCCACTGTGATGATCACCCTGGAAGCGGACAAAATCGCCTTGATGCCGTGCAACCCCGCTATTGGCGGGGTGGGTAAAGGCCATATTGTGCGTGAAATAGACGCGCTCGGCGGTGAGATGGCGAAAATCATCGACGAGACGGGAATCCAGTTCCGGGTTTTGAACTCGTCTAAAGGACCGGCGGTTCACGGTTACCGGGCTCAGGCTGACAAGGATTGTTACAAAAATGCCATGCGCCGGGTTCTGGAAAATACCGACAACCTCGACCTGCTCTTTGAAGAAGTCGATGAACTGATTATTGAGAACTCTACCATTAAAGGTGTGCGGACAGCGTCGGGAACCGAAATCAAAGCCGTGTCTGTGGTCATCACTACAGGAACTTTTTTAAACGGACTCATCCACCTTGGGCTGACAAGCAGACCGGCTGGGCGGGTAGGAGAAAAACCGTCCACCAAATTATCGCAATCGTTTCTCGCTGCTGGCTTTGAACTGGGTCGTTTGAAAACGGGAACCCCGCCGCGCTTGAAACGCGATAGCATCGACTTCAGCCAATGCATCATCCAACCTGGAGATGATGTGCCACGGCCTTTTTCGTTTTCAACTCCCGGCATTGACCGGAAACAGGTGCCCTGTTACCTCACAGCGACCAACGAACGAACCGCACAGGTCATTCGCGACAATTTGCATTTGTCTCCGTTATACAGCGGCGTGATAGAGGGAGTCGGTCCGCGTTATTGTCCTTCTATAGAAGATAAGGTTGTTAAGTTTCCCGACAAGAGTTCGCATAATATTTTTCTCGAGCCGGAAGGTTTGGAGTCGGACTGGATTTATCCGAACGGTATTTCCACCAGTCTTGCTGAAGAAGTGCAGCTACAGTTCGTGCGCACGATTCCGGGTCTGGAACAGGCCGAGATTGTTTTGCCGGGTTACGCCGTGGAATACGATTATGTTCCGCCCACGCAACTCACTCCAGCTCTGGAAACTAAACGGGTGAGTGGGTTGTTCCACGCAGGCCAGATCAACGGCACCTCTGGTTATGAAGAAGCGGCAGGCCAGGGCATCATGGCGGGGATCAACGCTGCCCTCAAGGCGCAAAAACGCAAGCCGTTTCTGCTCACTCGCATGGATAGCTATATCGGCGTGCTCATTGATGATCTGGTGACCAAGGGTACGTTAGAGCCCTACCGCATGTTCACCTCACGCGCCGAATATCGACTGATCTTAAGGCAGGATAACGCCGACGAGCGACTGATGGAAAAGGGGCATGAGCTGGGCTTGGTGAATAAAGGCCTACTTGAAAAATGTATGGAAAAATATCGCGCGGTGGATAGAGAAATAAAAAGGCTGGAAGCAACAACTGTTGCGCCCAACTCTGAAACGCTTGTCCGGTTGTCCAAGCTGGGTATTCAGGAATTGAGGAATCCGACTACTCTGGGGGGGCTGCTCCGTCGCCCCGAAGTTTCGCATGATGGGTTGCTAAGAGCTTTTGATGGCGGAGAGGTTCCGCAATTGGTTGGCGAGCAGGTAGAGATTAGAGTGAAGTATGAAGGATTCATCAACCGGCAGAACCAGATGGTGGCCCGACAAAAGAAACTGGAACACTACCGCATACCCGATGAATTTGAGTACCAAGGAATATCCGGACTGTCCCACGAAGTGGTGCAGAAACTGGAAGAAATTCGCCCGGTCACGTTGGGCCAGGCAGGGCGCATCTCTGGAGTTACTCCCTCCGCCGTCAGCCTGATCATGATCCTGTTAGAAAAAATCTCTGCTCAAAGGAAATAACCATGCATACCGATTCCATTCAATGGCGGATCGAAGTCGATAAAAAAGACATCGGATACATTGACAGCATTTTTGATGGATATGAAGGTCTGGCGGTGGTGCGAACACTGGACGCCTCTCGTGGGCTCATTGAGTTGCTGGTCTCGCCCGACTATCTGGAAGACACGCGTCGTCTGATAGAAGCCCTTTCCAAAGAAATTTCCATCCGCCCACTCCACTAGGCGTGGGGCCAACGAGCAATAGCTTTCTTTGGCGAGCGGGAAGTATAGGTGGCTCAAAATGCTCCTGCTCAGCTGCCTCCCCTGCTAAGGGGCACTAGGCGTGGAGCCGAGAGAACGTTTGTCCGCAAGTTAAAGACATTGCAGTTTACCAGCGGAGGTACTCCGCTCACTAGGCACCGGGTCTGAAAGATAATATGCATACCGATTCTATTCAATGGCAGATCGAAGTCGATAAAAAAGACATCGCATACATCGTCAGTATTTTTGACGGATATGAAAATCTGGCGGTGGTGCGAACGCTGGATGCCTCTCGTGGACTCATTGAGTTGCTGGTCTCACCCGACTATCTGGAAGATACCCGCAAGCTCATCGAAGCCCTTTCCAAAGAAATCCCCTTCCGTCCACTAGGCGTGGCCAGCGTGACGCTGGACCCGGCTAGCAGCGGCTCGTAGAGCCGAGAACGTTTGCCCGCAAAATAAAGACATTACTCACTGGCCCCACGCCTAGTGGGCGGTCGCGTCAGCGTCACCGCCCCATTGCCAGCGGAGGCACTCCGTTAGTAGTGGATCATTGAGTAGACAGGGGTGTCTTTGAGTTTTTCCCGGCCGTTGAGGAAGTCCAGTTCGATGAGGAAGGCGGCTTCCAGTACTTTTACATCTTGAAAATTTTTCTGGATCAAATCGAGGGTGGCGGCTAGAGTTCCTCCGGTGGCCAGCACATCATCAATGACAAGGATATTTTGTCCAGACCGGAATGCGTCCTGATGAACTTCGACGGTATCGGTTCCGTATTCCAGAGAGTAGGTTTCCTTAAAAGTTTTGTAAGGCAGCTTGCCCGGTTTTCGAACCAAGACTACTCCGGTGCCAAGCGCATAGGCCAAGGCTGAGGCAAAGATGAATCCGCGCGCCTCCACACCGACCACTGCGTCCACTTGCTTGTCCGAGTAACGATCCTTCAGAGTATTAATGGTTTTCTGGAACGCGACCGGGTCGGCCAGAAGCGGTGTGATATCTTTAAATATGATTCCCTCTTTGGGGAAGTCTGGAACATCGCGGATAATTTCTTTCACAGCAGTCTCACCTTTCTTGGTATGGGGATAGAGTTGTAACCTTGGTTTTTTATCAAAGATTGTATAAAAAGAACACTTTATCTTTTAAGAGGCAGATACTTTATCGGGTCTTTGGGATGCGTGTCGTTGCGCACTTCAAAATGGAGATGGGGCCCGGTGGATCGGCCGGTACTTCCTATCAGAGATATTTTTTGTCCCTGCTTGACGTGGGTTCCTTTTTGAGCGAAAAGTTTTGAGTTGTGTGCGTAAAGGGTGGTCAGGTGATGCTTGTGTCTGATGAGGATCATTTTCCCATAGCCGGTGGGCCCCCAGCCGCTAAACACCACTTCACCCTCTGCGGCGGCATGAACAGGGGTTCCCTTGGGTGCACCGATATCAATGCCTTCATGCTTGCGCCCGTCTCGCATCCCGAACCGGGAAGTCAGAGCTCCCTTCGCTGGCCAGACGAGAAAACCTTTGCGGGGTTTGACCGTAGGTGAGGAATTCTTTTTTGCGGAACGGGGGGCAGATTCGCCAGTGACTGGTACCTTTAAAACTCTGCGGGCTCCCGGTACCCATAACCGGGTTCCTACTTGGAGTTTTTCTGGATCTCTGATGTGGTTGGCGCGGCGCAGAACTTCCACATCAAGATCATAGGTTTTGGCGATGCGGTACAGGGTCTGGTCTTTTTGTACCGTGTGGTACACCCCTTCCCCATTTTCGGGCCAGGGATCGAATTGAAAACCCTGGCATCCCGTAAGGAATAAAAGGGTTATAAAAAAAACTGATTTGTAGTAAAGATGGAAGGGCATTTTATAGGGGCTTGAATATGCTATAACTTATTGAAAATTGTAGCATTTTTTCAAATTCGTTTACAAGTTTCGAGGCATCCTGTATAACCGAAAAATCGTTTTAACTCAGAATCGGAAAAAACCACGATGAAAAAATCGGCACGGTTGGAAATAAAAATCCTGGTTTCTCTTCTCGGGGCGCTTTTGTTAGCCGGTTGCGGACAAAGCCAGCCCTCGCCGGATTTGTTTGCCCTGCCGGTTTCCTATATGGTCGGGAAAAAACCCGAAGTGGTGTTAGCCCGTGACATGAACAACGATGAGTTCCCCGATTTATTGGTGGTGAACTCGGCGGGCAATTCTTTGAGCTTTCTCGAAGGTCTAGGGGACGGCACTTTCAAAAACCCGCAAACTATCGAAACTGGGCGCGAACCTTTTGCCTTGGATGTGGCGGACTTCAATGGTGATCACATTCCCGACATCGCTTTATGCAATTATGGTGATGGCAATGTTTCCATCATTCTTGGGCAAAAAGATGGACTGTTCAAGTTGAAGACCGATGTGAAGGTGGGCCGGCTTCCCATCGCGGTCAAAGCAGGCGATTTCAATAATGATGAAAAAATTGATCTGGCCGTGACTCTGCGCTTCAACCAGTTAATGATTCTTCTCGGGGTGGGAGACGGCACTTTTAAACTCGCCGAGGCCTATCAGGCTGGCCCCACTCCTGCATACATCACCATTGACGATTACAACAGCGATGGCAATCAGGATATTGCCATGGCGCTCAATGCAGACAAGGTGAGGCATATTAAATTGTTTTTAGGCAATGGCGATGGCACGTTCCTGCCACCCAAAAAAATCACTGGTGGCAACCAGTCTTCTTACATCATTCACCACGATATGAATCTGGATGGGAAGACAGACCTGATCGCGTCCAGTCCGATGAAGGACAGCCTCAGTATTTATATAGGAGACGGGAAAGCCAATTTCACCAAGCTGGAAGACTTTGCTGGAGAAAAAGGGCCGCATAATATTGTGGTCGGGGACTTCACGGGCGACAAAGTTCCCGATATTGTCGTGTGCAACCGCAGAGGGGGGAGTATATCCGTAATTCCCGGGAGAGGAGACGGAACATTTATTTATCCGCATTTTAATTATGTCGTGGGTTCCCAGCCCCGCTCCATCGCCGGTGCGGATTTCAACCACGATGGCATGATGGATATCGCCGTCGTGCTTTACCAGAAACAAATCCTCGAAGTTTTTTTGAGCAAAAGCCATGTCCGCTGAACGACGCATAACCCCGGCCAGCGGCCGGTAGCAATAATTCATTCAAATAGTTTTTGATTGTCATGGCTCCGGGCCATCCCGGTCGTGAATGGGCTCGTCTCCTTCGATAACATATTTTCCATCCAGCCATTTTCCCAGATCAATGGTTCGACACCGGTCGGAACAAAAAGGCAAAAACGGATTCTTGTTTCTGTCCCTCTCTGAAGGCTTCTTGCAGATCGGACATTTTAGGAGTTTTTCAGGGGACTCGTTCACGGTTTCCAGCCTCAATTCTTTCTATTTTCAATCCTAGCACAAGCGGGGTTTTTGCCCTCCTTCATCCTGACAGCGAATTTTTGTTTACATTCCGCAGAACTATTTGTATATTAAGGCGTTATAGATGCCGGTTTGGGCCGGGACAATCTTGTTTTTTTGGAGCCCTCTGTTTAACCAATTGTTTTTATAGTGATTAATTATTTCTGAGGAAAATTTTTCAAAATTTTTATTAGGAAAAATTACAGATTAAAAATCAATAGGTTATTAGGTTTTAGTTGGAGGGGCTTGTTAAATGCGGATTGAAATTGGTTATCAACCCGATGGGATGAAACGCTATGATTACTGAAGTTCAATTACCGGATTATTACCAGTTACTCGGTGTTAAATCTGGAGCAACCCAGAAAGAAATCGACAGGGCTTATCAAATGCTGATCAGCAAGTTTGATTCTTCCGGGAAAAAAGCTTCTTCCGCAGATGAGCCCACACTCAAGGAACGGATAGAGGCGGCGCAAGAGGCTTATGACACGCTCTCCCACAAAGAGAAACGCGAAGCCTATGACGCGGTCGTTGAAGTTAAAAAAGGTAATGTGTCTGACGAGCCAAAGAAGAGCTCGGGACCGCTCAAGTTTCTCGGGGTGAGGGAGAACGCTAGAAAACCCAGACACCAGAATGTGTATCAGGATTTTTTCGGATTCTCCGAGAAACCTTTTGATCTGACCCCAGACCCCAAATACCTGTACCTGAGCCCAAAGCATAAAGAAGTGCTTGCGCATCTGGTTTATGGTTTGCAGGAGAACAACGGATTTTTGAAAATCGTTGGAGAAGTTGGAACGGGTAAAACGATGATCTGTAGAAGTTTTCTTAGAGAGCTTCGCGCCGATTTTAATATCGCCTATATATTCAACCCTTGCATCAACGAGTTGGAGTTGCTGCAAACGATCAATATGGAATTGGGAATTCCGGGCAAGAGCAAGAGCAGAAAGAAGCTGGTCGATGTTCTGAACGGTTTCCTGTTGGAAGAAAGGTCGAAGGGGCATCGGGTGGTGGTCATCATTGACGAAGCTCAGGATCTTCAGCCCAAGGTGTTGGAGCAACTTCGCCTGCTCTCCAATCTCGAAACCGATACCGAAAAACTGATTCAGATTGTCTTGATCGGCCAGCCAGAACTGGACAAGGTTCTGGCCAAAGACGGGCTCCGTCAATTGCGTCAGCGCATCACCATCAAATGGGAACTTTTACCTTTAAACCTTGAAGAGACCCGGGGCTACATCCAGCATCGTCTCAACGTTGCGCTGGGTAAAGGAAAGGTGCGCTTTTCCCGGCAGGCGGTGGAAACGGTTTTCCGTTACTCCCGGGGTATTCCCCGAATGATCAATGTAGTGGCCGACCGCACCCTCTTGATCGCCTTCACCCAAAGCACTAAGAAAATCACGCCCAAGATCGTCAAGCTGGCGGTGAGTGATATCGGCGGATTGGTTCCTCTTGAATCCTGGGCAGACAAGTTCTGGAAGCTGGTGCTTCCTTCTGCACTGGTTGCGGGCCTGGCATTTTTTGCGGTTAACTTTTTTGCTTTGCCAGATCATAAAAAAAGTGCTCCAGGAGGAAAAGATATCTCTGCGTTGATCCAGGAAAATCCGATGGATCTGTCTACTCCGGGGGAACTGGTACCCACTTCAGCCATTCATCCTGTTGTGCCTCTCGTTGCGCCTCCCGTCGTGTCTCCCGTTACGCCTGAAGCTGAAACTGGCAACACTCCACAAAGGAGGATTCCCAGCAACAGGCCGTTGAGCATTTTTGATCCGGAAAAACTGGTGACCTACCTTTCCAGCCTGACCTTGATGGAAAGCAAGTTGGAAGCGGTGAAATGGATTCTGGAGGCCTGGAACGTGGCTCCTGAAGAAATGCAGGGATTGAACGAAACAGACTTGGAAATGATTGAAGAGGATCATCGATTATCCTCGCTCGAAGTGAACGGCACTCTCGAACGGCTGAAAAGCCTGAACTATCCCGCGTTTCTCGAAATCGCTCTGCCCAATGCCCAGGGAACAAAATATCTGGCGCTGGTTTCAATTCGAGGTGATACCGGGGTGTTTGGTTCGGTGGATAAAATTGAAATGCCGCTTTCGATCATTGATTCTCTTTGGACCCGCAAAGCCATTATCCTTTGGAAAGACTTTGAAAATTTGCCGGAATCTATAGGAGTGGGTTTCAAGGGTAAGGAAGCAATATGGCTGCAAAAAAACCTCAGGCTTCTGGGGTATTTCCAGGGAAGAGAGGCCCTGTTATATGGTCCGAAAACCGTTCAGGCGATGATGGAGCTTCAGCGTAACAATAGCATCAAAGATGACGGGATCTTTAATACTGACAGTAAATTGCTTTTATACAACCTGTTGCAAATCTACTCCACCCCGAAATTGGTTTCCCAATAAACCTTCTTCCTTTTTTTGAAAGCGCGACACAATGAGCACGATATTAAAGACGCTCAAAAAACTGGAAGAGGATAAAAGGTTGCTTGAAAAAGACCTGGACCTCAAGGACCTTGTCCTGCAAGAGGACCAAAGGCCATCGGCCCGAAAAAATCCGGAAATTCCTCGCAATAATATTATCACGGTGAGTCTGGTCCTGGTGGGGGTCATCGTTGTTGCCTTGATCTGGGGAGGCCGACCTTCTACTAATAACGAAGCAACTGCTATCGCTCAAATACCGACGGTACAAAAACCGGTGGTCATCAACAAGAAAGGGGCCGTGCCGACGGTGGGTATTCCCTTGTCCAACATTCCGGAACAACGTCAGAGTTATGAAGAGAGCGTCAGCAAAAACTTTTTCCCTGTTGCGGCCGATGGGATCTCTCCTCCTCCGATTCGGGATGTTCGAAAAGTTCGGAAAATTTTTGAACCTGTACAAGAACCTGAGCCGTTGGAAATCAATGAAATTCGCGATTTGATTCAAACCGCTACATCAGAAGCTGAACAACCAGACATTTACCCTGAGAAGTTGGCCTCACGAGGGATTTCCATTCCCAACCTGAAAGTAAAGGGCATCATCTTTTTTTCTTCGGGCAGTCCTTCCAACCACATTTTTGTTTCCACATTAGAAAGCAAAAACCGCAAAGTCCGTGTCGGTGAAACAGTGCAAGCGGCCACCCTCAAACACATCGAATCGAATCGCGTAGTATTTTCCTACCGCGGCGAAACCGTCCACCTCCGCATCGGCGAATAATCGGCCAGCGGCCGATGGCAATGGGGCAGTGACGCTAGTGCGACTGCCGAAACCTAAGCCCTCTCTGATAAGGAGACTGTGCATAACCCGAGATCCTTCGTCGCCTTCGGCTCCTTGAGGATGACAAACTTGCGTTTCTTGTCATTCTGAACGCAGTGAAGAATCTCGCCATTACGCTTTTTCTCAAAGTACCCGTTCTACCCGTTCCGGGCATAAAATTATTGTTGGGGATATCACACGCTCACGAAGGCTGGAGTGATTTACAACCTCCTGTCATGCAATTATTTTTCTAGCTAGACTATCGATAGTTTGTTTGATGGCTTTGATTTGGTTTTGTGCGGAGGGCATGCTGTCGTGGTGCGGGTCGGCTTCGTCCAGCGAGATGATGCCGGGGCCGAGGTAGTTGCAGTAAAACGCGCCTAAAGGGCGGAACTTTTCCAGCGGCTCATCTTCGGAATTAACGATAACGGTCGTTGAGTTGTCCGGGCCGGGATAAACTTCGAACATCCTGTTGTCTTTCTTGCAGTATGAGATAATACGTTCGATATCTTCGGGAGCAAGTGCTTTGTAAATGGTATGCAACAATCGTCTCCTGTTTGTGGTTGGTGTAAGAATTCTAACAGATTTCCCGCTTAACTAGTGCTTGCTAATAATTCCTCCCCTGTAAGGGGTCATTCAGGTGAAATTATGAACGACAAGATGACAGAAATTTTGGAAAGTATGCGCAAGCTCGAGCATCAGCTGATTCAGGAACTGCAAAAAGGCGAAGAAGAATATTTTTACACGGTCAAACATAAGCGGATCAGGTTTGAGCGGGAAGTGAAAGCGCAACACCGCCAGCTGGTTAAACGGGTCCGCCAATATTTGAAGGACGCGGAGATTTTAAATATTCTGACAGCACCGGTGATCTGGTCTTGTTTGTTCCCGGCTGTTTTCATGGACATGGTGATGTCCTTTTATCAGGCGGTCTGTTTCCCAATCTATGGAATCCCTAAAGTGAATCGCAAAGATTATATTGTCTTGGACCGGCACTACCTCAGTTATCTGAACGGACTGGAGAAAATAAACTGTACCTATTGTGGATACTTTAACGGCTTGATCGGGTATGTTCAGGAAATAGCGGCGAGAACCGAGCAATACTGGTGCCCAATCAAGCATGCTCGAAAAACCCGATTTGTGCATGACCGATACTCCAAGTTTCTCAGTTATGGAGATGGGGTGAGTTACCGCGAAAATATTGAATCGGTTCGGCGCAGATTTGATGATTTGAAGTAACCGGACAAAGCCCGGTGGCGACCAGCAATAACTCTTGCTGCTGGCAAATGGTGTGGGCGGTTTAGTGGCCCTTGCTATCTGCCTCCCCTGCAAAGGGGTTGACTTTGTCGGTCTAACTTTGCTACACCCAGAGGCTATGTATTTTCAAGACATCATTCTCAATCTACAAAACTACTGGTCATCCAGAGGATGTGCCCTGCACCAGCCTTATGACATTGAAGTGGGCGCAGGGACGTTTAATCCTTGCACCTTTTTCCGGGTGCTGGGTCCGGAGCCTTACAGTGCCGCGTATGTCGAGCCTTCGCGCAGGCCTACCGATGGCAGGTATGGGGAAAACCCCAACCGCCTCCAGCATTATTACCAGTTTCAGGTCATCTTAAAACCATCGCCCGAAGATGTGCAGAACCTGTATCTCGATAGCCTGATTTCACTGGGGGTGGACCCGCTGCAACACGATATCCGTTTTGTCGAGGACGATTGGGAATCGCCCACGCTCGGGGCCTGGGGTTTGGGGTGGGAGGTCTGGCTGAATGGTATGGAGATCACCCAGTTTACTTATTTCCAGCAGGTGGGGGGCATAGACTTGAAGCCGGTCACAGCCGAATTGACGTATGGGCTGGAACGCATCGCCATGTACCTGCAGGATGTGGACAACGTCTATGATCTTAAATGGAATGAAAATATTTTATACGGCGATGTCCATCTGGAAACAGAAAAACAGTTCTCGCGTTATAATTTTGAAGCGTCGGGTAAGGAACGATTATTTCAATGGTTCGATATGTATGAAGCAGAAGCGAAAGATTTGCTGGCGCAGGAACTGGTCTTGCCTGCGTATGACTATACTTTAAAATGTTCGCACGCCTTCAATCAGTTGGATGCCCGAGGAGCGATCAGTGTTACGGAGCGAACCGGGTTCATTGGCCGGGTGAGAAACTTGGCCCGGTTATGCGCTGAAGGGTATGTGCAACAGAGAGAGGCAATGGAGTTCCCCTTGCTGAAGAAGCAGGCCTGAAACATTCAGCTCCCGGACCATATGTCAATTTGCGCGCTAAGTACATTGGCTTTTGGGTTTTTGAGCGCATTCTGTCTATCCAACTCCATCGTATAAAACATCATTGTTTCTTTAATCATCTTGTCTAGTATTTCATCATCCAAATCATCAGGCGGTATATCCGCGGGATTGGGCGCATGCCCTCATATTCTTCTGGCTTCGTTTCAGTTAGCTTGAAAGTGATACCATTTATGGAGGTTGCTGTTTGTTTTTTTAGGTTAATTTTCGAAGCGGACACTCACTCACGCTATTTATGCGTTAGACCTTTTGTCATAAGTAGAGTTCCTTTGAGGCTTCCTCCCTGCGGCTATTCTCACGTCTATCCTGTTCGACAGTGTGGCTGGCTTTCCTTCTGTCAGATTCTCTTTTTTCCTCATTTGTTACTTCCAAAAGACCTAGCTCTTTCAGCTTGGCCTTGCAACGGGATTCTTTTGTCAATTGGCATATGATTTTTTCGTTGACGCTCAAGCTCGGGATGTTATTTTTTTTAAAATAATAGGAAAAGGTCGCCCAAAGGCTGGGAAGGTCATGAAATTCGTTAAAGGTGGAGAGAATTTCTGTCATATTGGTGATGCTTTTACCATCCACTCCAAATAAAATGAACTTTTGCATTGCAAGGTCGTAGAGCACCTGCGACATTTGCTCAACACCCGTTTTTAAAAAGATAAACTTATTAACGTTTTTCTTCAGAGCCTCGCTTTCGCAAGAAAGCACTGCAATATTTTTGCCGGCTGTTTCCAAATATTCATGGAGTTCTTTCCAAATATTCTTATTACCCAACCTATTCTCAAGACTATTCCTCTGGGCTTTGTTCGGAAATAAACTTCTGAAAGCAGAATAAATGGTGACCAATTCCCTCGCTTTACTTGGATACATCTTCCGTATATTCGTTTCTATTCCCTGGTCGTAGTGCTGCATTTTTGTTTTAAACTCTTCTATATCTACAGGCTCATCGGCCTGAATTTTGGAAGTGACCTTGGATATATATTGAAACAATAATTGCTTAGTATTGGGAGGATACCAGAAATCAATCTCATGAATGATAATGTTGAATCGATTAAGGACATCTCTTCCAAACTTCTCTTCGTGATGGGGAGTAATGATAATAGTAATATCGTCGGGTTCCTTTTCTTGGATAACAATATTGAAATCCTTTTTAAATAACTTGCTAAAAATTACTTCTAATTTGTCAAAAGCCAAACTCTCTCTCTGGATGTGCTCATCTACTTCCTTCATGATCACATCCAAGCGGCTTTTATCAGAAGGTTCGGCAAGCTTGGTTTCCAACGCTTTTAGAGTGCGCGCAAGCTCACTCTTGTTATAAACGACAAGGTCTTTGCGCAGCTTATTGAATTGCTCAAGCAGGGGGGGGATTTTTTTTACTTCTTCAGTATATGAATATTTTACCCTGACTCTTTTGAATAAAAGAGTCAAGTATGATCCTATATCGAATATATCGCTCATTTTGGAAATCGATCGATTATCATCCCGGATCTGCGAATAAAGTTTCCCCAGTTTCGGCTCCGACCTTTTGTCGCTTAAAAAGTCCTCCATAACTCC
>ERZ889078.1290-NODE-1290-length-20167-cov-9.131414_pt1 | contig 20167 bp, 17 predicted proteins | sample MGYA00521266_ERZ889078 | MGnify/ENA primary metagenome ERZ889078 (study PRJEB32303, sample SAMEA104408618) | aquatic metagenome | biome: Brackish water; feature: Pelagic; material: water | place: Baltic Sea | collected 2014-06-16T06:34:00 | depth 76,534 m ...
GTAATGGTTGTTTGCGGGCTAAAGATGTTCACCAGGGTATCTCCACTCATGACATCGCAGTTACCTGAACTGCCTGTCACACCATAGGCACCGCTTGCGACAACAACCAATGAATCAGATGTGGCCCCAGGCATTGCGGAACCTCCATTGGTCCATTGGTAGCTGTCTAAACCCTTGCTTGCATATAGAACGATGGTATCCCCATTGCACATACCCCAATCTGGACCCCCACTAAATATATTTTCAAAGCCCCCAACAATAGAATCAATTTCTACAATGGGCGCAACGTTGACCGTCATCTGAATCGTATCCGACCAAATAATTGGAGAACTGCCTTTGACTGCAAGTCCATAAAAGTTATTCGTGGTAATCGTCACGGGGATAATGACCCATGCGTACTTCACTCCTGCTGTAATAGTATCTGCAATTGTGCCCGTAGGAGATGGCGTAATGGATTGCCATTTGACAATATCCAGCGTATCACTATTGGCTTGGGTAAAGGAGCCAGCCATGCCAGGTGCTAGCATAACATAGAAGTCATTTGATGCAGCCATGCCAGGAGCACCAATGGTCATGGTTATACGAAGGGAGTCACCCGTACATTTAGAAAGGTTTGGCGCTTGGACTAAATCCAACGTTTGCCCGCCCAAAAGGAACGGAAGCGCAAGAAATAGAGCAAGAGAAATTCGGCGAATCCAAGCCATGAGCATAGAACTTTTATAATTGTGCAACAAATGTACACTGCAAAAAATACTTACGGTATAAAAACAAGTTAGAGTTCTATTTGGTTTGCTCTTCGTGGGTCTTGGTTGAGATTACGGAGTGAAAGAACATTCAGCCATCCCATTGACCTCCTCTTGATAAATGTTCAAGACATTCATACCGCTCAGTGAGCCCCCTGTTTCTATCTTTGTCCCATGCAGAAAAATAAAGGGATTATTTCATTCATTCACAGCTTTTATCAAGCCTTTCTTCCAGCTCTAAATGGCATCGCTTTGGCGTGGGAAAGTGAACGAAGCTTTCGGATTCATGTATCCGCTATTCTATTGGTTTCGATGGGGGGCATAGGATTTGGCCTAGATACAAAGGAGTGGGCGATCGTATTTCTAACCTATGCTGTTTTAACCGGTCTTGAGCTGTTGAATTCTGCCATTGAATCGCTGGCCAACTATGTTCAGCCAGAAGAGCATCCAGCCATGAAACGCGCGAAGGACCTTGCGGCCGGCGCCGTATTGTGTGCCGCTATTTTTGCAGTTGCTATTGGTATACTTCTTTTTTTACCTAAAATTCTTCAGCATTTCTCCCAAGCATGAAAACATACATCCAGGAAGCATTTCAAGATCATTTGTCCTTGTGCACCTCGCTTAAAGCAGCCTATCCCATGTTTGATTGGGTTGGTTTTTACTGGATGAATGATGACATCCTCACGCTGGAATTAGGAGCTTACGCGGGAGAGGCCACGGAGCATACACGCATTCCTTATGGCAAAGGAATTTGCGGTCAGGTGGCTGAAAGTGGTACAACCTTCGTCGTGCCAGACGTACATGCGCAGGATAATTACCTGGCATGTTCCTTGTCCGTTCAATCGGAGATTGTGATCCCCATATACAAAGAGGGTGTTCTTATCGGGCAGCTAGACATTGACAGCCACCAGAAAGATGCTTTTCCCAAAGAAATCGTGGCGGCATTAGAGGCTTTTTGCCTCCAAGTTGCTGAATCCTTGTAAACCTTATTGATTGAAGCGAATCGCTTCCACTGGGTCCAGTTTAGCCGCCATGAATGCGGGTGCCAGACCTGAAAGTAATCCAATGGCTGCGGAGAGTAAGATTCCCGTAAATACATTCTGAAGGCTCATGGACAAATCAAAACCTGTCATCACAGTGCCGCCCCACATCAGCAATCCCACCAAAATAAGGCCTGCCACCCCCCCTACTATGGAAAGGAGGGTGCTTTCAATCAAAAATTGGGTGAGGATGAAAGACCTTGTCGCCCCTAAGGCCTTTTGGACGCCAATTTGACCCGTACGTTCACGGACCGACACGAACATAATATTGGCTATACCAAATCCTCCAACAAGAATGGAGAAACCGCCAATGACTGTCCCTGCCATCCCTATGGCCCCAAACATGGTATCGAGGCCTTGAGAAAAAACGGAAGATTCGTTTAAGGTAAAATCATCTTCAGCAAGGGGCTTCAGTCTTCGGATTGCCCTCATGTGCATCCGTAAGTCTTCCTTCAACTCAAGCGTTGTAAATCCCTCTCTCACTTTCGCTTGAATCGCTGAACCACCCATCTCATCCCCTTTTAAGGATATAAAGAGCGTTGCAGGGATCAGCATTTTGGTATCATGTGATTGGCCTATGAGATTGGCCCCTTCTTTCGGAAGGATACCTATCACTGTAAAACGCCTGCCAACGGTTTGAATAGACTGCCCCACGGCACGTCCACCAGGGAAAAGTCCTTGTGTCACCTCTGCACCAAGAATGCACACATTGCGCCCCGATGCCATTTCATTTTCAGAAAAATAACGCCCATCCTCAATATTTAAGGCATTGAGTGAACCATAGGCAAAGGTTACACCATTGACTTCTACGTTTTCAACCGCAGAGTTTCCAAACTTGAGGGTTTCACGAGAACCCACAATAAAGGTGAGCGAAGCTGCTGCTCTTGGATCTCTTGCCGAGAGTCGCTTAAAATCATTCATCCCAACTTCGGGACGCTGAAAATATTTCCACCAGGCATATTCGCCGCCACCGCCACCCCATGGCCATTTTTGGACATACACCACATCGCTTCCGAGGCTATCCACCGATTGGCGAATGTTGCGTTCTAGACTGTCGACGATTGCGTAAACAGCAATGATGGCGAAGATGCCGATGGTAATGCCAAGTAGGCTCAGAAAGGTCCTTAAAGGATTGGCAACCAGTGCCATCCAAGCAAAACGAAAGGATTCAGAAAGAAGTGCGGATAATTTGCGCATGGAACTGGAAAATTACAAAGTCCATGCCATGGAATCCCTACCTTTGTTTTTTGATTTCTTCCTGATTAAATGACCGCCTCTACCCGTATCCGATCTGCCCTCATTTCTGTCTTTCATAAAGATGGACTTGCGCCCATTCTGCATGCACTTCACAAAGCTAATGTGGCGCTTTATTCTACGGGCGGAACGCAAGCATTTATCGAATCAGAGGGGCTGCCTGTCATCCCTATAGAAGAAGTAACAGGCTTTCCGAGCATCTTAGATGGTCGGGTGAAAACGCTTCACCCGAACGTTTTTGGTGGAATCTTATGGAGAAGGAGTCATCCAGAAGACGCCCAAACGGTAGAATCCATGAACATCCCCAGCTTTGACATGGTGATCGTGGATTTATATCCATTTGAAGATACCGTTGCTTCTGGCGCTTCAGAAGTTGATATCATTGAAAAAATTGACATTGGCGGAATTTCGCTGATACGCGCTGGCGCCAAAAATTTCCAAGATGTTTGGATGGTTTCTTCACGTACTGAATACCCTGAAGTTTTACATATTCTAGAAACACAAGGCGCGCTCACTACCCTTGCACAACGGAAAGCATTTGCTGCAAGAAGTTTTCAAGTAAGTCATCAATATGACGGTGCAATTGGCCGCTGGTTTAGTGGAGATGATACGCCGTTCCCAAGCATACCAGGGAATCGAACTGTATTGCGCTATGGTGAAAATCCTCATCAAGATGCTTGGTATATTGGCGATTTGGAGAGTCTATTTGTACAACACAATGGCAAGGAGCTTAGCTATAACAATTTGCTTGACATTGATGCTGCTTTGCTTTTCTGCGCTGAAGGCGGTGAGTATGCTACCGTGGCCATCATCAAACACAACAATGCCTGCGGCATGGCTTGTGCATCTCATTTGAGTACTGCCTGGGACGGTGCCCTATCTGCAGATCCGGTTTCGGCATTTGGCGGTGTGATCGCATGTAATCAAGTGGTTGACCTTGATACTGCCACAAAAATGAATGACTTGTTTTTTGAGGTCATATTGGCGCCCAGCTATGACGCAGATGCCCTCAAAATGCTCAAAAGCAAAAAGAACCGTATCATCCTAGAATCCAAGCCTGTGGCTTGGCCCAATTATGTAGTTCGCTCAACCCTGAACGGTGTTTTATTGCAAGCAAGAGATCATCACCGAGATAGCCAAGAGGACTTATCCGTTGCTACACAACGCGCACCTTCGGCGCAAGAAGTAGATGATTTGCTTTTCGCTTCAGCGTTGTGCAAGCACACAAAAAGCAATACAATTGTCTTCGCAAAAGACCGTCAGCTTATTTCTAGCGGCACAGGACAAACTTCTCGCGTTGACGCTTTGAAGCAAGCTATACAGAAAGCAGAATCTTTTGGAATTTCCTTAAAAGGTGCCGTAATGGCCTCTGATGCATTTTTTCCTTTCCCAGATTGTGTTGAACTTGCATACCAAGTCGGGATACAAGCAGTTATTCAACCAGGAGGTTCAATTAAAGACCATTTGAGTACCGAATTTTGTAACGCCAACGGCATGACCATGGTCATGACAGGCAAACGGCATTTTAAACATTGATACTGAACGCGCATGGGATTGTTTGATTTTTTAACGTACGATATTGCCATTGACCTTGGCACAGCCAACACGCTGATCATTCACAATGACAAAGTGGTGGTAGATGCCCCCTCGATCGTTGCGATGGATCGCACCACAAATGCTATCCTGGCCATTGGCCATGAAGCCATGCAAATGCATGGAAAGACGCATGAAAACATTCGCACGGTTCGCCCATTGAAGGATGGCGTTATCGCCGATTTTGTGGCGTCAGAACACATGATCAGAGAAATGATCAAGAGCATTCCAGTGCTGAAGAACAAATGGCTCACCCCCTCGTTGCGCATGGTTATTTGCATTCCATCCGGCATCACTGAAGTAGAAAAGCGTGCCGTTCGTGACAGCGCTGAGCATGCCAATGCGAAAGAAGTTTATCTCATCCATGAACCCATGGCTGCGGCCATTGGTATTGGCGTAGATGTCTTAGAGCCGAAAGGAAATATGATCATTGATATCGGTGGCGGTACAACGGAAATTGCCGTGATGGCACTCGGTGGTATCGTTTGCGACAAAAGTATTAAAGTGGCGGGTGACGTCTTTACCAATGATATCGCCTACTACATGCGCTCGCAACACAACCTATACGTAGGTGAGCGTACAGCGGAAATGATCAAAATCAACGTGGGTGCGGCCATAGAAAACTTGAGCAATCCCCCGGATGACATGAGCGTTCAAGGTCGTGACTTGATCACCGGAAAGCCCAAGCAAGTAAACATCACGTATAAAGAGATTGCGCGTGCTTTGGATAAGTCCCTTACGCGAATTGAGGATGCAGTGATGGAGGCCCTATCCATGACACCACCAGAATTATCTGCAGATATCTACAATTCAGGCATTTACATGGCCGGTGGAGGTTCCATGTTACGCGGATTGGATCAGCGTATTTCGGCTAAGACAGACCTTCCTGTGTATGTTGCAGAAGATCCTTTGCGCGCTGTTGTTCGCGGAACAGGCATCGCATTAAAGAACTTGGAGAAATATCGGACCCTTTTGATGCGCTAATTGCATGCAGAATCTCCTGCGGTTTATCCTGCGCTACCGCATCATCCTTGTACTGCTCCTGTTGCAGTTTACAGGATTGGCGTTGACGTACCGCAGTTCGCCTATCCATCAGAGTTTTTATTGGGACCGTGTTTTGCAGACACAAGCCACCTATCACAAAACCACGGAAGGATGGGAACATTATTTCGATCTCACAAACACCAATTTGAGTCTGCAGGAGGAAAATGCCCAATTGCGTTCCCGTATTTCCATCCCTGATCCCAATGCACAACTAGCCGTTGACAGTGGGCAATATCAATGGATGACCTCTCAAGTCGTTTACAGCAGCATCAACCTTCGGAACAACCATCTCATCCTCAACAAAGGAAGAGAGGATGGCGTTCAACCGGGACAAGGTGTTCTATCTGCCGATGGGATTCTGGGGGTCATTAGCCACACCAGCGCCCACTTTTCGAAAGTCATTTCCATCCTACACAGCGAAGCACGGATTTCTGGAAGCGTAAAGCATTCTGGATTTTTTGGCACCATCGTTTGGAATGGAGGGGCACCGCATAAAGTTCAATTTGAAGATCTCCCTATTGAATCAAATGTGCACATCGGAGATACCGTCGTCACGGATACACGTTCTGCCATCTTCCCAGGAGGATGGCCCATTGGCGTGGTGGTATCCGTTGAGACGGATTCCGCCTCGTTTACACAGTTAGCTACCTTGAAGATCTGGGGGAGCCTTGGACGACAGCAGCCCGCATACATCGTGAAGAACCTGCTTGCCCGAGAGCAACAAACACTTCTAGCACCATGAGATCCTGGTCTTCTTGGGGCCTATGTAGCCTACTTATCCTCCTATTTCAAAGCCTAATCCTTTGCCATGTACAGTTATACGGGTACCTGAGTCCCTATCTCTACATTGGGGTGATCCTTTTGGCGCCTGCCTCATGGACTCGGATGAACCTTGTGCTTTTAGGCGCCTTAACAGGCGCATGGATAGACTTCACTATGCACAGTGGGGGTATGCACCTAATGGCTAGCAGCTTACTCGGATATGTACGCCCTCAATTACTCGCTTCTGTTTTGCCACGAGCAGCAGAAGAAGATCTAGGCTTTACTCTTGCCGATATTGGACCTGGCAAGTGGATTATTTATACCGGATTAAGTACCGCTATCCACCACACCTATCTTTTTGCGGTTGATGCCTATGGCCTATGGCCTTTTATCGGTTTTATGGGTAGAATATTCTTTTCATCCTTGGCCACCGCCATCCTCTTATATATCTTGGGTCTAATGATCAAACCGGTTGGTAAGCGATGAAGCGTACCAGTCTTTATCTCATCTTACTCCTTGCTGCAACAGGCATTTTTATAGCGCGCTTGTTCTACATTCAAATTATTGATGAACGCTACACCTTGAGTGCCGCCAATAATGCGCAAAGAATTGAGAAAATATTTGCGCCAAGAGGGGTCATGTTAGATCGCAATGGGCATGTTTTGGCGTCAAACCAAATTGCCTATGACGTCGAAGCAACGCCTCGGCTCATGCACGACATCGATACGGTAAAACTTGCCTTCATACTTGGCGAACCATTGGACCGGATGCGCCGAAACCTCCGCAGAGCAAAAATCTACTCTCCCCACAGGCCCAGTGCCATTTTACGGGGTTTAACCGCCAATGAATATGCCCGCATTCAAGAGGAAATTTCTTTTTATCCAGGCATTGCCCTGCGCAGAAGGATTTTGCGCAAGTACATTACCCCAACTGGAGGAAATGTCCTGGGCTATGTTTCCGAGGTAAACGATTATATCCTCAGCAGAAAACCAGAATATGAACTGGGTGATTACATCGGAATTTCGGGCGTTGAGGCATCTTATGAGGAAGCCTTACGAGGAAAAGCGGGGCGCCGTTACATTACAGTGGACAATTTAAACCGCGATGTGGGTCCTTTTCAAGAGGGTAGATATGATTTAAAGGCCATTCCTGGAGAAAATTTAACCCTCACCTTGGATGCTACATTACAAGCTTATGGCGAACTACTGATGTCGGGTAAGCGCGGATCTATTGTCGCTATCGAACCCAGTACGGGAGAGATACTTGCCTTGGTTTCATCGCCTAGTTTTGATCCAAATGCGCTCGTAGGGCGCTATCGATCCAGAAACTACTCCCTACTCTACACGGACTCCATCAATAAGCCTTTATATGATCGTGGTATCTTAGCAGAATACCCACCAGGATCTCCTTTTAAGGCACTCAATGCCCTTATTGCACTCCAAGAAGGTGTCATTACTCCGGCCACACAATACACCTGTATTGATGGGTATCATTTTGGTAGACTTCATGTTGGCTGCCACTGTAAAGCAGGTACGTTGGACTTGCGCGGTTCCATCTCAAAATCTTGCAATAATTACCACTGCCAGATTTTTAAAAAAACGTTGGACAAATACCCCACCGCATCACAAGGAATTGACCAATGGCACAAGCACGTCAATAGTTTTGGATTAGGAGAATTTTTAGGGGTGGATTTGCCCACAGGCAGAAAAGGATTTGTTCCCAGTGGCAGTTATTACAACCGCGTTTACCGGAGTGACCGCTGGAAATCCCCTACCGTCATTTCATTGGCCATTGGCCAAGGTGAATTAGTCGTTACACCGATTCAACTGGCCAATCTTGCTACGGCCATTGCCAACCATGGTTTTTGGTATACTCCCCATGTGGTTCGCCAAATTGGCTCAAAACCAGTGGATTCGGAGGTTTTTGGTTTTAAACACATGACGACGATTGACACAGAACATTTTGATATTGTCATACAAGGCATGGCCGATGTATTTGAATCTGGAACGGCAAGGGCCTCTCGGTTAGAAGGACTCAGCATGGCTGGAAAAACGGGGACAGCTGAAAACCCTCATGGACAAGACCATTCTATTTTTATGGCCTTTGCACCCGTTGAATCACCTAAAATCGCCTTGGCGATCATCGTTGAAAATGGCTATTGGGGTTCACGATGGGCAGCACCCATTGCAAGTCTCATGATGGAAAAATATATCCATGGCGAAATCAGCCGACCCTTATTACAACAATCCATGGTTGAGGGTGATCTTCATGGTGAATATGGCGTGCATAGTGTCAAAACTGAACTCCCTCCCTTCTGATGCAGAGAAAAAGTGGGTGGTTTGGCAAAGTTGATGGGCTCAGTCTTGGGTTCTATTTGTTCTTAGTCGTTTTCGGTTGGATGAATATTTATGCCACGGTCAATCCTGCTTTGGACGGATTTGGTTGGGACTGGAATAATGAAGCCGGACGGCAGCTCTTTTTCATCGGATTAAGCCTTCTTCTTATTTTGGTTGTTCTACTAAGTGATGGGCGGTTGTATGAAGTCATTACGCCGGCTATTTACATCGCAACCTTGCTATTACTCCTAGCTGTCCTAGCAGTAGGAAAAGAGGTAGGAGGCAACAAAAGTTGGCTGGTCATTGGTTCATTTGGACTACAACCCTCTGAATTTGCCAAGATGGGAACCGCCTTAATGGTAGCCAAGCTCTTATCCCAAAGAAACGTGGATTTGCGTCGCTGGCGATCGAGATGGATTCCAGCCATGGGTGCCTTCTTTCCCATGTTACTTATTCTTTTGCAGCCTGACACCGGTTCTGCATTGGTTTTTTTTGGCTTCCTGCTCGTTTTCTATAGAGAAGGCTTGCCCGGTTACTTTATTTTCATTGGCTTAGGGGCTATTGTTGTCAGTGTTCTTGCCCTTGCTTTTACGTCAACCACGGTATTGGTCGTTATTTCACTAGCTGTCCTCTTAGCCCTCCTCTATGATCGTTTGCATAGGCGTATCACTTGGCGGACCTTCATACGACACCCCGCTATTTGGTATGGAATTCTGGCTTTTGCCTGGGGGCTAGCTGTAAATCAAGTCTTTAATACCATTCTTCAACCACACCAAAAACTAAGAGTTCAACTTTTGCTAGGCCAAGTAGATCAACCAAGTGCCGCAGGTTACCAAACTGCACAGTCTTTAATTGCTATTGGCTCTGGTGGGTTTATTGGGAAAGGGTTTGCACATGGTACTCAAACAAAATTGAACTTTGTGCCCGCGCAAACCACCGATTACATTTTTTGTACTGTCGGTGAAGAATGGGGGTTTTTAGGTTCCTTTATTGTTCTATTTGCATTTGCTGGCCTCATTTGGCGAATTCTCTTTTTGGCTGAACGCCAGAAAGAAGCATTTTCACGGATTTATGGGTTTGGCATCGCAGCCATTTTGCTCATTCACTTTATAGTCAATATTGGCATGACGCTGGGTCTTGTTCCTGTCATCGGAATCCCACTCCCCTTCTTTAGTTATGGGGGCTCTTCCTTATGGGCCTTCACCTTAATGCTCTTTGTCTTTTTACGCATGGATGCTCACCGTTGGCAAACACTGTAAAAGAATACTAAAGAGAAAGAGGATGAAGGGAATTATCTCCAACCTTTTCGATTAGAAACAAAAAATCCGCATGGTCCATACCATGCGGATTTTTTTATGGATGTGGCCTTATGCCACCCACCATAAATCAATAGAACTTACCGCGGTTATCCTCTATCTCTGCAGCATCTATTAAGGACTGGAACAATGCAGATTGAACACGTGTGCGCAATTGATTGTTCTGTGATGCCACATCGCTTGCTGTAGGCGCTAGTCCCGCATTTTCAATAAGGTTGAGCACCTTGAACTGATACACCCCATTTAAACCATCCAGGATGCCTGATTGGAAGCCACTAGGCGAGCCCACAGCTGTGCCGACGACTGTCGCTTCACGTCCACTACCCGGTATAAATAAACTTGACAAGCTCACGGTCGCTTTTTGGAAGACATTCTCCTGGGCATCCCATTGAGATGAAAGGAAACGCACCTTTGCATTGTTCGTGGCAAGCATGCGTAACTCATCACGCACTTGGTCCACTTTCTTGTAACCTGGCGTATAAATGGCGGTCAATTGGGCCACAACATAATTTTCATAATTGTTGTTGATAACACCTACCTCATTCAATGAACGATCCGAATTAAAAGCCCAACGCACCACTTCACGACTTTCCCCTAGACCTACAATCGTTTGATCTGTGGGAGATGTGTTTTTATTCGGCAGCAATGCTACGTTAAAACGATTCGCCACTGCTTGAGGATCTTCACCCCCTTGCAAGGCCTTTGCGAATTCAGCTGCTTGTGTATAAATGCCTTGCTCTGTCTCTTTCGATACAATGACACGGCGGAATACCTGCGCCAAACGGACAGATGGAACCGACCCATTTTGTTCCGTTACATTGATAATATGAAAACCGAAGTTCGTGAATACAAGCCCTGTGGTGCCTTTAGCGTTTCGGAAGCAATAATCCTCAAATGGCTTTGCCATCATTCCTGACTTAAACCAGCCCAAATCGCCTCCTTTGGTTCCTGCAACGACATCATCGTTAAAGGTGGTTGCCACTTGGTTGAAGTTCAAAGCACCGGATTGAATGCCGGCAAGTATGGAATCTGCAATGGCTTTTGCAGCGTTCATATCGCGTGTTGCTTGTGAACGCTCAGCCCCTGCAAATGCGACAAGAATATGACGCGCAGAAACAGAATCTGGCATATTACGACGGTTCATCAATTTGACCAACTGGTAACCAGGGCCAATTTCTATAGGATCACTGACGTAACCGGGAGATTGACCCTCCACAACAGATTTGAGTGATTCATCCAAACGCTCTAAACTGTAATAGGCATCTTGATACGGCACATCACTGTTCGCCATTACATAGGCAGAGTCATCTGTAGATGCTGCGAGTTCATCCTTCATAGAAGTAAGCTCAGCAAGCACAGCGCCACGGTCAGATTGTGATGAGGCAATAGGGAAGTTGGCAAAATAGATATCGCGCAACTCATTAATCACTTTAAAGTTCTCCTTGTTTTCAGCATAGACCGCTTTAAAGTCAGCTTCGGTTACCTCTACCAATGAATCTTCTGTTGCGCTGACGAGCAAACCAGCCCATTCGATTTCCGCTTGGCGTGTGTTACGCGCAGCATTGAACTTATACAGACTTACAGGCATGCGTAGGCCTTGCTTCACCGCAGTGTAAAATTTGCCAGACAGGGCTTCATTGCGCACGTCATCTTCAAAATTTACCCAATTCAACCACTGGTCTATTGCCTCTTGACTGGCGTCTTTGTTGTCGCGCAAGTTGGCTAAAGCATTTTTTAATAAATCAGGATTGAATTGACCTGTGTTTTGATCACGGAAGCCTTCCATAGACTGAATGCTGGGGTTGCTCACAATCGCATCCCACAGCTCTTCTGTCGTAACAGTAAAGCCAAGTTTTGACTGTAAACCACCCATCAAACGGTTCTGCAATTGCTGGTTCCAAACCATTTGCGATAACTGCATGGTGCCCAAGTTGGCCATCTGAGGATTGTTAATCCGCAGATCTTCCATCTCTTTATTGAAGTCTAATGCAGAAATTTTATCCCCGTTGACATACCCAACGGCATCTTGGTCTCCATTGAACAATACAGAGCCTGAGGAGAAGAACTCACCCAGAATAAAGGCGCCTAAGGCAAAACCAATGGCGATAATAACGAGGCCGGAACGGCGGCGAAGGCGATCAAACAATCCCATAATGCATAGAAAATAAGGGTGCGAATATACAAATCAGAACGGCCTCAACCACGAAGAAATGTAGGAGTTAGCCCTGATCTTTGGATACAATCACATAAGCAATGCGCTGAGCATCCATGGTTTCGATGGTGAATACCCAATTTTCGAGCAGTAAGGTCTCTTCTTCCACGGGCAAATGACCTAATTTATCGGCAATTAAACCACCTAAAGTGCTGTACGCTTCTTCCTCTGGCCAATCAAATCCGTAGGTCATATTTAAGTAGTCTACTTCGAGTGAGGCATCTAAACGCCAGGTACCATTAGGCAGCACCTCCTCTGTGCGTACATCGTGGTCATGCTCATCGTCAATTTCACCAAACAGCTCTTCTACCACGTCTTCCAAAGTAATGATTCCGGTCAAAGAGCCTAAATCATCTACCACTGACGCCATCGATCTTTTTTCGCGAATGAGCATTTTAAATACCTCTTGAGCGCTCATTGTTTCTGGGATGAAGGACAACGGTGTTAAGATAGATGCTAGCCTTTTCGGGCGTCGAAACAAGCCAAAAGCATGCACATAGGCAAAAGCATCATCAATGGTTTCACGGTAGACAACTAATTTGGAAAATCCTGTTTCGGTAAACCGATCTCTTAACTCTTCCATACTGATGTTTGCCGGTACGGCAGAAATTTCTGTGCGTGGAACCATACAAGAGCGCACCTTGGTATCGCCAAAATCCAAGGCATTTCGAAACAATTCGATTTCGGGCTCTACTTCTTCGGATGAACTTCCTTCTTCTAAGTAATGATCAAGATCCGCACGACCAAATACGACGGGCTCTCGTGACGCGCGAATTTCACGCCCCATCCGTTTGAGGAAAATCTTACTAATGCGCGTTAATACTTCGACTAAAGGCCAAAGAAAGAAGTAAAAAAACATCAAGGGTACCGTAAACCACCGCAGAGAATCGTTTGCACGATGGCGAAAGAATGCTTTAGGTAGGTATTCCGCAACAAAAAGGACCACCAGTGTGGAAAGCAAGGTTTCGAGGACCACTGCCCATCCTTTGGCTAAATGGAACTGATCGAGTAAGAGGGGGTCTAAGAGTGATGCGGTGTGTAACCCCACAAAAACCAAGGCAATCGTATTACCCATGAGCATCGCGCCGATAAAGTGACTCGGGTGACCGACCAAAAAGGCGAGCCAACGCCCCATGCGCGTACCGCGTTTAGTTTCAATTTCTATTTGCAGTCGGTTGGCACTGAGGTAGGCGATTTCCATTCCTGAAAAAAACGCAGAGAAAAGGAGTGCAAAAAAGAGGGAGAGACCTTCATTCATGACGGATGAGAAGCGTCGTCGTTGGATTTCCAACGCGCTTCCATGGACTTTCGCTGTTTACGGCGAAGACCAAACATAAAAAAGCCTAAAAAGGCAAAAAGCACAAACATATACGCCTTGTTGCGGTCGCCATTCCATTGACTGTAGATCACCTCCAAGGACAGAAGTCCAATGACGAGCCATACCCATTCAACGGTCTTTAAGCTGCGGCGTGCAAAATTGGGTTTCATATTTATTCGGGTTGGCCTCCTTCAAAATGACCAGACACTGCAAAGATGGTGTATTGCGACAAATCTTCTTCTGCAGTAAATCCTTTTCCGCGAACTTCTTCTCCGTTGTCTATGATCACCACATTGGATTCTGAGTAAAACCGCTTCTCCGATCTATCCCATTCCATTGCATCCGTTAGGAGTGAACGCTCCTTTCCTTGAATAACGGACACATCCCCCGTCAGAATCCATTTTTGATCAGACAAACGGCGAACGGCCTTATTGGCCTTTACGGTCCCCGTCACTTGCCCAAGTGCATTTAGGAGCGATAGCCGAAAGCCATTTTGGAAAACCTGACGCGGGTTTTCTTCATCCTCCGAATAATCTTCTAAAATGCCGGCTTCAACTGTGATTTTGGTCTGCCCACTATCACTGTAGACAATGCGTACTTCCTGCTGTTCAATCAATGCACCCGAATAGGTCTTGGCCATGGCGCTCACCGCCTCTTCGTCATTTGCACAACCTAACGCAGCGAAAAGGAACAACAAGGGAGCCCAGTGGGCTCCCTTGAATGTGAATATGTGCCCATTTATGCGCACTTAGAAGCGTACTGTCACGGTTTCATTAATCCAACATCCGATGGAATAACGATCCCCCTCTTTAAATCCAAACTGGAAAGAGATGGACTTATCTGGAATGCCTGGGCGCAATTTGGCAATGACACGGTCTGCGCGGCCAGCAAGGCTTGGATCTACACTTTTGGCGCGGTTGGCTTTATCCATCGCTGCCCAGTATACCGCGTTCTTTTCAAAGACATTGCTTCCACAAGAGCCGGCTGCAGAGGCATACACATTTGCCCACATTAAGTATGCTTCACCTGAATTTTCGTTCTGGCGAATCGCATTAGCACAATCACTCTTGGCGGCAGAAAGACTACCCGTTTTGAGATGAATGGCGGCTAAACGGACATAGTCTTTTGCCTTTTTGATCGGATCAGCTTCTTGCTCAATCGCATTGGTAAAGTAGATGATGGCGTCGTCATACTTTTCATTTTTGACACTAAGCACGCCCATTGAACGCGCGGCTTGAGCTGAAGGTTCTAGATCATAAAGAGATTGAGCCACCTGATAGTAAATAGCATTGTCTGTGCAATCCGATGTACCACTTGTGTCAACGCGTTCTTTTGAAAGCATTTTTTCGGCACGACGCATCCAAGCTGCATCTCCAATATGCTTGTCAAAGTTTTCTTGGTTATAGATCAATCCAAGACGATCACACGTGAGCAATGGGGCCAATCCGCGCTCAATGTTGGTGATGAGCTTAGTGGATTGCTCTAGTAGGCGCTTGTTAATATCTAAAACACGTTTTTCACGCGCTGAAATAGTTCCCAGCGTATCTTTTTCTGTCAAAGTGGTGATTTGGCGGTTCCAATCGTCCGTTTGAATCTCAATGGCTTCTCCAACTGCCCCGTAAGCATTTAACAAACCTTCTGAATCCAGTGTGTCAATTTTGTACAGGGCAATGACCGAATTGAAGTAATTGTTCAGATACAACGGTTGAACATCACCAGGATTGAGCGCGAGTGCGGCATTAAACATGGCATAGGCTGTCACCGCATCTTCGGGATGAAAATCGTAGTAATCATTCGCCTTTTGACCGATAATCTTAGCTTCATTTCCTGGATAATAGGTGTTCCAGTCATCATACATCTGCATCAACGCCAGAATGAATGCTTCCTTCTGTGCAGAATCCTTTTCAGCTGTGATTTTAGCATCAAAAATCTTTGGGGCAAACTTATAGATTACTTCACTTGCCTGAGGACAGGCTGTGTATACAATCATCCATGGCTCATACGCTTGCAAATATTCTTTGCTATTGCAAAGCTGTCCAAAGTTGTTATAATTCTCAAAGCAACGGATACTGTCCGCTGCATTGTCACCCCAGTTTTTCGTTTGTGCTGTGGAGACAACTGTCACCAGCGCAAATAGGGCAAAGAAGAAACGCTTGATCATGATTTAACGATATTTAAATTTGACAAACCATTGGTCATTGAGCGTTACCCCTATGACTGCTTGTGTATAGAATTCTTGTATCAAGTTGTTCTTTGTTGTTCCCCACTGACCCACCTGTGCGCCAATATGCAGTGTGGCAAATTTTACATCTCCTGGTAGCATGGCACGTCCGCCCAAGGGAAGCCCTACACCAAAATTACCTTGCCAGGTAGAGATCGGGGTGCCATTCAACACCAATCCTGTCCGCTCAAAGGCAAAGCTTGCACGATATGCAACCTCGGCGCCATAGGACTTTAGTCGCTTTTCAGTAAAAGTCAAGGAGGGAATTAAAGAGGCAGATAATGAAATTCTTTGTCCATTTTCGGTGTAAGGTCCTGACCAAGCTCCAGGCAATGTCCAAGGCAATGGGCCCGTCGTAAAGGGCAATAGGAACAATTGATCCGTTGCCTGAATCTGCATCCCTATGGCCCATGCCGAAATGGGTAAATCTTTAACGGGTTTGCTAAGCTCAAACCCTATGGCCATTTGTGTCGGCACAAAAATATAGCCGGGTTCATTCAGGTTGGAAGAGTTTGTATCCAAAGGCGTTTCACTTCCTACACCCCCTAGGATGTAGGTGTAATTCACTTGATCATAATGACTTGATAATGCAGCTCCTTGACGGACGGTAAGTCCGATGACCGCCCGAAGGTTTCCGATCGGAACACGCAATTGGGCTCCCCCATTCCACATCCAGTCGCTCACCAACGTCCGCTGAGATAGCTTCACTGCATTGAACTGGTTATCACTAAAGATTAAATCTGTGCTTTGGTCCATGGAACCAAAAATGTACTGTGCATTGACGCCAAAACTGAAGAACTTGAAGGGCTTTACTCCAATGCCAAAGTGGGCCTTATTATATCCGCCTTTTCCTTTGAACTGCTCTGTGAAATCGCCAAAGTCGGCGTTGCTTCCCATCGTGAGCATGTCATATCCTACTACAGAATACGGCATGATTCCAGCGGAAAATCCCATCCATTTCTTCAGCGGAAAGGCAACCCCCATATTTTTAAATCCACCAGTAGTATTCCAAAGACTTGCATTGGCGGTTGATTGATGAACACCCGTATACGCGCCACCAAGGTCCAGGGTGGTGAATTGAATATCGGCATAGCTTGCAGGTTGGTCTGGATTGACATAAAGACGTGATGTTGAGGCCGCCTGTGTGCCTCCCAGAATACCGTGATAGCTAAACGCGTTTTGCTGCATGAGACCATGCCCAAAAAGTGAATAGGGACTCACGCTTGCGCTTTGCGCTAAGGAATGGAAGGAAAGCCCCAAAAAACTTAGGAACAACATGAAGGTAGCTTGCATGCCCCTTCGGGGTATACCTATCCTAAGATTGTGCATGGAAGGGATGTGCTTAGCGTTGTTGGCCATATTTATATTGCGCGAAAATTCCGTGGGCTTCCAGATTTGAAGCCGCAAAGATGCCGCTTTCCAATGGTTTAGCAAAAGCCATTCCATCCCCACCTGTGATAAAAATATGGATGTTCGCATCCTGGGTAGACCAAACCGTACAGATTTTTTCAATTTCAGCGTACATGCCCGCATACGCCCCTTGATGTAGGCTTTCTTCGGTGTTCCTTGTTCCCTCTGGGGAGAATTGTGCCATTACAGCGGATAACCGCGGCAATGAAGGAGCATAATCTGCCATGGCATCTAACCGCATCTTCCATCCTGGTGAAATACTCCCGCCCAAAAGCCTATCATCTTCCGTTAACAAGGTCGCTGTCATGCACGTCCCACATGATATCACCCCAATGGAACCGTTGGGTTGATGCATCCGTGCCCCTAAAACGCCAAGACAACGGTCAATCCCAATGCTGGGTGAACATGAGAACGCAAAAGGCCAAGGGTCCTTCAGGGAAATGACATGTCTCTCCCAGTCCTGTTGCAGTTGTAGATTAGATGTGTTTGCAATTCGGAGCACATCATTTATTCCAAGATTTGGCCACCACGAAAGGTCCAATCGATCAAAATAATGGGTATCTCCCAACATCAATCCTTCTTCAGAAAAGCAAGTGACTTTGGTGCGGGAGTTTCCTATTTCAACAGCATAGAGCATTGAACAAAGGTAGACCTGAAGTCCCTATACTTCCAGAAATACAACAGCCTTGGGCGCATCTAGAACGCCTATAATTCGTTCGGCATAAAAAGCCTCGACCGTATTCCGCTTTATTTTAAGACTTGGGGTGAGAAACCCATTTTCAACCGTCCAATCTTCGGCAACCCAGATCAGTTTTGAAATCTTTTCATGCGAGGGAAGCCGCTCATTCACCCATGTCAAATGGGCTTTGGCAGCTTTATACGCTTCTTTTCTAGCACCTTTCGAGGCATCTTCTGTCATGACGGCCATGGCAATAGGCTGTGGGAGATCATAGCCCGCAACACAAACCTGCGCCATCTGATCAAGCTCCATCAATAGGGCTTCAATGGGTGCCGGAGCAACATATTTACCCTTGGAGGTTTTAAATAAGTCCTTAATCCGTCCCGTGATGGTCAAATACCCCTCTGCATCTAATTGTCCACAGTCACCCGTATGCAAATAGCCTCCTTCAAATAATTCCGCTGTTTTTTCAGGCTCCTTATAATAACCCGAGGTGCAGGTTGGGCCTTTTACGAGAACCTCATCGCCTTCACCAATGCGCACTTCCATGCCTTTGAAGGCCTGTCCAACCGTTCCAATTTTCACTTTTCCCCGGAAGTTTACCGTCGAGATTCCCAAATTTTCAGTCATCCCATACACTTCTTGAATATGGATCCCAAGACTTGCAAACTCGGATAATAGGGTGGCTCGAATGGGCGCCGCACCTGACAAAACAAGCCGCGCCCTGGATAGGCCCAATTTTTTTCTCAATACCGGGGCGAGCAACTTGCGTAAGGCAGCGGCAGGGATCTTCTTGTGCAAGGTTTCTCCGAATTTTTCCCAAATTCTTGGGACCGCAAGGAAGACCGTTGGCTGTGCACTTTCCAAGTCCTCGGCGAAGGTTTCTAACGATTGAACAAAATGAATTCTCCCTGTGAGGTAAACCCCGGCAGCTGAAATGATCATTCTTTCCGCTACATGACTTAGGGGCAAATAGGATAGGAAAACTTCTTGATGTAAAAAGTCGAACTGCTGCAAAATCATATTAAAAGCAGCTTGGAAAGAACGGAAATTATGCATTACCCCTTTTGGCATTCCCGTCGTGCCTGAAGTATAGATGATGGTCATCAGCGCATCTGGGTCCATGACGGGATGCTGATAGTCTGGGGCACCTTGCGCAATGACCTCTTTCCAACTGAGCGCTTTGGAGGTTTTATCCAACTTCATATAAGGTATAGTGATCAGGGAACATCCTGCTGGAGCTTGTCGCGCATAGATATTCCCATCATCCAACTTACCAATGATCAATGCCTTTGATTCCGAATGTTCGAGGATTTTCTTGGCCGTCTCCCCATCAATGGTCGGGTACAATGGAACGGACACTGCCCCGGCTAGAGCAATGGCATAATCAGCAATGAGCCAATGTGCCGCATTTTTGCCCACCAAGGCTACTTTGTCGCCTGGACGAATGCCTAGGGAATGCAATCCAGCAGCAAAGGCTTTTGCCTCTTCATAGGCACTCTGAAAGGTGAATTGGATCCTCCCTGCCGTGGCATGAGGTTCATCCAAGAAAAGCCTTCCAGGGAAATTTGCGGCATTCCAAGCAATTTGTTCAGGCAAGGTTCGTTGGGCACGATTTGGGGTCAGCGCATTTAATCCATTCGCAGGCACGGCCCCCTCAAGCGGACCCATGATGGAAAGTATATGCGCGTCATCTTTTACTGCATCACCACTCACTTTATAAGGCTGGGTGAACGAGATCACCTTTCGGGAAAAATCTAATCCCAGCACAATAACAGGCACCCCAGCTGATGCTGCAATGCTGCGGTATCCCGACTTTAATTCGCTTACGCGCGCACGGGTCCCTTCAGGTGATAGAGCCAACTTGAAGTAAGGAGAAGCTTTGAACTGTTCGGCCATCTGCCCAACCATCCCTTTTGTAGATCTCCGGTCTACGGGCATGCCGCCAAAACTGCGCATTATGGCACCCAGTGGCCACCAGAACAAAGTGTGTTTTGATAAGAACTTGAGATCATGAAGGCCAAAGTCTTCGCGCACACAGAGTCCAATCATGAAATCGCGCCATGACGTATGTGGGCCTACGACTAGGATATACTGAGGAAGGTCCCCCGGAAAAGTATCGCGGTATTCCCAGCCTTTACGGGTAAGCCAGCCTTTGAGGAACGGTAATTTCATGTTGAAAAATACAGTCATTTCTCTTTATATACACGTTTAGAGCAATTTTAAACTGAAATATTTC
>ERZ889078.1291-NODE-1291-length-20162-cov-8.125180_pt1 | contig 20162 bp, 18 predicted proteins | sample MGYA00521266_ERZ889078 | MGnify/ENA primary metagenome ERZ889078 (study PRJEB32303, sample SAMEA104408618) | aquatic metagenome | biome: Brackish water; feature: Pelagic; material: water | place: Baltic Sea | collected 2014-06-16T06:34:00 | depth 76,534 m ...
GCTGGGCGATTTTTATTCGGTAACTCCAGCAATTCGTGAAAAAGCAGGGCTTCTTCATCGTTTTGGTGGCTCATTGATTGGTAATAGTAGAGTTAAGCTAACAAATATTAAAGATTGTCTTAAGAGAGGACTGGTTCAGGAAGGTCAAGATCCACAAAAAGTAGCGGCTGATCAATTGGTTAAAGATGGCGTAGATATTCTTCATACTATAGGTGGCGATGATACAAATACCGCTGCTGCTGATCTTGCTGCATTCCTTGCGAGCAATAATTATGGCCTTACGGTTATAGGGTTGCCAAAAACAGTTGATAATGATGTTTTTCCAATCAAACAATCATTGGGGGCATGGACTGCTGCAGAGCAGGGAGCACGTTACTTTTGGAATGTTGTAGCTGAAAATAATGCCAATCCGCGTATGTTGATTGTTCATGAGGTGATGGGGCGGAGTTGTGGCTGGTTGACTGCTGCGACAGCTCAAGAATATCGAAAACTACTTGATCGTGCTGAATGGTTGCCAGAACTGGGTCTTGATCGCAATGCATTTGAAGTTCATGGCATATTTATTCCGGAAATGACTATTGATATCGCAGCTGAAGCTAAACGTCTTCGTGCGGTCATGGATAAATTTGACTGTGTAAATATATTTGTCTCAGAAGGCGCTGGTGTCGAATCTATTGTTGCTGAAATGCAAGCCAAAGGGCAAGAAGTTCCACGTGATGCATTTGGACATGTAAAGCTCGATGCAGTTAATCCTGGCAAGTGGTTCGGTGAGCAGTTTGCAGAAATGCTGGGCGCAGAAAAAACATTAATTCAAAAATCAGGTTATTTCGCTAGAGCAGCAGCGTCAAATGTTGAAGACATTCGTTTAATTAAGTCTTGTGCTGACTTAGCAGTTGAATGTGCTTTTCGACGTGAATCTGGAGTGATAGGTCATGATGAAGATCGTGGCGGTATTTTGCGTGCGATTGAGTTTCCTCGTATTAAGGGCGGGAAGCCTTTTGATCTTGATACGTCTTGGTTTAATCAATCCCTTGCTGATATTGGTCAAGAAAAGGGTACAAAAGTTGAAGTTGCTCATTAATTAATTTTTATGGGCAAGCATCTTGCTGTTTGTCCTCAATATCCTGAATGTATTTAATAACCTTGGAACTTTATGGCTACATGGCTTGAGACTTGTCAACAACAACTCGCTAGATTAGAAGTAACTTCTGTACTAGCCGATAGACTTGTTACGTTGTGTAATAAAACCGGTGTAGATCTTTCACCTGAAATAGTTAAGAAGTTGACTATAGAACATGGGCGATTAAATCTTCAATTAGAGCGTTTACAAGCCAACCGTTTTGAAGTTGCGGTTATTGGCTTGGAAAAAGCAGGCAAAAGTGCTTTGTTAAATGCTTGGTTAGGACAAGAGATTTTGCCTTCTGCACGAGAAAGATGCACGTTTACGAGCACAGAAATTTGGTCGGCTCAGACCGAACAGGATCAACTACTTTTTATTCAGTACTATACCAAAGAAGAGATTGGGAAGCTCCAGCAGCAAAGAAAAGATGCTTTGTACGGCACATTGAATGATAAAGAAAGGAAAGAGATACAGGAAGATTTTGATGATACCGAGAAAAATCTTAATGCTATTTACGAATTTACCAAGCAAAAGAATGGTTATACGCAGAATTTTCTCGATATTAGTGAAGTGAATGACCAGTTACAGTCGGCAATTTTTAAGAATCGTGCGCAGTCTCTAGCTATTAAGCGTATTCAACTTAAAACGGTACGTTTGAGAAGTGATCGCGATATTGTTTTTCATGATGTTCCAGGCTTCAACTCAGGTGTTCAAATGCATTCTGAACAGGCAATTTCCCGGCTTAAAGGTTGTGATGCCATTATTTACGCCAAGGAGATGAAGCAACCATCTATCACTGGGCCAGAAAAAGAGATATTGCTGATTGCTGACTCTGAAGATCCAAGCATTAAAGTATCTGATAAAATTTTTGTTGTGCTTACACAAGCAGATGCTTTAGATGATCAAATAGACTTTAAAGAGACTTTGGCGAAACACAGGAATAACTGGCCCGACGTTATAGAAAGACGCATGATGCCAGTTTGTGCACGCGCTCATTTGGTTGAATTTGGAATTCCATCAGAGGATACTTTGAGGCGGACTAAAAGTGCTGATGATAAATTAAAATTAAAGAAATTGGGTATTACTGATGGAATGCTCCAATTAAAAGGGACTATTAATGATTATATCGACCACGATAGAGTAGAAGTTTTACAAAAGCGCTGTGATGCAATTGTTAATAACATACGCCAATATGCTGCTGAAATATTGGGTAAACTTGAACCAGTTTATGAAGAAATAGCAACCGGTGATATAGAAGAAGATGATCTATTAGGTAAAGAGTTTAATCAATGGTGGGGCCGTGAATGGCAACGAATTAAAAAGGACTTTGATGTATGGTATGCAGAAAGTATTCAAGGTCGTAAAGAAGCCGATGCAATCAGTGCTGAACATCAAGAGTTGGCGACTTTACATACGGCTTATGATGAAAAAATTGAAGCCTTACTTTCCAATCTGACGACTGGTCAAATGGAAGAATTAAAGCGGATTTATACTGCAGGTAGAACTATTTCAATGCCTGATCCACGTGAAGGAAATTATAAAATCCGTGAGGAATTGTTTAGAGAAATTCAGCAAAAATTTGAAACTGAGTTAACTGACCAATTGGCACAATCATTACAGGTACTGATTGATCAAATTGTTCAAAAAACGCAATCATTGCTTTGGGAAACTGAAGGTGTCCGTAAAAATCTGCTTAATACCGATGAAAATATTGAGCAGGCGCGAATTCGACATGGTTTTCAGGTGTTGTTTTTACGTTTTGGCCGTGTGGCCGTTGAAGCTTTTATCGCCAAACCTTTGCAAGCTCGTGAACGCTTACTGGATGAAAGGTCAGCTGAGATTAAAACATTGGAAGCTTTTTACCAGGGAACAGACGTCAATAAGCAGGATGTTACTCATTATTTGCGTTACGGACTATGGGCAAATAATCTGTCTACTCCATCTGTAATTGGTAGAACGGTTAAAACAGCCATTAAAGCAGCTATGAGTGCGGATACACCAAATTTATCAGCGGCCGAGCAGGCTAGAAAAATAGCAGATGATCAAGATAGATTGTTAGAGCCTACTAATTTTGAACAGGTCGTTCAAGAAATAAATGGTGATTTAGCGGCTTTAAAAGATTATCTGAAAAATAGTGTATTTTATGCAGCCGGTTTCGTTACATATTGTAATCAAGAACTAGAGCGGATTCGTAACCGATTTAAAGAAATGGAAGATAATGACAGGCAATGGATAGGTTTGATTCGTACAGCTGTTAAGTATGAAAGAAACTCCAAAATCCCTTATAACATTGCACATTCCAGACGTGATTTTCGTATGCGTCGAGAAATAGCTTTGGAGCTTAAAGAAGTTAGAGAAAGTTATACACAGGTATATTGATCAGCTCAGGATTTTACATTCAAACTGATGATAATTTTGCTGTTCTTAGGCATTTTCCAGATACTGGTTATATGTAGTTTAAGGGTTTAGTAATATAAAAATGGAAAGCAATGTTGGCAAAATAGACGGTCTGATAAGGTTCATGTCGACCATTCTTAATTTGCTTTAGGTTTTCCGCTTTTAACATTTCATGAATGTTGTGCAAGCTGTTGTCTCTTATACCAATTTATAGGCAGGAGTAGTTGTCCTTTACCAAAAAATAGAGAAGTATTTTAAAATTCAATATAGCCTCAGTTAGCTTTAAAATGTAACTCGTTGATCAGTATAGATTGATAACAAAAATATTCCAATCGTTCTTCCCTCCCCTTATTTTTCAAATGATTAGTGATCTTTTGAAAAAATATTACAGTTTTCTAAAATAATAAAAGTAATTAATCGCATTATGCAATAATCAGCTTTTATTCTCAGTCAGGTCAAAAGAAGATATCTTATGAAATCCTATAAAATAAAACCTATTTCATCTTCTGAAATTACCCATCCAGGTTTGTTTTATGCCCGCCGGAAATTTATGCAGATGGCTGGAGGAGCTACGTTAGCCGCGTTAATGCCAAGCACTGTTTGGGCTAATGAAAAGTTATCCGCAAGCCACAATGCTACTTATAACCTAAAGGATGAGCTAACACCTTATAAAGATGTAACAACTTATAATAACTTCTATGAATTTGGCACAAGTAAAGAAGACCCGGCTAATAACGCAAAGGGTTTAAAAACACGGCCATGGTCAATAGTAGTCGATGGCGAAGTTAATAAACCAAAAACTTTCGCTATTGAAGAACTTCTCAAAATGGCCCCACTAGAAGAGCGAGTTTATCGTTTTCGATGTGTCGAAGCATGGTCTATGGCGATTCCTTGGATTGGATTTTCGCTTAATGAGCTGATCAAGCGAGTAGAGCCGACTAGTAATGCAAAATTTGTTGAATTTATTAGCTTGCATGATCAGGAACAAATGCCGGGGCAAAAAAGTTCGGTGCTTGAATGGCCGTATCGTGAAGGTTTGCGTATTGATGAAGCAATGCATCCACTGACATTATTAACAATGGGTTTATATGGAGAGCTTTTACCTAATCAGAATGGTGCGCCAGTAAGGGTGGTGGTTCCCTGGAAATATGGCTTTAAGAGTCCAAAATCAATTGTTCAGATAAGGTTCACTGAAAAGCAGCCGATCTCCAGTTGGATGCAAGCTGGACCCAATGAATACGGTTTTTATTCAAACGTTAATCCGAATATAGAACACGCTCGCTGGAGTCAAGCGAAAGAACGTCGTATAGGTGAATTTTTTAAACGAGAGACGTTGTTATTAAATGGTTATGCGGAAGAAGTTGCACAGTTGTACGGAGGCACAGATATCAATAGCTATTTTTGATCGTATGAGTTTCAAGAATCTCAGTGATAAAACGTTTGCCAGGCTAAAGGTAATTGTTTTTTTATTGGCTTTATTCCCAATAGTTAAGCTCGTTTTTTGTGCTTATCTTGATATCCTAGGAGCCAATCCTATTGAAAAAATAACTCGTACTACAGGTTATTGGACGTTGCTTTTTCTCTTGGTTACCTTAGCAGCAACGCCAATTAGACGTTTATTCAAATGGTTGTGGGTAATTCGTTTAAGGCGCATGTTGGGCTTATTCGCATTTTTTTATGGGTGTTTACATTTTTTGACTTATTTGATTTTGGATCAATTTTTTGATTGGGAGGCAATTTTAAAAGACCTAATCAAGCGACCTTATATTACTGTTGGTTTCTTGGCTTTTGTTCTAATGCTACCGTTAGCAATAACCTCTTCTGATAGCATGATTCATAGGTTGGGTGGGAAACGATGGCGGTTGTTACATCGTTTAGTTTATGTAACTGCTATTGCCGGCGTCGTTCATTATTGGTGGCTTGTAAAAAAAGATCTTACGGAGCCAACCATTTTTGGAGTTGTGCTGACCACCTTGTTAGGTATGCGGTTTTTTTTGTGGAATAAAAATAGACATGCACATTGAAATACGCTTCTTAAATCTGTTTTATCCGTATCATTTTCTAATCTGACAAGTAATATTCTACTGTCGATACCACACGGATCTTTTTGATATGTGGGTTGTTTTTGTCTCTGGGCATTATTTCAAATTGGCCTTGAGAGGCTTGTTTTATTTTACCCAATTTACTATTTGAGTCTTGGGCAAATTTTAATGCGACTTCGCGTGCTTTGGTAGTAGCTTCTTGAATCATTTCCGGTTTTATCTTGTTTAAACCGCTAAAAATATATTCATTTTGGTTTTGGTAATCTGCACTGTTAAAAGCAATACCTTGTTTCCCAAGTTCTGCGAGTTCGGTCATGACTTGTCGAACTAAATCGACTTTAGTTGAATAGACCGTGACGGTTTCAATGGTGGTATAGCGAAACTCGGCTTTGGTGGTATCAGAATATTGCTGCGCGAATTGTCGGTAATGGATGGGGTTGAGGCGGTTACTTCTGTTGCATCAATTCCTTTTGAAACCAGAAAATCTTTTATTTTTTTTGTATTGCCGTCAATAGACGCATAGAGTGCGCTCAGATCATTGCCCGCCTCGGTAAAAACGATAGGCCAAATGACAATATCGGCTGGAAGTTCTCGTTCGGACAAGCCTTTTACGGTGACGCTACGATCATATTCTTTGTAACTGATCACTGCGCCTGAGATAAAGTATCCAAGTGCACTAAGTCCCAGAAATATGGATGCACCCAATAAAAAAGCACTGAGCGTGTTTTTTTGGTTCATGTTCTTATCCTCTGTAAGCAAAGTAAAATCAGCTATGTTTTTGTAGGAGCGGCTTTAGCCGCGATTATCGTGGATCAAGCCGCTCCTACTATTTTATTTTGCAATCCCTGTAGTAATTTGTCCAGATGAAAGTAGCTTAGTAGACAAAAAAAGCCCGTCATAAAGACGGGCTTTTATAGTGCTATAACAAGCGGTGAGCTTTAGTTTTTAGCTTTATCAACAATTTGATTCGCTTTAATCCAAGGCATCATGCTACGTAGTTTTTCACCAACCACTTCAATAGGATGTTCTGCATTTAAACGTCTTCTTGCAGTCATTTCAGGGTAGTTTGTTAAGCCTTCAAGGATAAACTTTTTAGCGTATTCACCGTTTTGGATCTTCTGTAAGGCTTCACGCATTGCATAGCGGCTTTCTTCGTTAATTACTTTTGGGCCGGTTACATATTCGCCATATTCTGCATTGTTAGAGATAGAATAGTTCATATTGGCGATACCGCCTTCAAACATTAAATCAACAATCAATTTTAATTCGTGTAAGCATTCAAAGTAGGCCATTTCTGGTGCATAACCTGCTTCAACCAGTGTTTCAAAACCCATTTTTACGAGTTCAACTGCGCCGCCACATAAAACAGCTTGTTCACCGAATAAGTCGGTTTCACATTCGTCACGGAACGTTGTTTCGATAATACCTGAGCGACCGCCACCGATGGCAGAAGCATAGGCTAAACAAATTGATTTTGCAGTGCCTGAGGCGTCTTGATGAACAGCGATTAAATCAGGAACGCCGCCGCCACGAACAAATTCAGAACGCACAGTGTGACCAGGTGCTTTTGGTGCAATCATGATAACGTCTAAGTCGGCTCTGGGCACAACTTGGTTAAATAGGATTGCAAAGCCGTGTGCGAAAGCTAAAACTGCGCCTTTTTTGATGTTAGGTTCAATTTCATTTTTGTACAAAGTTGATTGGAACTCGTCAGGTGTCAAGATCATGACAATGTCTGCACCGGCAACTGCTTTGGCTACGTCTTGAACGGTTAAGCCGTGAGCTTCAGCTTTTGCTACTGAAGGTGAGCCTGCACGTAAGCCAACGACAACATTAACACCCGATTCTTTTAAGTTAAGGGCGTGTGCATGACCTTGTGAGCCATAGCCAATGATAGCTACTTTTTTTGCCTTGATGATTGAGAGGTCGGCGTCTTTGTCATAATAAACTTGCATGATTTTTCCTGTTTTTCTGTATTTAAAATTAGTGAATCAAAATATTAAGGTACGTTTTTGTAACTTGTGCCTTGGTTATAAATGTAATCCTTTTTCGCCTCTGGATATGCCGGTGGCACCTGAGCGAACAGCTTCTATTATAGAGGCTGGATTGATCGCAGCGATAAAAGCATCAAGTTTTTCTGAAGGACCAGTCATTTCAATAATGTATGTGCTTGGTGTGACGTCAATAATCTTGCCTCGAAATATATTCGCTATGCTTCTGATTTCATCACGAGTTTCAAGAGTTGTTTTAATTTTAACCATCATAAGTTCACGTTCAATATGAAAAGACTCGGCTAGATCGACCAGTTTAACAACGTCAATTAATTTATTTAGTTGTTTGGTGATTTGCTCGATAATTTCTTCGCTGCCACTGGTAACTAGCGTCATTCTTGAAAGGCTGGGGTCTTCAGTTGGCGCTACCGTGAGTGACTCAATATTGTAGCCGCGCGCTGAGAACAAACCCGCTACGCGTGACAAGGCGCCTGATTCATTTTCCATTAGAATAGAAATTATGTGTTTCATTTAAGCCAGTTCCCTGTCTGTTGATGTGCCAGTGGCGACTCTTAATTTCATTTCATGATGACCTTTACCCGCCTCAATCATTGGGTAAACATTTTCAGTTTGATCGGTCATGATGTCCAAAAATACTGTGCGATCTTTCATGGCAAAAGCTGCTTCCAAAGCAGGTCTAACTTCTTCCGGTTTAGTTATACGCATGCCGACATGACCGTATGCTTCGGCTAGTTTAACAAATTCGGGAATAGTATCCATATACGAGTGTGAATATCGGCTTTGGTAAGAAAATTCTTGCCACTGCCTAACCATGCCCATATAGCGATTGTTTAAGTTAATGATTTTAATTGGAGTATTGTATTGCAAGGCGGTTGATAATTCTTGGATACACATTTGTATACTGGCATCACCCGTTACACACGCTACCTCCGATTCCGGAAAGGCTAATTTAACTCCGATGGCTGCAGGCAAGCCAAAGCCCATGGTACCGAGTCCTCCAGAGTTTATCCAGTGACGAGGTTTGTTGAAAGGATAATATTGCGCTACCCACATCTGATGTTGACCTACATCTGAAGTTACATAGGCATCGCCTTTGGTTACCTCATGCAATTGCTCAATCACATATTGCGGTTTAATTAAAGGGCTTGTTCGATCAAAATCCAGACAGTTAAGAGCTTGCCAATGTCTTATTTGATTCCACCATTGTTCTAATGCTTTTTTATCCGACTTTTTTTGACTTTCTTTGATTAGTTCAAGCATTTGTTTTAAAACCGGCTTAACGTCACCGACAATAGGGATGTCGACTTTAACCGTTTTGGAAATAGATGCTGGATCAACATCGATGTGTATGATTTTTGCGTAAGGGCAAAATAAATCCAGCTTACCTGTAACTCGGTCGTCGAAACGTGCGCCGATAGCGATAATGACATCGCTATCATGCATCGCCATGTTTGCTTCATAAGTACCATGCATGCCCAGCATGCCTATAAATTGTTTGTCACTTGCAGGGTATGAGCCCAAACCCATTAGGGTATTAGTGATTGGGTAGCCGAGTAACTGTGTAAATTCGATTAATTCTTTGCTAGCCTCACCTAAAACTACACCGCCTCCAGAGTAAATAATAGGTTTTTGTGCGCTTAATAATAAGTCAACCGCTTTTTTAATCTGTCCTTTATGCCCTGTAACCACAGGATTATAAGAGCGAATAGACACTTTTTTAGGGTATTTATAGGGCACTTTTATGTTTGGTGCAGTTATATCTTTAGGCACATCAATTACAACGGGACCGGGGCGTCCGGTTGTAGCAACATAAAAAGCCTTTTTGATGGTTTCTGCTAATTTGTTGACGTCTTTAACCAAAAAATTATGCTTAACACAAGGTCGAGTAATACCAATCATGTCGACTTCTTGGAAGGCATCACTACCAATTACCGGCAAAGATACCTGGCCCGAAATGATAACCATAGGTATTGAATCCATGTACGCAGTTGCAATACCGGTTACTGCATTAGTGGCGCCAGGGCCTGAAGTAACCAGTACCACGCCTGGTTTTCCAGTAGCTCGTGCATATCCGTCAGCCGCATGTGTTGCACCTTGTTCATGACGAACCAATATGTGTTTAAGTTCATCTTGTTGGAATAGTGCATCATATAAATGCAATACTGCTCCACCAGGATAGCCAAAAATATATTCTACGCCTTCGTCTATAAGACTTTGAACCAGGATTTGTGCTCCGCTTAGCTCCACGCTAATACCTCAGTAAAGATGATTATTTTTAATTTAAGTTGCTTATAAATGTTTTTATTTAATTCAAAACAGATGAAGTAAAAACAAATTAGAAGACATTGTTAAAATGATTAACTTTTTCAGACAGTCTAATACTCAATATTTTACTAGGTTATTAAACAAATTGTAATTATCTCTCTTATACTTTTTGATTTTTAAGGAAATGACTGATGCTTCTCCCAGTCAAATTTAGGTAAAACAGCTCGCATCACTAAGACACTATCTCATTGGGTTAAACTGTGTTATGGGTTAATCATCGTTCATTGTAAGCGGTATTTCGCGTGATGTGTTCTGATGAATTTTAAAGCCACGCATTTCAAGAATACCTTTGGTATTAAGAGAAATTATCAAGTGGAGGGCGTCAGGGTAGGTGGTTAAATTTATATCTTCGGCTGAGGGTAGTGCTGGAGCTGTCGGGTGAGAGTGGTAAATCCCGAAGAAATGTTCACCTAACGCTCTCATTGTTTTGATGGCTGAAATCTGTTGACTACTATCAAGAAGAAAATTTTTCTCAGGGAATTTTGCGACGTTTTTTATAGGGTAGCAATGAGTTGGAAAACCATTTTTACTGCCAACAAGTCCACATATTTCAATATCAGGCGAAATTTGGGCAAGATGGAGTAATTGGTTGGTTATTTTACGAGGAATCTTAATTGTTTCTTGGGTCATTATAGTTATTAAAGGGCTAATTATTTGCTTGAGGTGAATAAATACGGTTTTATAATTTATTCCATTGTCCGTAAGTTACTCTGGGTTGTCCTGATAAGTCTGTGGCCGTTTGGACAAAGTCATAATGGTAATCTTTTAGAATTGATTGAACACTATTTTGTTGATCATAACCATGCTCAATTAACAAATGGCCTCCAGGTTCCAGAAAGTTACGAGCTGTATCAGCGATAATTATAATGTCATTAAGCCCTTGTTTGCCAGAACACAAGGCTGATCGTGGTTCAAAGCGGATATCACCCTGAGTTAAATGGACGTCATCTTCAGCTATATAGGGTGGGTTAGTGATTATTAAGTTAAATTTGATTGGAGGTACATTTGCGAACCAATTGCTTTGATAGAACTTGATATTATTAATGTCGTGCTTCCTGGCATTGAGTTTTGCGATGCTAAGTGCAGCAAGACAAAGATCAGTTGCGCTAATATCTGCCTGTAGTCGTTCCGCGGCTAACGTGATAGCTATAATTCCAGAGCCCGTGCCAAGATCAATGATCTTGATGGGCTTATTGTCAAGTATCAGCTTTAAGCTGAGTTCAATAATGAGTTCAGTGTCGGGGCGGGGAATTAATACGTCTGGGTTGACGTGAAAATCTCGTGACCAAAATTCTTTATTACCGGTGATATAGGCAATTGGTGTTCCCTGTTGCCGTTGTTTTATCAGTGACCAAAACTGGTTTGTTTGCTTAGATTGAAGCTCGATATCTGGCCAGGCGCGAAGGAATGATCGTTCTTTTTTTAGTATCTGGCATAATAATATCTCCGCATCCAGAGATGCCGAATCTGAGCTGATTTCAAGCAGGCTAGTGGATTCTTTCAGTAAGGATTTAATACAAGGCATTAAATTTAATCTTCACCTAGTTGCGTGAGAAGCTCTGCCTGATGTTCGCGGATAAGCGGCTGTATAACCTGCTCCAGACCACCTTGCATAATGTCATCAAGTTTATACAAAGTTAAATTAATGCGGTGATCGGTTAATCGACCTTGTGGATAATTGTAGGTGCGGATGCGCTCAGAGCGATCCCCACTACCAACTTGAAGTTTTCGAGTTGCTGATTGCTCGGCATGTTGTTTATCTTGTTCCGCCGATAATAATCGCGAGGCCAGTAAAGACATGGCTCTAGCCCTGTTTTTGTGTTGCGACCGCTCGTCTTGGCATTCAACCACCGTTCCTGTCGGAATGTGAGTAATGCGTATGGCAGACTCAGTTTTATTGATATGTTGTCCACCGGCGCCTGACGCCCTGTAGGTGTCGACTTTAAGGTCGGATGGGTTAATATCAATGGCATCCACTTCTTCGACTTCGGGCATGATGGCAACGGTACAGGCTGAGGTGTGAATTCGCCCTTGCGATTCTGTTTCAGGTACACGTTGTACGCGGTGAGCGCCGGACTCAAACTTCAATTGTGAATAAACGTCCCGACCGGTAATGCGCAAAATAACTTCTTTATAGCCGCCGTGGTCACCTTGATTTTCACTAATAATTTCTATTTGCCAGCCTTTTCTTTCTGCGTAGCGTTGATACATACGAGAAAGATCGCCGGAAAAAATAGCGGCTTCATCACCGCCAGTGCCGGCACGTACTTCTAAAAAAATATTACGGTTGTCGTTGGGGTCTTTGGGTAACAATAAAATCTGTAATTCATGATCCATTGACTCTATGAGGTCTTCAGCTTCAATAACTTCTTCTTTGGCCATTTCCCTGAGCTCTAGGTCTGTGTCATTTGCCATTTCTTTGGCCGACCTCAGCATTTTTAATGCTTGTTCATATCTCTTATAACAATCGACCAAAGGAGAGATTTGCGCATATTCCTGGCTTAGTGTACGAAATTTATTTTGATTGCCTTGTATTTCTGGTTCTGAAAGTAAGGCTGCTATTTCGTCATAACGTTCACAGAGGTTTTCTAATTTAATTTGGATGGATTGTTTCATTTAGAGTTGTTTTAATTTAAAAATTTCGCGGGCTGCGGCAATCAAGTCGTGGCGTTCATTTTCTGCAGCGACTCTGATTTGAGAGCTGGGCGTATGAATTAATTTATTGGTCAGGCTATGGGCGAGTCGGTTTAGTGCTTCCTCAGCAGAAATACCATTTTTTAGTTGTAATAGTGCTTTTTGTAAAGCCTCATCTCGGGTTTGTAGGGCTTGGTCGCGGTAGTCAAGAATAGTTGATTGTGCGCTTTGAGCACGTAACCAAGATAAGAAATAATCAACTTGAGTGTCGATTATTTCTTCTGCTTGTTCTGCCGCTAGTCGGCGAGAATTCATATTTTGGTCTATAGTGTGTTGCAGATCGTCTACAGTGTACAGGTAGACATCTCTAAGTTGTTCAACTTCCGCTTCTATATCGCGAGGTACTGCTAGGTCTACCATAAACATAGGTTTATGCCTGCGTTTTTTAAGGGCGCTCTCGACGCGACCTTTGCCTAGGATAGGGAGTTGACTGGCAGTTGAAGAAATAACTATATCTGCTTCAGCAAGGTGCATGGGTAATTCAGACAAAGCAATCGCATAGCCATTAAATTTTGATGCAAGCATGTGCGCTTTGTCATAAGTACGATTGGCAATAATAATACGACCTATGCCTTGTTGTGATAAGTGACGTGCTGCGAGCTCTATGGTTTCGCCTGCACCAATGAGTAAAGCGGTCTGTTCGCTAAGTTTATCAAATATTTGTTGAGCCAGTTGAACAGCAGCAAAAGCAATGGATACTGGGCTGGAACCAATAGAAGTGTCAGTGCGTACTTTTTTGGCGGCCGTAAAAGTGTGCTGAAAAAGTTTTCCTAAACGTTTTCCTAAAGTACCTGCGTCATAAGCGGCTTGGTAAGCAGTTTTCATTTGACCGAGAATTTGAGGTTCTCCAAGAATCATAGAGTCTAGGCCACAAGCAACTCGAAAAATATGTCGGTACACAGAGTTGTCAATATGACAATACAGGTAAGGGATAAAATCTGCAGGATTAATTTGTTTGTTTTGGGCAACCCAATCTACCAGTATTTGTTGGTTGTCAGAAGTGGATGTGCAATAAAATTCGGTACGATTACAAGTCGAGAGAATTGCAGCTTCACTAATTTCTTTGAGTTGCCATAGATCTTTCAAGGATGTTTCTAGTACGTCTGCTGAGAATGACAGTCGTTCACGTATGTAGAGTGGTGCTGTATTGTAATTAATCCCTACGGCAAGAAAAGTCATGGTAATTTGTCAGTTTAAATTTAATGTTAAATAAAATTCAAGATAGAAGAATAAATGAGTTTTCTATGGTTTTGTCGGGCATTTTACACTTCAGTGTCATCGATTTAATTAGAAACATAGATATATTACGTCGTCGAATTTTAAGAAATATAATAACTTTATCAGACTAGTATAAATTAGCTGTCTAAACTAGCGGGTTTTTTATGATAATCTATTGTGATATATATTGAATAATAATTGGGATTGAGTGTGTTAATTTTTAGATTACTTCCAGTGCTAGCGCTTATTTTGCTGAATAGTTGTGCTGATTCTCCAGCAAAACCAAGTGATTTTAAGGAGTCTGTTGCGCCTGTAAAGGCACTAGAGGTGAAAGAAAAGGTTAAGCAAAAAGTACAAAAATCATCAATTGATCCGGAAATACTTTATACGTTATTAACGGCAGAACTTGCAGGCCAAAGAGGGCAGTATGATATTGCTTTGGATGGTTATATGGAAGTTGCTAAACGTACGCAAGATCCAAAGTTTTCCGAAAGAGCAGTTATGATCGCTATGTATGTGAAAAATAGCAATAAAACAAAAGAAGCACTGAATTTATGGTTACGACAAGATCCTAAGAATCTGTCAGCGAGAAAAATTGCAGCATTATTGGCATTAAGAACTGGAAATAAATCCGAAGCTACCGAGCATTTAAATGCGATGATAGTTTTTGATTCTGCTGGTTTTGAAAGTGCTTTGCTGGAATTGACTGGCGTTATAGAAAAGGAAGGTAGAGTAGATATTATTGGTGACGTGCTAGATGATTTGTCAAAAAAGCATAAAGATAAAGCTGAAATATATTTTATTCAATCATTGTTGGCGTTGCAGAAGAAAGACAAGAATTTGGCAGAAACAAAAATTCAACAGGCGTTAAGGTTAAAGCCAAATTGGGAGAAGGCTCTTATTTTGCAAGCTCAGATTGCTGTATTTTCTGGGGATTTAGATAAAGCAAAGTTGTTGTTAAGTGATGCATCAGATAAGTATCCCGAAAATAGTAAGATTAATAGAATGTTCGCTCAGATTTTAATAAAAACTGGGGGATATAAAGAAGCGATTGAAGTGTATCAAAAAATCATATTAATAGATCCTAAGGATGTTGAAAGTCAATTTGCTGAAGGTTTGGTATATTTACAATTGGATCAAGATCAACAAGCTCAAGACATTTTTAAAAAGATGCTGGATCAGCCTGATTGGCGATATCAAGCATGTTTTTATTTGGGAAAAATAGAAGAAAAGCAAGGGCACTTGAAAAAAGCACTATCATGGTTTGATGAGGTAATTGATGGGCCATTTGCCTTTGATGCATCAGTTTCAGCAATCTCTTTGCTTCAGAAAGAAAGGCATTTAGAAGAAGCCAATTCTCGATTAAGTCTTTTGCAGATTAAGTTTCCCAAGCAAAAATTACGATTGTTGCTAGTACAGGCTGATTTATATAATCAGCAAAAGAAATACGAAGAAGCTTTAGCTATTTTAACTAATGGATTGATTGATTTTCCAAATCAAAAAGAACTGCTATATACAAGGGCTTTGATAGCAGAACGGATTAATAAGCTTGATATAGCGGAAATTGATCTGAAGAAAATATTAGAAATTGATCCCGATAATGTAGAGGCGTTAAATGCCTTAGGCTATACCCTGCTAAATAATCCTGGCCGTTACGCCGAAGCCGAAAAATTTTTGCGGAAAGCGCTTGCACTTGAGCCAAATGAGGCGGTCATAATTGACAGTTATGGGTGGCTTCAGTTTAAATTAGGCAATTTTGAAGCGGCGCTAAAGTATTTGCAGCAGGCATATGAAAAGCAGCCAGAAAATGAGATAGCTGCGCATCTTGCCGAAGTATTATGGGTTTTAGATAGAAAAGATGAGGCAAAGAAAATATATAATAAAGCAGTTAAAGGTTCATTGGATGACGAATATCTTCAGGATTTTCAACGAAGAGTATTGAAGGGTGAGTAGTTAAGTGTTGTTAAATCTGAAGGCGAGGGTTTTTGGTCTTTACTTAGTTATTTTGATGGTATCAGGTTGTACTACTGAAATTGTTGCTCCCGAAACCCTCTACTCAAAAATCACAAGAGAAAGCCTATACAATTTGGAACAATGGTCATTTGAAGGTCGGCTAGGACTGACTGGAATCAAAGATTCATGGCAAGCAAATATTAATTGGCAGCATAGGTCCAGTGATGAGGAAATAAGGTTATCTGGGCCATTAGGTCAGGGTGCAACAATTATAAAATTGACTGGAACGTTAGTTACCATCGATCGTGGCAATGATAAAATTCAGACATCATTGGAGCCAGAGGCTTTTATAAGTCAACAACTAGGTATGTTTGTTCCTGTGCGTTCATTACGATATTGGGTTATTGGTGTGCCAGAGCCAGGTAGTCCCTATGTTGAGGCAGGGCTCGGCTTTAGGCAGGCGGGTTGGTTAATTGAGTACAAGCAAATGCAGCGAGTTAATGCGCAAAATATGCCGAGGAGAATTACAGTGACCAATGAAAAGGTTAAATTAAAGATAATGATAGATCAGTGGATTTTAAATGCTGCAAAAACAATCTAGTAAATCTGCTTGGGCTGAAAAATGGCCGGCGCCCGCAAAATTAAATTTAATGTTGAGAATAGTTGGGCAAAGAGCTGATGGATATCATTTGCTACAAACCGTTTTTCAGTTCATCGATTTATACGATTGGATTGTTTTCCATCCGGTTGATGATGGCCGAGTCAGTTTGGCAAATACTATCCCAGGCGTGCCCGAGCTTGATGATTTAACGGTTAGGGCGGCAAATTTGTTGAAAATAGAGGCAGGGTGTAGATCGGGTGTGCGTATAGAAGTAGAAAAAAACCTGCCTATGGGTGGAGGATTGGGCGGGGGTAGTTCAGATGCCGCAACAACGTTACTGGTTTTGAACAAATTATGGGGTTTACAGTTATCTTTTGAAAAATTAATGACTCTCGGATTGTCTCTGGGAGCAGATGTGCCTGTTTTTATTTCGGGCTATTCTGCATGGGCAGAGGGTGTTGGGGAAAAATTGGAGAAAATAAGTCCTGATGAGCAATGGGTTGTGGTTATTAAGCCAGAATGTCATGTGAATACAAAAGAGATATTTTCTGCTAAAAATTTGACACGCAATAGTAAATCAATCAAAATAGCCGACTTTATAGCAGGCCAACATCAAAATGATTGTGTTGAGGTGGTTTGTCAGCGATACCCGTCTGTAAGAGATGCTTTGGTTGCTTTGTCTGAGTTCTCAGAGGCAAGATTGACTGGCACAGGGGCTTGTGTATTTGCACAGTTTGATTCAAAACAAGAAGCGATAAATGCTTATCAGTCACTTGAAAAAAGTGGGTGGCGTGTTTATCTTGCTAAAGGACTAAATGAATCACCTTTGTTTTCAAAGCTAAAAGACTGGTAAGAAATATATCATAATTATTGGGTCGTCGCCAAGCGGTAAGGCACGGGGTTTTGATCTCCGCATACCAAGGTTCGAATCCTTGCGACCCAGCCATTTACCTCCACCAAATTACTTTCTAATTGGGAGTGCTTGAATGATTGACACTCCAATGATGGTGTTTTCAGGGAATGCTAATCTGGCCTTGTCTGAGGGGATAGTTAAGAAGCTTAACATGCGACTAGGGATGGCGACTGTTGGCAGATTCAGTGATGGAGAAATAGCAGTAGAGATTGAAGAAAACGTCCGCGGTAAGGATGTGTTTATTATTCAACCAACCTGCTCCCCGACCAATGAAAACTTAATGGAGTTATTAGTGATGACTGATGCCCTTAAGCGTGCATCCGCGTCACGGATTACTGCGGTTTTGCCATATTATGGCTACGCACGCCAAGATAGGCGCTCTCGATCAGCACGAGTTCCTATAAGTGCAAAACTAGTTGCTAAAATGATAGAGCAGGCAGGTGCTAATCGTGTGTTAACGGTTGATTTGCATGCCGACCAGATTCAAGGTTTTTTTGATATACCTGTAGATAATGTTTATTCATCACCGCTTCTTTTGGGTGATGTCTGGCGTCAGCAATATAAGGATTTAATTGTTGTTTCGCCTGATGTGGGAGGTGTGGTTAGGGCTCGCGCACTTGCAAAGCGTTTAGACGATGCTGACCTAGCTATTATAGATAAGCGTAGGCCTAAGGCTAATGTATCAGAGATAATGCACATCATTGGCGATGTTGATGGGCGAACCTGCGTAATGATTGATGATTTGGTCGATACTGCAGGAACTTTATGTCATGCCGCTGCTGCTCTAAAAAAACGTGGAGCATTAAAAGTTGTGGCTTATTGCACTCATGCTGTTTTGTCAGGCGCGGCTATGAAAAATTTGAATGGATCTGAGCTAGATGAATTGATTGTGACAGATACGATTCCTTTGAATTCGGATGCGGCAGAATCAAGTAAGATAAGACAGCTTAGTGTGGCAGAAATGTTGGCCGAGACCATAAGGCGTATTGCAGTAGGCGAGTCGGTTAGTTCGCTTTATGTAGATTGAAAGTGTAAATTAAAAGACGATTAATAGAATTTAATGTAGGTGTTTTATTGGATGCCTATTTCAGAGAAATGGTGAGGAAAGATGTCAAATGTATTCGAGTTTGTTGCTGAAAGTCGTGAGCAGTCAGGAAAAAGCGTAGCTAGGCGTTCGCGTAGACAAGGAAATGTACCTGCAGTTATATATGGTGGACTAACTGCCCCACAAATGTTGGTATTAAATCATAATGAAGTAATCAAGCATCTTGCGCATGAAGCAGTTTACTCGCATGTGTTAGATGTTACGATTGATGGAAAAAAAGAGCAGGCAATTTTAAAAGGTGTTCAGCGCCATCCTGCTAGAGTTCAAATTTTGCATCTTGATTTTCTGCGTATTAATATGTTTGAAATGTTAAAAGTACATGTGCCGCTACATTTTATTAATGAGCATGCATCAGTCGGCGGAAAAAAAGGCGGTATTGCTGCTCACTCCATGATTGATATAGAAGTTTCTTGTTTGCCTTCATTTTTGCCTGAATATTTAGAAGTAAATCTTGCTCATTTGGATATTGGCGAGACTATACATCTTTCGGATATCGTGTTACCTGTAGGTATTGAAATATTGGCCTTATCTCAAGGCCCTGAGCATGATTTGCCGGTTGTTTCTATGATGGCTTCAAAAGCCAGTAAAGATGAAGCTGTTGAATAAAGCGATCTATTGAATATGATTAGGCTTATCGTTGGGTTGGGTAATCCAGGTCAGCAGTACGAAAAAACCCGGCATAATGCCGGGTTTTTGTTTTTAGATAGCCTAGCATCGGAGTTAGGAGTTTTTTGGGTTAATCAGCCAAAGTTTCAAGGCTTGTTTGCAGAAGGTAAGATTGGGGGTGAAAGAGTCATGCTCCTAAAGCCATGCACATTTATGAATAGAAGTGGCGAATCAGTGGGTAAGGTGGCTAGGTATTACAAACTGTTGCCAGAAGAAATTCTCGTCGTTCATGATGAGCTAGATTTCAATCCCGGATCTGTAAGGCTAAAAAAAGATGGAGGTCATGCCGGGCATAATGGCCTAAGAGATATTATTGGTCAGCTTGGTTCTAATGAGTTTTATCGCTTAAGAATTGGCATTGGTCGTCCTGCTGCGCATAAGTCAGTTGCCGACTTTGTATTGGGACAGTCCTCAAAGCTAGAGATGGAGATGATAAGTGGTGCGATTGATTTGAGTCGCTCACATATTGGTCAAATAGTTTTAGGGGATATGGCTGTTGTGATGAATAAAATGAATTCCTGATACTCCTATACATCATTAATTGGCAAGAAATTTAGGCGTGTCTTAATTGTAGTGTTGGAGGATGTTTATATAATCTAAACATTACTGTGATATTATTTTTTTGAACTAGTCGATGATAGCGAATTAGATTTAAATTATGAATCGATTAAAAAAGTTTTATTGATATAGGGCTTAAATAATAGAAATCATTTGTTGACACAAGATTTCTTATAAAAGATAATGGCAGGCTTACCCGATATAGGAGGGGTTCCCGAGCGGCCAAAGGGATCAGACTGTAAATCTGCCGGCTCTGCCTTCGGAGGTTCGAATCCTCCCCCCTCCACCATCTTGAATTAAAAATAAATCTGCGGGTGTAGTTCAATGGTAGAACTCCAGCCTTCCAAGCTGATCACGTGGGTTCGATTCCCATCACCCGCTCCATATTCTGAGATTAAGCTCATATAGCTCAGTAGGTAGAGCACTTCCTTGGTAAGGAAGAGGTCTCCGGTTCAAATCCGGATATGAGCTCCAAACATTGTCGCGATTTTATCAGGTGTAATTCATGGCCAAAGAAAAGTTTTCACGAAATAAGCCCCACGTTAACGTAGGCACAAT
>ERZ889078.1292-NODE-1292-length-20149-cov-12.520205_pt1 | contig 20149 bp, 16 predicted proteins | sample MGYA00521266_ERZ889078 | MGnify/ENA primary metagenome ERZ889078 (study PRJEB32303, sample SAMEA104408618) | aquatic metagenome | biome: Brackish water; feature: Pelagic; material: water | place: Baltic Sea | collected 2014-06-16T06:34:00 | depth 76,534 m ...
CTGTAATACTTGATTGGTTCTGGTTTTCCTTTTACTTCAATACCTAATGAGAATAATGCATTTCTATCGGGTTTAACTTCATGCTTTTTTAATTCACCCAATATATTTTTTGTTACTTCATTATACACGACAGATTCTGCATATTTTAATTGGGATTTAGTTAAATATTCATCTTGGGAATCAATATGATTACAATATGGACAGTGACATGGCACATCGGTTTCGTTTCCTATACCAAATTTGATCTTGAAATATTTCTCACAAGCTGGGCATTCTCGGCCAGTATATCCATCACTGTCTTCTTTTATTGGTATTTTAAACTCCATAAAACGGCTAACTAGTTATTATCCTGCAAAAACAGCTATTTGCATGCTTACATTGTGCATTATACTGATTGGCGGTTAAATTGATTTTGTCGATCATATATAAAAATTAAACAATCAGGTAGATAAAAAACCATCAAATAATGCTTCTGTCGATACCTCCAGATAAAATACACTCGGGCAATTCACCACCGCATTGGATCGTGAATCCCATATTGCCAAATCCCTAAATTCAATTGCTGAATAAAAAATAATAGTTGTACATTCAACTAAATGGAAAGCAAACTTTATGAAACATTCACAACATAATCTCGGATACTTTGTGGGAACATCTGCCCGTCTCATGCGAAATGCCATGCATCATCGAATGAAAGAGAATGGTTATGATCTGACCATTGAGCAGTTATTCATCATCAAAATTCTTCACCGATCTGATGGACTCAGCCAACAGGTGCTTGCAGATTATTTCTCCAAGGACAAAGGATCCATTACGAGGATCATCAACACGATGGAAGATGGAAATCTGGTGGTCCGGATTCCTGATAAAATTGATAAACGCAGCAAGCTAATCTATCTGACGCCCTTCGGTAAAAAGCTTCATCAGGAAATTCACAAGATCATTCTGGATTTTAACGAATCCCTTACCAGCGAAATTTCAAAAGAAGATCTGAACCAGTGCGTGACTGTACTGGAGAAGATCATCGACAAATTATGTAATCATGACGTTGCATGCGCAACTAAAATAGGAAATATCTCAAACTCATGAAAAAAACACTCATTTCACTTATCGTGGCGGCAGCCATTCTGCTTTTTTCATTTCTGGGGAGCAATGTTCTGGGTAGTCAAAAGGAATCCATGAAGCGGATGCATCACGGTGATGATGATATCAGACAGGTGCGAAGTCTGGAAGTAAACAACCAGGATATGCAGGTGGATATCCCTGTTACCGGTAGGGTGGACGCTATTGACCGATTTGAAATTTTTGCCGAAGTGACCGGAACGCTTATGGAATCACCCGTCCCTTTTAAAGAGGGTAATCATTTTAAAAAAGGGGACATCCTCCTGAAGATTGACGATCGCGAAGCTCGGCTGAACCTTCAGGCGCAGAAAAGCAATCTGTTGAACAGCATTACGCAATTACTCCCGGACCTGAAACTGGACTTCCCTGCAAGCTATGCCAATTGGGAATCCTACCTTAAAACATTTGATCTGGATCGCCCGCTTCGTGAATTGCCTGCAAATGTGAGCGACAAGGAAAAATATTTTGTCGCCGCTCGGGGGATTTACAACTCTTTTTATTCCATTCGGAGTTTGGAGGTTCGGTTGGAGAAATATACTATCCGGGCGCCGTACGAAGGGGTGATCACCCAGTCTAATATTACGGTGGGTACGTTGGTTCGCATTGGCCAAAATCTGGGTACGTTTATTAGTACAGAAGCCTTTGAGATTGAAGTTGCTCTGTCTCCGGTTGAATTAGATTTTGTATCTGTGGGGAACCATGCGCACTTCCTATCATCAGACATTTCAGGTAAATGGTCTGGAAAAGTTACCCGTATCAGTGAACAGATCGATGCTGGGACTCAAACCATTAAGGTATTCATAATCATCACTGAAGATCACCTGAAAAGCGGCATGTATCTCACAGGGTACATCCAATCTAATTCCATTAAAAACGTGATGGAATTACCTCGAAACCTCATCACTGACGATAGGACAGTTTTCGTGATTCAGGAGGATACTCTGAAATCAGTGTCTGTCCGAATTGTGAAACGAATGGAAAAATCAATGCTGGTGACCGGACTTACAGATGGAACCATCCTAATGAACGAGATCATTGTGGGCGCCAAAGACGGGATAAAAGTGACCACTTCTACACAGGGTGATGCCAAATGAAGTCACTGATCAAATATTTCATCCGGTATCCCATCAACGGAAATCTTCTCGTTATCCTCATTTTTATTTTTGGGTGGTTCGGATTCAATTCACTGAAAACCACCTTTTTCCCCAATGTTGAAAACCGAAGTGTGACGATTCAGGTAGTATATCCCGGTGCATCACCAGAGGAGATTGAAGAGGGGGTAGTACTGAAAATTGAAAACAATCTCAAGGGATTATCAGGAGTAGAACAGGTCACTTCAATATCAAACGAAAATTTTGCATCCATTACTGTGGATGTATTGAAAAATTACGACCGGAATAAAATCCTGCAGGATGTGAAAAATGCAGTAGATCGGATCGGTTCTTTCCCCATCGGGATGGAAGCCCCTGTTATTTTTAATACTGAAGCCAGAGAATTTGCCGTCAGTTTCGCTGTTAGTGGTGACGCAGGTCTGCTGACTCTAAAAAATGCTGCCCAACGTATTGAGAACGATTTACTTGCCATTGATGGGATTTCCAAAATCAGTATTGATGGATATCCTGAAGAAGAAATAGAGATCAGCTTTACAGAGGAAAACCTTCGAAATTACCAATTGACCTTTGAACAGGTGAGACAAGCAGTGCGGGCATCTAACCTAAACATGACAGGTGGGACAGTCAAAGGTGAATATGAGGAACTTCTGGTCAGGGCGAAATCCAAAGAGTATTATGCACAAGATCTGGAAAATATCATTCTCAAAACCACGGCTGATGGGCGGACTGTCAGACTAAAAGATGTGGCTCGGATTAAAGATCAATGGGCAGACAGTCCAAAACGAACCTATCTTGATGGAAAAAGAACAGTAATAATTACCGTCAGTAATACCAATCAGGAAGATTTGATCACCGTTTCAACCCGGGTGAAAGAATACATCGACAAGTTCAATCAGGAGGATAGTCCTGTTAAACTGGCAGTGGTCAGAGATGGGGCAAAGATTCTGAAGCAGCGAATCAGTCTCCTCGAGAAAAATGGAATTTACGGTGCGATCATGGTGTTGGTGTTCATTGCCATGTTTCTAAATCCCCGGTTGGGATTCTGGGTCGCTCTTGGATTACCGGTTTCATTTATGGGAATGTTCATTTTGGGCGGAGTTTCCGGACTTACTATTAATATGATGTCGTTATTTGGGATGATACTGGTAGTGGGTATTTTGGTGGACGATGGGATTATTATCGGTGAAAGTATTTACCAGAAACACGAGCAGGGAATGCCTCCTGAACAAGCGGCGCTGGCGGGGACCATGCATGTGCTCCCAGCGGTGTTTACAGCGGTCATGACCACAGTGCTGGCATTTTCTGTTTTCTTCTTTTTAGACGGACGGATGGGAGAATTCATGTCAGATATGGCTTTCGTCGTCATCGCCACGCTTCTCTTTTCTCTCATCGAAGGAGCATTCATTTTACCGGCACATATCGCCCATTCCAAATCAATGAAGCCGAGTGCAAAGAAATCTCGATTCGAGTTGGTCATCAATGGTTTCATGATGTTCATGAGAGAAAAATGGTATTCGCCAATCCTAAAACATGCTATTGCACACAAAGCTATCACTTTTTCGGTTGCGGTTGGATTACTGATTTTGACCTTTGGTGCCATCAAGGGTGGATTTATACAGACCACTTATTTCCCGTACATTGACCGTGATAATGTCTCGGTGTCAGTCGAAATGGGTAGTGGTACTCCCGACGAAATCACCGAAGCACGTCTTGACCAAATCGAAGCAGCTGCATGGGCAGTTAACGAAGATTTCAAGAAAACCAGGGATGATCACCGCGATGTTGTTCTCAATATCCAAAAACGGGTGGGACCCAAATCTCACGAAGGGAATGTACGCATCACACTGTTGGAAGGGGAAGAACGAAACCTAGAGAGTTTTCACATCACCAATGCCATTCGTGAGAAAACAGGTTATCTTGAAGGTACCGAAAATGTAACATTCGGATCTGCAGGCCATTTCGGAAAGGCAGTCTCACTGTCGCTCCAAAGCCACGATTTCGAGACGCTAAAATTGGCAAAGGCAGATCTGAAACGAGAAATGAGTGATTTGCCATCTCTTAAAAACATCACCGACAGTAATCTCGAAGGATTGAAAGAGATCAATATCACTTTGAAAGAAAAATCTTATCTTCTTGGGATATCCCTGCAAGATGTGATCTCCGGTATCCGTCAGGGTTTTTTCGGAAGTGAAGTACAACGTCTGCAACGAGGTCTGGATGAAGTCCGCATTTGGGTTCGATATGAAGAAAGTGAACGATCCAGCGTTGGAAAATTAGAGAATATGTGGATTAAGCTTAATGATGGAAGGGAATTTCCGTTAAAAGATATTGCCAATTTTGAAGTTGAGCGGGGTGTCTTGGGGATTAACCACATTGACGGAAAACGACAAATCCTTGTCACCGCTGACATGACGAATCCGAAAGAATCAGTCACAGATATGCTTGCGGGGATCCGATCGGATATTCTCCCAACAATTCGAGAAAAATATTCCAATGTCACCATTGGATTCGAAGGACAGAGCAAGGATTCAGCAAAGACGGGTAGATCCGCAAAGACGGTGGTGCCCATCATTCTCATTATGATGTTTGCCATTATTGTGGTAACGTTCAGATCATTCAGTCAGACGATAACCGTTTTTGCAATGATTCCCTTTGGATTCATCGGTGTTGCCGGAGGACATTTTATCCATGGAATGCCCATCTCAATTATGTCCATGTTTGGAATCATCGCCCTGATCGGTATCATGGTGAATGACTCACTGGTTTTGGTGACAGAGATGAATTATTTGCTAAAGGATGGAATGAAATTTCGGGATGCGGTTTTTAAAGCAGGTATCACTCGATTCAGACCCATCGTTTTGACATCGGTAACAACAGTCGCCGGATTGGGTCCGTTGATACTTGAGACCAGTCGTCAGGCGCAATTTCTCATCCCCATGGCAGTATCCGTCGCATATGGAATTATGGTGGCTACCACTATTACTCTCGTCGTATTACCGGTAGCTCTGGTACTGTTGAATGATATCAAGTATTATCTTCCCAAATGGCTATTTAAGAAAAAACTGACTAGGGAAGATGTTGAACCTGCCGTCAGAGAATCGAGGTATGAAATTGAATTTTAACTATAAATGGATCGCCATACTCATTCCGCTGTTCTTTGGAATGATCTTTCCCCAGTCGGTATTGACATTGGAAGAAGCTATTTCCATTTCACTAAAAGAAAATTATTCGATCCGGATTGCAGAGTACAATTATCGAGTCACAGAAAATAACGCAACTCCCGGGGTGGCAGGATTATATCCTCAATTAACCTTCAGTGGGTCTTCTTCGCGATCGGAATCAGACCTGTCAAACTTACCAAGGGACAGCACCAGTTATATTGATATGAATAATTCCTCGTCATCATCGATGAACTCATCGCTGGGGATCAGCAGTGTTTTATTTTCCGGTGGAAGGAATTACTATACTTGGGAGAAATTAAAAAAAGCACGAGATGTAGGGGAAGTCCAGAAGCAACTCGCAACGGAAAATACGATGGTTACAGTCATCAGGGCGTACTATCAAATAACATCGTTGAGAGATAATTTAGAAATTGCACGTGAAGCGTCGGAGATATCAAAGCAACGGTTAGCACGTATAAAACATAAAGTTGATCTGGGTAGCGCTATAAAACTTGATCAGCTGAATTCTGAAGTAGATATGAACACGGATAGTGTGAGCGTTTTAAAAGCCCTCCTTCAATTAGAGAACGCCAAACGGAATCTGAATTTCATCTTGGCAAGGTCCATTAATACGGATTTTACGGTTACGGGATCGGTAGAATATTTCCCCCAGAAGGATTTGGGTGACTGGAAGGTGAGTGCATCAGATCAAAATACCACTGTAAAAGAATCCAGATTACAATTGGAGCAGAGTGAGTATGACGTAAAAACTGCAAAAGCTGCGTATTTTCCCGTTCTCACGGGATCAGCTTCATATAACAAATCCCATTCGGAATCAGATGGTGGACAATACAAACAAAACGAATCGGAAGGGATATCCACGGGACTAAATTTATCGGTGGATCTGTTTTCAGGATTTCGAAAAAATACCAATTTGCAGAACGCAAATATTGGTGTCAAATCTAAAAAGGAAGTCCTGGATCGGACGATAGCGCTACTTGAGACAGAAATAATGAACGCCTATGCCACCTATCGCAACGCTAGATTTACTGTAGAAGTGGAAGAAAAAAATCTGGAAACTGCAAAATTGAATTTTGACAGGACACAGGAATTATTCCAATTGGGGCAGGTAACCACTACTCAATTCCGAGAAGCCCAATTAAACTGGATACGCGCTGAATTGAGACTGATCAACGAAAAATACACTGCAAAGTTCGCAGAAGTAGAGTTATACCGTCTCAGCGGAACACTACCGGATTTGTATCCCGGTAATAAAAACTGATAAACTGGTATCCTTCATCTTGGGTATAGCACTAGTAGTGGACTAAAGTCCGGATTTCTTGCTTTACCATACCCCCAGCTTGAAAGCCGGGGTAAATCAATTGCTAAATCAACGAAATCCCGAAGGAATTTGGTTTAACGCTAAATACAGGATGATTTCTAATGGGTTTAAGATTAGGTTATCATAAAATTGCTCCATACCGGCTTGATAACCGGGTTTACCTAGAGGGTTGTGGTACCGGTTTTTGTCATATGGGACAAAAGCAAGGTTCATATTTTTAGTCAAAAACAAGTATACTTAGGAAATGGGGATTACCCTGGCATTTATGCCGGGGTAAAAAAGGTAGCTCACTATTGGGATTTATCCCAACAGAACTGGAGAAAAATACAATGGCATTTATCAAAGCATGGATTCACTTTGTATGGACCACAAAAAATCGAAAACCATTATTATTAAAAGGTATAAAAGAACAATTGGTTGAGCATATTAAAGAAAATGCATCAGCTAAAAATATTTATATTGATTCGATCAACGGATCAGTTGAACATATCCATTTGCTTATTTCTTTAAGAGCGAATCACTCCATTTCTGAAGTTGCAAGATTATTAAAAGGCGAATCATCTCATTGGATTAATAACCAGAAACTTTTGAAAACAAAATTCGACTGGCAAGATGATTATTTTGCAATTTCGGTAAGTGAATCCGTTGTTTCAAAAGTCAGAAACTACATCAGAAATCAAGAGGAACATCACAGGATAAAACCATTTTCTGAGGAATATGATATGTTTATTAGCAAGTATGGATTCTAATATTTATTCTTATTTTAGATTTAATCAATTGGACTAAAGTCCGGATTTCTTGCTTTACCATACCCCCAGCTTGAAAACCGGAGTTATAGTCTTACAATCTGATAATAAATTTCACTGGAAAACCGCAAAATATTGTTCATAACTTTTTACAACGAGATATAAAGAATAAGGAAAATTTTGAAACGTTTTATACTATTTTATACACTAATATTGACGCATCTGCTTTTTTCGGAGTACCGAAACGATGCTTTATTGATATGTCTGGCACCAGACTCATCACCCCTTGATATAATTTCATCACGGGATGAAATTTCGATTTCTAATTCTCAACTACAGCAGGTACTTACGCAATACGATGCTACATCTATAGAACAGTGGCTGCCTTCTGCAAAGGATACGGATCATGATGGTGACATCTATCTGAACAGAATTTACAGGGTCACATTCGGTATTACTGGTCGACAGGATTTGAATGCAGTTAAATCTGCTATTACTGAATTACCGGGAATTCTGTCTTCTGAATTTGAACCCATCAGAACACCTGCGTATACACCAAATGATCCGCAGTATTATCAACAGTGGTTTCTCCCGCAAATCGGAGCAAATACTGCATGGGATTTTTGGAGTATGTCCGGTATGGATTACCCCGGAGATCAGGAAATCATATTAGCTTCAGTCGATACAGGTGTTGACTGGGATCACGTTGACCTGATCGATAATATTTGGCAGAACCTGAATGAAGATGCCGATGGTGATGGCCACACACTGGAATACATCGGTGGAACCTGGGTACTGGATCCAGGGGATTTGAATGGTATTGATGATGACAACTGGGACAATAATTCCCTAACGCACATTGATGATCTCATTGGCTGGGATCTTTCCGGTTGGAGTGGCGGTGACGATAACAATCCCATCCCGAAAATAGGTGTTTCAAACTATTCCACCTGGGCACATGGTACTCACGTAGCGGGTCTCCTTTCAGCCAGTACAGATAATGGCACTGGAATTTCATCAACTTCATTCAACTGTAGCATTATGTGTGTGAAGGTCTCTCAGGAAGATCAGACAGGAACTCCTTATATCACAGATGGATATTCGGGTATTTTGTATGCCGCACAAGCAGGGTTTGAATATGCAGGATTTTCAATCCAGAACAATAGCTGGGGCGGGGGTGGATTTAATCAATATGAGCAAGCAACAATCAATGTAGCACACGACACGTATAATTCCATCATTGTTGCTGCCGGTGGAAATGGAGCAGAAACGGGCGGTGAGGATGAACAAGCACATTATCCTTCAAGTTATGAAAATGTTATCTCCGTGGCACCACTGGGTAACAATGATGTGTGGCATCATTGGGCCACCTATCACCCTACCATCGACATATCCTCTCCTGGTGAAAATATTCGAAGCTGCGTCATTAATAACAACTACTCCAATTGGGACGGTTCTTCAATGGCATCACCCATTGTGGCCAGTACTATCGCACTCATGAAATCCTATTATCCAGAACGGAATCAAGCACAACTGGAAACGATGATTCTGGCTACTGCTGATCCGGTAATTTATCAGGTAAATAACGAAGGTTATTTGTACGGGAAACTGGGTACAGGCAGAGTGGATGCACAAAAAGCGGTGGAAACTCCCTTGTTACCTATCATTGAGTTTGCAGGTATGGACATTATTCCTGTGATAGACTCCGATGGGATAATCAACGGAGGAGATGTGCTGGAAATATTTGCCATTTTATTCACAGATCCGGGCTGGGGAACCGCAACCGGAGTTCAGGGCATTTTATCAACTAATTCTCCTTTCGTTCTCATTATCAATGGTAGCACGATGTTTTCAGATATGCCTCCAGGTGAAGCAGCAATTAACGAGCTGACACCACTGGAAATAGAATTACTTCCGGATATCCCTGAAGGGTCACTATCCATGCAGCTCACCGTTACATCAAATGAAAATGAATGGGTCCAGTATCAGGTAGAGTTCACTATTGACATTCTTGTGGAAGCCTCACAGCAGTTAGCGGGCGACCTGAATAGTGATGACAATCTGGACGTTTTGGATGTGGTCATCATGGTTGGAATCATCATCGGAGATAATCCCCCATCTGAATTGCAACTGACCATTGGCGATATGAATGGCGATGAAGACCTCGATGTCCTCGATGTGGTCATACTTGTAAATGAAATTATTAGTAATTAAAGAGTCACCAACATGAAAAAATATATTTTGTACGCGGTTGGAATTTTCCTTATAACAGTTGCCTTTTCAAGTAACGACAACCCGAAAATATCTGATCGACTTGAAGGAAAATTGCAAAAAACCATGCCTGCTAATATTAACGTATGGGTGTATTTATCTGACAAAAATTTATCGGACAACGACCTGATAAAAACGATTGAGCATGTACAGTCCGAGATGGATACGCACACCTTATGGCGACGTTCAAAAACCCGACAGGGTGATCTAGCTGACTTTAAGGACATCCCGGTTTCACAGGATTATATTAGACAAATTATCGAAACGGGTGCACAATTAAGAGCGACCTCTAAGTGGTTAAATGCAGTTTCAATATCAGCCGGACCAAAAGAGATTCACCAAATCGCAGAACTTCCATTTGTCGAAAAACTGGATATTGTACTCGGTGGAAAAAGAATCGAACCCACCATCGAAATTGATCAAAATGAGTATTTTGGTCCACGCACTGATTATGGAGATTCGTATGATCAATTGAACCAGATCAATGTCATTGCTGCTCATGAAGCAGGTTACACGGGACAGGGAATTATTGTACTCATGCTGGATACAGGATTTTATACGGACCACGAATCCATACATGAAGATCAAATCATCGCCGAGTGGGACTTTATCAATAATGATGGAGAAACTCAAAATGAACCTGGTGATCCTGAAAATTCTCATAATCATGGTACTTACACACTTTCCACGCTGGGCGGTTCATTTGAAGGTCAGCTTTATGGCCCTGCTTACAACTCTCAATTTTTAATTGCGAAAACAGAAGACGTGTCCCAAGAGGTCCCAATCGAAGAAGACTGGTTCGTTGCTGGTTTAGAATGGGGAGAATCATTAGGCGCTGATGTGGCGTCATCATCCCTGGGTTACATTGATTGGTACATGTTCGAAGATTTGGATGGACAAACCGCGGTAACCACAATCGCGGTAAATATAGCCATCGAGAACGGAATGGTGGTTGCAACTGCAGCAGGGAACGCTGGTGCGGGCGGTCTCATTGCTCCTGCGGATGCGTTCAATGTACTGACATGTGGTGCCGTGAACAGCGATGGCGAAATCGCAGGATTCAGTTCTTGGGGACCCACAGCTGACGGTAGGATTAAACCAGATATTTGTGCCAGAGGTGTTGCCACAAGATGTGCAGATATTACCTCTCCGGAAAGTTATCGTGAAGCAAATGGTACGTCCTTATCCACACCATTAGTGGGAGGAGCAGCTGCGGTCATCCTCAGCGCACGACCATCCTGGACACCTCTGCAAGTTCGCGAGGCTCTCATGATGACAGCCAGTAACACCGATAGCCCTGATAACCAGTATGGATGGGGGATCATTGATGTAATGGCTGCAATCCACTATTTTGATGGTAACGGAGATGTGAACTTTGATAACGTTTTGGATGTCCTTGATGTGGTTATTGTGATTAATTACATTCTGGGAGTAATTATCCCGGATGAGGGTCAATTGCTTGTTGGTGATATGAATCAAGATGGATTACTGGATGTTGTTGACATCGTTCAAATGGTTAGTATCATCATCGGAGAAACACAGTAACCTTCTTTTTTCACCTATTTTTATCTAACGACTAATTCCAATCGCTCAAAAACCACAGGTTCTTTCTGGAGGATTATTCACCGAATAATTCTTGATTTACCGATACAAACCTAGCGAAATTCCGCAATGAAATTGAAGAGGATTCCCGTTTTTTCTTTCTTACCAAATGTTGCCGGATTATTCATCGTGCTCATTATTTGGTCATGCGCCGCAGAAGGAACTGCTGGCGGAGGACCCAGGGATGAAACCGGTCCTAAAATCATTGAAGTGAGCCCAGACCCCGATTCAGTTATTTTATCCGGCAAGGACGTGTTAACCATTCGTTTTGACGAACTTGTAGATCCCCTTTCGGTCCCCGCATCCATACGTGTTCAACCCGATATTCAACTCCTGATTAAAACTCGTGGAAAAATTGTAGAAATTGAACCTGAATCTACCTGGCCAAGAGGAACCATTATTCATATCGCATTGTCGCGCAGAATCAGAGACTATCAATCAAATAAAATGGCTGAACAAGCAGATTTGTACTTTTCCACTGGTGGTGAACTACCGAATGGTGAAATTAGCGGTAGAATATTTAATTCAACCGACGGGGTTGTTGTGGAATCTGGTTTATATCGATTGGCCGAAGATTTCACACCCGAAATGGTTCATGTAGCGGAAGCTGACGAAAATGGTAGTTTTGTATTCAGACATGTACCTGACGGACAGTATTTCATCGCCTGTGTAGAAGGAGTATTAACCGATTTCTCAAAAGAGATACGATCTAAACGCTACGGGATGCAGTCTGTTGACATTGTTACCGTTATGGATGGTAGTATCCTTACTGATATTGCAATTTGGATGGACGAACCTGTGAAACGATTATCACTCAAATCAATGCAATTTAAGAATTCAGAATTCGGTGATCTAGAATTGAGTGACGGATCCACGTTACCGTACACTTTTTCAATCCCAAAGGATTGGGACAGAGACATTTCGGTATTTGAACAACGTACGGAATCCATTATCGACGACTCCATTTTTGTGACAGTTGATTTGAAAAATCGATTGGAACGATATCAAACTGACCCATTATATTTCAAAGTTCCGTCAATTCAAGATTCTATCCCACCAGACATCAGGGAATCCGGTTATAAAAATGAGGGCTATTTAATTTCGTTCACCGAACCGGTAATACCAGAGACATCCGGCAATCTGTTAGAATTTATGCCGGATTCCGCCACTACGATGTCCGTGGACTATCAGTTCAAAGATCCCCACAGCATTCTGGTTGATTTTACTCCAATTCAATCCACGCCCGTAGTCTTGAATCTTCAGATGTTAAAGGATTATTTTGGGAACTCTTTTCAAGACAGTATATTTACGTTTATCATGGATCCGATTCAACATGTAAAAAGTAAAATCGAAGGTGGTAGCGTTAAGGGAATCATTAATTATTCCGGTACCGATTCGTTGATGGTAGAAGCGACTCGGGTAGAAACGGGAGATCGTTACTTTACCCTTGGTAAAACTGAATTTTACTTTCAAAACATTGCTCCTGGAGGGTATGTATTTAAAGCATTCGAAACGAACTATGGTATTGATCCCCAAACATATTTTTCAGGATTGTGGGAGCCCTTGCAGAGATCCGCAAGGATGGGGATCAGCGCAGATACAGTCGAAGTACGAAAACGTTGGATCATCGAAGGCGTCAAAATTGACATGAAATAAAGTGAAAGAATTTTGATCAGGAACCTGCTAATTTAGGGTAGGACAATGACAACAAGGGGGAAAATATGAATGAAACATATCATGTGATTATTGCTGGAGGAACCGGAACACGGTTTTGGCCCCGTTCCCGTCAAAAAAATCCAAAACAACTTCTAAAAATATTTGGAGAGGAATCCATGATCCGGTTGACATTTAATCGGCTCAGAGAAATCTCACCTTCAGAAAATATATTGGTTGTTGCTTCAGAATTTTTATGTAAGAATATCCGCAAGCACATTCCTGAAATTCCTCAAGAAAATTACATTGTGGAACCCTCAGCAAAAAATACCGCTCCTGCTATCGGACTAGCCGCTATCAACGTTTACCACCGGAATTCTGAAAGTGTTATGTGCGTTTACCCCTCAGATCATATCATTTTGGATGCTGAAAAATTCAAAAAATCAATTGAAGACGGTATCGCAATGGCTCTGAAAAAACCTTCGCTGGTGACAATGGGAATTCACCCTACTTATCCTGCAACCGGATATGGGTATATTCAGTGTGACTGTGAAAAACAAGAGTCCGAAGGAAAGATATTTAAAGTCAAAACATTTGCAGAAAAACCGCCTCTGGAAACTGCAAAGAAATTCTTGGAATCTGGGAATTTTTTGTGGAATTCCGGGATGTTTATCTGGAAAACAGAAATTTTACTTTTGGCAATGAAAACATTTATGCCAGAGTTACACGAATCCCTGGATGCTATTTATGATGCTGTTGGCACGGATAAATACAATATTGTACTTGATCGGGAATGGGAAATTGTTCGCTCTGATAGTATAGATTATGGTGTTTTGGAAAAAGCAAAAAATGTGTATGTGCTGAAAAGTGATTTTAGATGGAGCGATCTTGGATCCTGGAAAGCGTTATTCGACATTTCTGAAAAAAATCCACAAGGGAATGTTGAAAATGGCGAAATTATATCGGTGAATTCTAAAGGGTCATATGTTTATAGTCCGAATCGACTCACAGCAGTTGTGGGATTGAAAGATATTGTGGTCATCAATTTGGAGGACACATTGCTTGTTGCTTCTATGGAATATGCCGAAGAAGTAAAAGAAGTGGTCAGAATTTTACAAAAACAAGATATGATGGAATATCTCTGATAACAGTATGAATATCAAGCATCTTTATCGGGAATTTGAAGAACTCGCAGAGCAACTGAATATCAAATTGGTTACGAGTAAAGGTAATTTTAATGGTGATTATTGTTTGGTAGAGAAAGATAAATATATCGTCGTTAATAAAAATAAACCAATTGAATATCGTATACGCCGATTGGCTTCTGCATTTTCCTTTCTTGATCTATCAAATATTTATATTAAACCCGCAATTCGTGAATTAATTGAATCGGAACGTAAGGGGTCACTATTTTAGTTGGTTGCATTAGTCTGGAAAAACTATTTTTTACCCCTATAAAATGAATGAAATTTTTAATGAATAAAGAGAAATTCATAACATCAGGTGTCAATTTTTGCCCAACTCATAAAATGAGTTGGGCAAAATAACTATACAAATAAATAATCCGGCGGACAATGTCGGATTTTTATTTTAAATCAGGAGAACCCTATGAAAGAGTACAAAACTGAAAATATCATCAATTTTGCATTATGTGGCCATTCAACTACCGGAAAAACAACTCTCTTAGAATCGCTTCTTTTCAACGCAGGAGTAATCAAAAGGTTGGGGACTATTGAGGACGGAAATACCACATCGGACTATCACGATGATGAAATTGAGCATAGACATTCCATCACTTCATCGTTAGCAAATTTTGAATGGCTGGATAAAAAATTCAATGTAATTGATACTCCTGGATATCTTGAATTTCATGGTGAGTCAAAAGCTGCACTTCGAGTCGCAGATTTTGCAGCTATTGTGATTAACGGATCAAATGGTGTCGAAGTGGGGACGGAATTGGTTTGGGATTATGCAAAATCAGATTATCAAATCCCACGATTGATTGTTGTCAATTTTCTTGATCGGGATAATACTGATTTTGATAAAGTCCTTGCACAAGCTAAAGAACGATTCGGAAACAAAGTATTTCCGTTTATGATTCCAATGGACCATGGAGAGAATTTTAACCAGGCTGCCGATATTCTTCGAAAGGAAATCTACACCTACGAAACCAATGGTTCTGGAAATTATAAGGAATCGAAACCAACAGGTGAATGGGTTGAATCGCTGAACACACTCCATGAAGAATTGATTGAACTCATAGCTGAATCTGATGATAAGCTGCTTGAATTATTCTTTGAAAATGGAGAGTTGACTGAGGAACAGTTACGCGGCGGTTTGCATCATGCATTCCTTACGGGGGAATTGATACCGGTATTTTGTGTGGCAGGGAAAAAAAATATTGGCGTGAAACGGATGATGGATATTTTGGCCCGGTATGCCCCATGTGCATCCGATTTTAAAGAAGTGAAAGGAACCAAGCCTGGTACGGATACGGTAATTACTCTAAAGCCATCGATCAAAGAATCTACTTCTGCGCTTGTATTTAAAACGGTGAGTGAGCCACACATTGGGGAGCTATCCTTCTTCAGAGTGTACTCAGGTGAAATTAAGGCAGGAGATGAACTGGAAAATGTTTTACGTAATACGAATGAAAAGATTCGTCAGGTGTTTTCCATGAATGGGAAGAATAGAACAGACTCTAACACTCTCATTGCTGGTGATATTGGCACTGCAGTCAAATTGAAAAATACACATACTGGTGATACTCTCGCATCATCCTCAAAGCCTATTGAATTGGCAGGCATCAAATATCCCAGCCCCACAATGCGAATGGCAATCCTCCCGAAAGCAAAGGGTGATGAGGAAAAAATCTCCGAAGGCCTTTCTACGATCCATGAAGAAGACCCCACATTTCAGTATATGGTTGATCCCGAATTGAAACAGACCATTATTTCAGGACAGGGTGAGCTCCATTTAAAAATGGTTATGAAACGATTGAAAGATCGATATCATGTTGAACTGGATATGGTTCCGCCAAAAATACCTTACCGCGAGACAATCATGGGTAAATCAGAAGCCAAATATCGCCATAAGAAACAATCGGGTGGCTCTGGACAATTTGCAGAAGTCTGGATGAGAATCGAACCCAGTCAACGAGGAGAGGGCATTGAATTTAAAAGTTCTTTAGTTGGCCAAAATGTTGACCGCGTGTACGTCACTTCTGTGGAAAAAGGTATAAATTTCGTCTGTAATGATGGAATTCTTGCCGGATGTCAGGTTGTGGATCTTAAAGTGAATTTCTACGATGGGAAAATGCATCCGGTTGATTCAAATGATATCTCATTTCAGATTGCCGGAAAACACGCCTTCATCGATGCTTTTCTTCAAGCCAAACCGAAATTGTTAGAACCCATCTACACACTTGTTGTCAAAATACCAGATGCCGTAATGGGTGACGTTATGGGAGATATTTCCCAACGAAGAGGTCGTGTACAAGGAATGGAAAGCGACGGTCATTATCAGATCATTACTGCTGAAGTTCCGTTAGTCAATCTACATGATTATTCAACATCGCTGAGGTCCATGTCTCAAGGCCGTGGAATATTCAATATTGAGTTTGCAAGATATGAAGACCTCCCTGCCATTGAAGCTGAAAAAGTAATCGCAGAGTATAAAGCCAGCCGAGAACAGGGACATTAATGGACAGACTTTGGGCACCATGGCGTATGGAATATATCCATGCGCCAAAAAGCTCATCTGATTCTTGTGTTTTCTGTGAAAATTCAATAGAGGGAAACGACGAAGAAAAGCTGGTGGTTTTTCGGGGGAAAACATCCTACGTCATGCTCAACCTCTATCCATACAATAACGGACATCTGCTTATTGCTCCGTTCGATCATGAATCTGAATTCGATAATTTAACTGACCCCGTACAAATGGAAATGATGAAATTGGTTTCCCTTTCAATAAAGGTACTTAAATCCGCGATTCAGGCTCAGGGTGTAAATTTCGGGGCAAATTTCGGGAACGTAGCTGGTGCAGGAATAGAAGACCATTTACATTTTCATTTGGTACCACGATGGAATGGTGATGTGAACTTTATGCCCATTATCGGGCATACCAAAGTCATGATGGATGGAATGTTGGAAACCCGCAACCGACTGGCAGACGGGTTCCAAAAGCTACATCTTTAACCGCTGGTTTTTCAATAATAGGTATTTTTGGTTTTCATAAAGCGTATCCACTGCGGTAGCTAATTTTTCCCGGTTTATCAAATATTTCAACCAGTCTTTTCTTCTGATCGTTACATAATATCCCGCATCGGATAATAAAAAATCAGCAAGCTTATCAGGATCATTCGATAGGTACGTTTCTAGTGTTGCCATCGATTTTTGATCTTCAAATTGAATCTCCCGGTCATGCATCAAATGGATTACACGTTGCCCTGTGTAAAAATACAATGATGGTAATCGGACTTTATATGAAACCAATTGCTCACCCTCTTTTAGGTTGTTATTGATTACTTTAGCCATGCCCTCAAAACTGTTCAAATCATCTTGAACTGATGGGAGCACTGTCAATAAAACCAGGAATAACGTAACGTTATAAATTCCATAAACCCATTCAAACCGAATTTTAATATTTTTCAATGAATATCGGAAAATAATGAAATATCCCAAAGGAAGACAGAGTAAAAACCAGAATAATAAATCATAGTGGCCAATCTGGGACGGTACATTTTTAAATGGTCTGATTATCAACAACAATGGTATCAATAGGCACTGTAACGAGTTCAGGATATGGATACTTTTGAATCCATGATTCTGGTACTTACCGAATATCCAGTATGCCAATAAAATCGAGAAAAATGGCAACGCAGGCATGATGTATGCCGGGAGTTTGCTGCCTGAAAACGAAAAAAATACCAAAGGGATGAATGTGTAAACGATCAACAGGTATTCCCAGGGATGTTCATGGCGGGTTTTCCATCTTTTGAGGGTCATAAACAAGGATGGAAAATAAAACATAAACCATGAAAGCATCCCAACCAACAGGACACCGATATAATAGAAAGGCGATCCGCTTCGGTGATGAACGGTGGAAGCATATCGATCTACGGTCTGATTGACCATAAAATATTCCAGAAGTTTTGGATTATCACGGATGATTAACCAGAACCATGGTGTAACAATGATGATGAAAATGATTAGAAATTTGATACTCTCAGATAGATTGACATTTTTCATCTTTGGAAATAAGAAAATGAAAACAAAATAAGGGAAGATAAAGAAAATAAAGGGAATCGGACCTTTGGTGAGAAATGCCAGAGCTAAAAAAATGGCAGCTGGAATAATTAGTTTTTCACTACCATAATAAAATTTTCGTTTCCATTGAAAATAAATGGCGCTAATGGTGAGAAAAGATAGGTAAATATCCGTTGTAACGACGCGAGCCTGAACTAAAAAAAGCAGTGAAGACAGGAGAATGCCAACACTCCATAAATGAATTTGGGGCATTCCCGGGAATAACATCCTGGCGATGAGAAAGGTAAATATCAATATACCGAGTCCGCAAAGTGTTGGGAAAATCCGTCCACTAAAATTGTTGATGCCAAACAGCTTGAAAGAAATAGCAGTCATCCAATAGGTGAGGGGTGGTTTGTGGAAATGCTTAATGTCTATCAGGGTGGGCGTAACATAATCGTCTGACACCAGCATTTCACGTGAAATTTCTGCATAACGTGCTTCACTTGATTCAAGGTAGGATAAAGAATCAAGTCGATAGATTAACAGGAATAACGCAATACCCAGCAGGAGGTAGAGCGATTTCATACGGTATTTTGTTTAGCCAAACGAATGAGGTAAAGATTCCGGAAGTAAACGATAAATCCAAAGGACTGTCCCAGAATGAAAACAGGGTCCTTGCGGTAGATGGAATAGATCAATAGCATGCTACTCCCCAAAATGCTGAATATCCAGAAAGATACAGGTATGAGGGACTGTTTCTTTTTTTCAGAATAGATCCATTGTATCAGAAATCTCATGGTGAAAAATACCTGACCCACAAGGCCAAGGATCAACCAAAATGTGGGAATTCCACCATCACTTATGTTCATTTTCTTTATCCTCTATTCTATCTTTTAAACAGATTTTAATAAATCGATCCTGCATCCATCGAACAACCAAAAGATCCCGCAATCCGCTGAAAGCTCGGTCCCAAGTACCATATTTTGAGTCACCCGCGACCCGCGCCCGGTGGTTAACGGGAATCTCAATCACCGATGCGCCTTCCATTTTCATTAGTGTCGGGAGGAAGCGATGCATCCCCTTGAACATTTTGATCTTCGACAAGTAATGTCTATCCATAATTTTGAGAGAACAACCGGTATCATTGATATTTTCACGGGACAGGGTATTCCTAACGGTATTTGCAAATCTGGATGAAACGCGCTTTAACCAGGTATCGTTTCGTTTCTGACGCCATCCAGTGACCATATCGTAAGTTTGCAGGAAGGGGGTCATTTTGACAATGTCAGCCGGATCATTTTGCAGATCACTGTCCATTGTGATGACGTATTTTCCCTTGGCTAATTGAAACCCGGCAGCCAGTGCAGCAGATTGTCCTGAATTCTGACTCAATCGGAAGGGGTGAATGTGGGGATCCATACTAGCAGATGAAGTCATAATGTGAAAGCTCCCATCAGTGCTTCCGTCGTCAATAAGGATCACTTCATATGGTTCGTTAACTTTTTGCATAACAGCAGTGACTTCTGTCAATAAAGTAGGCAGGTTTTCCTGCTCATTGTATACGGGGATGACGATGGAATAAAGCATTATATTAATCTGATCGATAAAAGTACGATGTTTCCGTTGTGAATTAGGAAATAAATTTACTGTAAATTAAAAAGAGAATCCCAAAGATGAATAGGTGCTGATTCAAAATAATTTACTTAATTAATTTTTTATTTCCAGCGAGGAACAGATTCCTTATAAATTTATAAGCTTTTTTAGAAATGAATCTAATCGATTCCGGTGTAGCTCAGTTGGTTAGAGCAGCGGACTGTTAATCCGCGTGTCGTAAGTTCGAGTCTTACCACCGGAGCCATCATAACCCCTGTTAATACTTAAGTTATCAGGG
>ERZ889078.1293-NODE-1293-length-20144-cov-16.095475_pt1 | contig 20144 bp, 20 predicted proteins | sample MGYA00521266_ERZ889078 | MGnify/ENA primary metagenome ERZ889078 (study PRJEB32303, sample SAMEA104408618) | aquatic metagenome | biome: Brackish water; feature: Pelagic; material: water | place: Baltic Sea | collected 2014-06-16T06:34:00 | depth 76,534 m ...
TATGGTCGCATGAGATGAAGTAATCAGCCTCCGGCAAACAAGGGGCGGTTCACATAACCAAACTGCGCCCCAGCTTTGCCTTTAGAACAATGCTTTCATCGCTTTAAAGCCAAATTTTGTCACAATTAATGAAGATAAAATACTGCAAAGTAGGTAATAAAGTTGAATGTCAAAGGTAATTTTCAATCTTTTGGGCCTGGAAAACGTAAAGGCACCGTCACGCGAAAAGCCGTGCCACCTTTGCCAGGCAGATATTCAATCCGCCCCGCCAAGTTTGACAACACTTCGCGGCATATGGCCAAACCAAGCCCTGCCCCCCCCGCTTTCGATTCGTCAGTTAAACGGGCAAATTTTTCAAATATCAGCCCTTGTTTTTCCGCAGATATACCATGTCCGTTATCGATAAAATCAATCATCAACTGCCCGCCTTTTTGTCCAACTGAAATGGCCAATTCAGGCAGTTTTGCGCTGCAATATTTGCGTGCATTTGAGATGAGATTAATAAAGACTTGCACCAAACGGTCGCCGTCGCTTTTTATAAAGATCTGTTCGCGCGCCAGATGACGTTTGATCAAAAATACGCGTTCGGGGCAGGTTTGGCTGGCGGCAATCAGCGCTCTCTCAATCAAATCTTGGGCTTTGACCATTTGCACATCAAGACGCACCGCACCATTTTGCAAAACCGATAGATCCAGTAAGTCGTCTAAAAGGCGCGTCAGGCGCCCCCCCTCATTGTCGATAATAGTTGCATATTTCAGCACGGTTTCGCTGGGTAAATCGGCGGTCATCAAAATTTCAGAAAAGGCCCGAATTGAGGTCATGGGCGTGCGCAATTCATGACTCACTTGGCTTAAAAACGCGTCTTTTTGCACCGAAAGTTGGATTAATTTATTGTTAGCTTCGCGCAAAGCTCGTGTGGTACGGGTCAATTCATGTTGATTATTTTCAAGACGTTGCGAATATACTAAATTTTGTGCCGCCTCATCTGCGACGGCCATCAAATCTTCCACAGAGACGGTTTTACCTCCTGCCAATTGGTTAAGCATCGCATGGGCGGTTGCCGCCCCTACAGCCCCAGCAAAGCTTCGTTCGAGTTGTTCGACAAAAACCGGGGTTGTTTCGGGTAAAAAGCCCACCTTGCCTTGGGCGAGCGCTGCTGCCGAAAAGAACGATAGGGCCACCTCATCACCCAAAACGCGCTGCGCCATGATCAAAAGCGACTCGGGCTCGGCCAGGCCTTGGACCCACCGACTGGGATTGCGCGGATCTTCTTCAAAAACATTCACGAATGCTACGCCTTGCAAACGCTCTACCGGATTGGGGAACGACAGCAACGAACCAATAAAAAACGCCATGATATTAAAAAAAAAGGACCAAAATAAGCTATGCATCAAAGGGTCAAGACCCGAAATACCAAACAGCGCCTGAGGGCGTAGCCAATAAAGGCCAAAGGGGCCGTTCAACATGATCGCAGCCGAGAACGCTTCGTCTGGGCCAAATGAGGGTAAGAACAATGTATACGCCCAGATTACGATTCCGATGCTCAACCCCAAAGCCGCTCCCACTTTGGTGGCCCCACGCCAAAAAATTCCCCCCACGAGTGAGGGCAAAATTTGCGCAACCCCCATAAAAGAAATCAACCCAATCGCCGCAAGGGCGGATGATCCGCCTGAAAGTTCATAATAGCCGTAACCCAAGGCTAAAATTGCGGCGATAGAACAGCGCCGCGCCAATAAAATGCTACTCCGCAAATTCGTGCTTTGGAATGTCGAGGCGCGCACCCTAAGCCAAATAGGCATGATAATATGGTTAGACACCATTGTAGCTAACGCAATTGAGGCCACAATCACCATTGACGTAGCAGAGGAAAAGCCTCCCAAAAAGGCAAGCATCGCAAGTGTGTTTTGCCCCTGTGAAAGGGGCAAGGTGAGCACGAACAGATCAGGATTGGCGTGCGCGGGCATCATATCAAGCCCCATCACTGCAATGGGCATAACAAATAGGCTCATCAACATCAAATAAAGTGGAAAGGCCCAGCTCGCAGTAGCTAAGTGTCCTTCATTGTCATTTTCGACCACCATCACCTGAAACATCCGTGGCAAAGTGATCACCGCCGCCGCGGCCAAAAATGTAAGACCCACCCACCGCGAGGGCTTGATCTCCCATCCTGCGATATCTGCGCGCTGTAAACGCTCAAAAATATCCATTGGCCCTCCTGCCATGCCCCAAACCACGAAGATCCCCACCGCCAAAAGTGCAATCAGCTTGACGATAGCCTCAACCGCGATGGCGGTCACAATGCCGGGGTGTTGCTCTTTTGCATCCAGATTGCGCGTGCCGAAAAGTACCGTAAAAACGGCGAGCCCTACCGCCACCCAAAAAGCGATTGAGGCGGTGTCGGGTTGCTCCCAACCCTGGGTGGAGGCGCCTGCCAAGACCAAAAAAGATAAGGTCACTGACTGAAGTTGCAGCGCAATATATGGCGTGGCCGCCACCACACAAATCAACGTAACAATAACCCCTAATAGGTTTGATTTGCCAAAACGGCTTGAAATCAAATCGGCAATGGAGGTGACACCCTGCAGACGCCCAATGCGTACCAATTTGCGCAAAATCCACAGCCAGCCCACAAAAACCAATGTTGGGCCCAGATAAATAGTTAAAAACTCAAGCCCCGACCGCGAGGCATAGCCCACCGCACCATAAAAAGTCCAAGCGGTGCAATAGATCGACAAGGACAGCGTGTAAACAAGAGGTGATTTTAGCCAATCGGCCTGCCCTTTAACAGCGCGCCGCTCCACCCAAAAAGCTACCATAAATAGCAATAAAACATAGATAAAACAAGCCAGTATTAAAAGATTAAAGGGCATCCGAGCGCCCACTTTCAGGGGAACGACCGCTGACGTTTTCGTTTGAGGATTGATCATCTCCATCTTCAAAATTATTTAAGGGTTTGGCCAAACCGGCGGCAGCTAAAATCAAAAAAGACCATATAATGAACAAGTAAACCCAATTGGTGGCGGTATTGCTACGCTCAGGAGCGCCTTGATGCACCCAAAGCAAGGGCAACAAGAGTAAAACTGCACCAAAGATTGGTAGCAACTTTGCCGCATCGCTCAAACGGCGCTTGCGATATAGACTGCGGGCTAAAAATAGTGCTGAAGCTTTGGGTTTCATAGTAAAACCAGATCAAAAACCGCCATTTATTTTTCCACCAAGTCGCGCGCGACCTTGAGTAGATCGGCATTGGCAAAGGGTTTAGCGATGAACAGATTGGCCCCCGCCCTCAATGCAGCATCGCGGTCACGTTCTAACCCTTTGGCGGTCAGCATGATTACGGGAGTTTGGCCAACTACAGGATCAGCACGCAGTATGTTTAGCACTTCAAAGCCACTCACACCGGGCAGCATGACATCCAAAATAACTAAGTCAGGGCGATTATATAATATTGCAGCAAAGGCCTTGGCACCATCAGGTTCCGCCGAGACTAGCCACCCATCACGGCCAAAGATAAAGCGCATGGCTTCTGTAATGTTCGGTTCATCCTCGATCAGCAGAACTTTGCGTGTCATGGTTTCCTCCGCTTACCTAGGTCGACTATTGGCACAAACCGATAATTTGTCAAAGGCGAGTTATACAAATTCGGCCATAATTGACATTTCGCGCCGTGCAGCACAGGCATTTTTGGGACAGATACGGCAGGTTGCTCCGACATCTTGGGCATCAGACTTGGCCGCCTTTTCTTGAGGCAAGACCAGCATCACGGCTTCGCGCAGTTCTGGCCCGTCAAATCCGGTTGGGAAACTGGCTTCGCAGATAGAAAAGCTGCGAAAACCGCGCCCATCTTGGCCAGTTAAAGTAAGATCCTGCTGCAAAGGTATCATAGGACGGGCCAACGCCGCGTAAAGAGGCCAAAGAGCGCAGGCCGGACCAAAGCGGGGCGGCACAAAACCGTCGATGGGTTTGCGAAAAATCAAGGCCCCCGATGCATCACAAATCACCAGACCCGCACGCAACCCGATCCAACTGCCCAAGCGGCGCAAGACTGTAGCAATGTCGGCCCCAAACTGCTGCGCCAGTATCCCTGGGTCAGGTCCCATCTGCTCCAACGCAGCACCAAATTCGACGTCGGGCAAAGATTTTTGATCTTTTTCGATCTGCATAATCCATTTTCGTGCCAAAAACCGCGCGCTTTTCGTGGGCAAAAGTTGCAGGTCATTTTGCACAGCAAGGGGCTTAGCCAAGAAGTCGGCACGAAGGTGCCAGTCACGCTCAGTTAGCCAAGCGTCAAACTGCTCGGTTGCCGATGCTAAGGGTGCTTCTGACGTTTTGTCAGGCGCATCAAGATATGTCACCAGAACTTCGGCGCCGCGAGACAGGCGGCGGTTATCTTCGTTTAGATTTTTTAAGAATTTAGCCCGCCATTCCGAGTCAATATCTTGGACATCCGTCAAAATATCGGACGAAGCGCGCACCGCTGAAATCGCAGAAAGAACCTCATGCAGAGCGGCGGAAAGTTGCGGGTCGTGGGCCATACGATCCGACAGGGCAACCACCATATTTTGTGCCACGGTGGCTTTACGAAACACATCTACTAAAACCGCAGCCCAGCCCGGAAAACGGCCCAAGAACTCCTCCAATCGGTCAAGCTCGACTTTTAGGGTAGTATTGAGGGTTGCGACTGCGCGCAAATCTTGCACAACGCCTGTATCGGCCGCTTCAGAGAAAATAGCTAAATCTACCGCCAAAGCTTGGGCCAGACGCGCCAAAACATCGGGGCCAATGCGGCGACGATTATGTTCGATCAGATTAAGGTATGAAGCTGAAATTCCCGCAGATTTAGCAACCGCTGCCTGGCGCAAGCCCAAGGTTAAGCGCCGTTCGCGCACCCGTGATCCGGTCAATGTGGTCTTAGACACGCGCATCCCCCCCTTTGATTTTACAAAAGTTTGTAAATTACTTTGTCAATTTTTACAAACAAATCCCCCTAGCCACATCACAGATTAAAGATTAACAGAAGGAATTAATTTCCTGGGGGAACAAAATGGATCTCGCAACGCTAAAAGCCCAAGAAGAAGCTCTGATTTTTGATCATTTCAACGAAGAGACGGCTCTTATACTTGGCATGCGGTTGCACGCCATCGGGGCAGATGCACAATTGCCCATCGTCATCTCAATTCGGTCACAACAACGTTGCTTGTTTCACCTGTCGCTTTTTGGGGCTGCGGCCACTAATGACAATTGGGCGCGGCGCAAAAGCAACACGGTCTTTCTATTTGGCAAGTCCAGCCTGCGTGTGCAATTTGAGTTAAACGAACGCCAAGATACAATGTTGGTACATGGCCTGAATGAACAAGATTATGCGCTGCATGGTGGCAGTTTTCCCATCACGTTGCGAAAGTCGGGATTGGTGGGCGCTTGCACCGTATCAGGCCTGCACCAACAAAAAGATCATGATTTGGTGGTAAAAGCGCTAAGCGCACAGCTGCAAGTGTAAAAGCGCTTGATTTTTGTGCTTTGCCATCCAAAATTCGCAAGCAAAGCTTTTCACAAGCCCAACTGTGACATATAGTCTTTTGAAACCAGCATGAAACTGGTATCAAACTGCAATAATCAACTCGAGTCGAGGTTAGTATGAGCAAGCAATCCACGGATGCAGATGTTAAATTCATTCAGGCATTAGCCGAACTGTTAAATGCGAATGAATTGACCGAGCTTTCAGTAAAAAGAAACTTTGGCGTCGATGATTCCTTGGATATTCGTGTGGTAAAACAAGCCAATATTGTCACAAGTTCAATTATCGCGACCCAACCTGCGCCCGTTGGAGTAGCTGTGACACCTGCTACTACGGAGGGTGCTAACTCTGATCCAGCCCAACATCCTGGCGCGGTAACCTCGCCCATGGTGGGCACAGCTTATTTGTCAGCTGAACCAGGCTCAACCCCTTTCGTGGCTGTAGGATCTACGGTTAGTGAAGGACAGACGCTCTTAATCATCGAAGCGATGAAAACAATGAACCATATTCCTGCTCCGCGCGCAGGTACAGTCAAACGGATTGTAGTTACAGATGGTACTGCGGTCGAATACGGCGCTCCGCTTTTGATCATTGAATGAGGGCGTGACCTTGACCAATAAGATGTTTGATAAAGTTCTTGTGGCAAACCGTGGAGAGATCGCTCTGCGTGTGATACGGGCTTGCCGTGAAATGGGCGTCAAATCTGTGGCGGTTCATTCAACGGCCGATGCCGATGCTATGCATGTGCGCATGGCTGACGAGTCGATCTGCATTGGCCCCCCGTCAAGTACGGATAGCTATTTGTCAAAGGCCGCGATCATCTCAGCTTGCGAAATTACGGGCGCGCAAGCGGTTCATCCAGGCTATGGATTTTTGTCAGAAAATGCCAGTTTTGCTCAGGCGCTAGAAGATCACGGAATTGTCTTTATTGGCCCTACAGCCGAACATATCCGTATTATGGGCGATAAAATCACCGCGAAAGAAACCGCACAAGCCCTTGGGATCCCCGTGGTTCCAGGCTCTGAAGGGGGCGTTGCTGATTTTGAAAGCGCCATTGGCGTGGCGGCGGGCATTGGCTTTCCAGTCATCATCAAAGCCACCGCGGGCGGCGGTGGCCGCGGCATGAAAGTGGCCAATAATGCGCAAGAGCTGGAAGTGGCCTTTCGCACCGCGCGTTCAGAGTCCAAAGCAGCTTTTGGCAATGATGAAGTCTATATTGAAAAATATTTGCAAAAGCCCCGCCATATTGAAGTTCAGGTCTTTGGCGATGGCAAAGGCAAAGCCGTGCATTTGGGCGAGCGCGACTGCTCATTACAGCGCCGCCACCAAAAAGTATTTGAAGAGGCGCCTGGCCCCTCGATCACGCCTGAATTGCGCGACAAAATAGGCCAAGTTTGTGCCAATGCGGTTGCAAAAATCAATTATCGCGGCGCTGGTACTGTTGAGTTTTTATATGAAGATGGCGAGTTTTTCTTCATCGAGATGAACACACGCTTGCAAGTGGAACACCCGGTCACCGAAGCCATTTTTGGTGTGGATCTGGTGCGCGAGCAAATTCGCGTCGCCGCAGGGATGGATCTCTCATTCGCGCAGGATGAGTTAGAGATCAACGGCCACGCAATCGAAGTGCGCATCAACGCTGAAAAACTACCTAATTTTAGCCCATGCCCTGGCAAAGTAAAGGTCTTCCATGCGCCTGGCGGTTTGGGTGTGCGGGTGGATTCGGCCCTTTATGGCGGCTATTCCATCCCGCCCTATTATGACAGTTTAATCGGCAAGTTGATTGTACATGGGCGCGATCGTCCCGAGGCTTTGGCGCGCCTGAAGCGCGCTTTGGGGGAATTGATCATTGACGGTATCGACACGACGGTACCGCTGTTTCATGCGCTTCTGCAAGAAAATGATGTTCAAATAGGTAATTACAATATTCACTGGCTTGAAAAATGGCTAGAAACCAATCTCGGTGCCTAACCGCGCACTATTTGATCTGGTATAAGGCGCGAAGTTTTTCGTGCCTTATACTTAGGAAACCCAATGCCCCAGCTAACCGCCGAACTTATTTTGCGTGCATATAGTTTGGGGATCTTTCCCATGGCCAACGGCCGCGATGATACGATCATTCATTGGGTTGATCCCAAAAGGCGCGGTGTCATTGGGCTTGATCAGTTCCACATCTCAAAAAGCCTACGCAAAACCATACGGCGCGGTGGGTTTTGGGTGATGGTGGATCATGACTTTTCGGGAGTTATGCGCAATTGTGCGGCACGATCTGAAACGTGGATAAATGATGAAATCCTCAAAGCCTACCAAGACCTTTATCAAATGGGCTATGCTCATAGTCTTGAAGTCTATGACGACACCGGCATGGTCGGGGGGGTTTACGGCGTGGCTTTGGGGGCTGCTTTTTTTGGGGAAAGCATGTTTTCTACCCGAACTGATATGTCTAAAATAGCGCTGGCCCATCTGTTTGCGCGCCTCAAAGTGGGCGGGTTTACGCTTTTCGACACTCAATTTCTTACTGACCATTTGGCCAGCGTGGGGGGGGGGTGAAATTTCGCGCGCGCAATTTCAAAAGGAATTGGCCGATGCACTGAAAAAGCCCGCTGTTTTTACGCCCTAAGGCAAGGTGCAGCGCACTACCCACACATCATAGCGCGAATGATCCAGCGCAGATAAGGCTGGACTTGAGGCTATCATCCAAGCCGAAAAATTGCTTTGGGGTTTTGCAGGGTCGGTGACGGTTACATACGCATAGGCATTCGCACTTGGGTCTGATGGCAGATAGCGACATTCATCCAGACGAACGGTAAGCTTGCCTAAAATCTCGGAACTGTTGATGGGCAAAATCAGATCAACCGTTTGAGCGGCAACACGGTCCAGCACCCGCAAAACGGCACCCACCCCACTAGCCAAAGGCTGTTCATCGGCCGTTTGCATCGGAATGACGGGCAAGGTGCTTTGCGGGCCAAGATTTGGATCTATTCCCTGATCTATCAGGGCCGGATCTTGATCAGCGGCTTGGTTGACGGGCACATCGACGGTGGCAACATCTTGTGCAAAGCCTCTGTCACTCAAAAAAAATACAAAAGCTCCCGTCAAAAGCACGCGGGCAACAAAGGTCATTTTCCGCCGCCGCCCACAAACTTCATAAGCAAGGTGATCAGGCTGACAGACCCTTGGGTATCTTCAATTTCACCACCCGCTGCCAAGCTGGTTTCCGAGCCGCCGGGCAAAATTTCGATAAAATTACCGCCCAACAGCCCCTCAGATGAGATGACAACCGCCGAATCGTCAGGGATTTGAATGGATTTATTCAGCGAGAGGGTCACGTCAGCGAAGAAACTTTGGCTGTTCAGATCAAGCCCCGTGATGGTGCCTACCTTAACCCCAGCCAAACGCACATCACTGCCCAAACCGATTCCATCAACCGAGCGAAAACTAGCCAAAATCGGATAGGTCTCCCCACCCGTGCCTATACCCGCACTTTGGCCCACATAAACCAAAAAGGCAACGGCTGCGGCCAAAACTACGCCGCCCGCGATCACTTCTGTTGAGTTTTCGGCCATTATTCGGGCTGCCACGCCTCGTAGTCGCTACGCGCGACCGGCGAGGCTTTCCTCAAAGACCCAAGCGGCGCATAGGCCGTTAGTGTTCCTGTCAGATTTTCTTGATGTGGCTTTTCCCACGATTTATGGGCCAAGGGAGCGGTGGTTGGCGGCTCATCAAAGGTGAAATGCAGCCAACCGTGCCAATCCGGCGACACGCGGGTTGCTTCTATATAACCATTATAAATTACCCAGCGCCGTTTGTCGGACGCATTGTGATAATAAATATTGCCCTGTTCATCGCTGCCAACTTTGATGCCGCGACGCATGGTAAAAATTTGCGTGCCCAAAGTTTGGCTATTCCACCAGGTTAGCAAACGCAAAAACATGCCCAAACCTCCAAATTTTTCGATCCTTGTGCTCTACATTTTTCAAAAGGTCTAGAGCCCGTTGGAGAGGGGCAAGGCCTCTTTCGTTCCCTTAGCCCGCACTTGCGGACCCTTTTTTCTTGTCTGCCAATACCAAAATCGGCTTTGCTCGCGAGGTCACGGCCTCTTCCTTGACGACAACTTCTTCTATATCGTTACGTGAGGGTAGCTCAAACATCGTATCAAGCAAAACTTCTTCCATGATCGAGCGCAAGCCCCGCGCGCCAGTTTTCCGCTTGATAGCGCGTTTTGCAACTGCTTTCAAAGCTTCGGGTGTGAAGGTCAGGGTCACATTGTCAATCTCGAACAGACGTTGATATTGTTTAACCAAGGCATTTTTTGGTTGGGTCAGAATGGTAATCAAAGCCTCTTCGTCCAAGTCTGTAAGCGTAGCAATCACAGGCAAACGACCAACAAACTCGGGGATAAGGCCAAATTTTAAAAGATCTTCTGGCTCAAGTTCTTGGAAAATTTCACCAACATTACGCGATTCTGGGCCTTTTACTTCGGCCCCAAAACCAATTGCCGAACCTTTGTTACGCTGTGCAATTATCTTATCTAGCCCCGCAAAAGCGCCGCCGCAGATGAACAGAATATTTGTAGTGTCAACTTGCAAAAATTCTTGCTGCGGATGTTTGCGCCCGCCTTGAGGCGGCACAGATGCTACCGTGCCTTCCATAATCTTCAACAAGGCTTGCTGAACCCCTTCGCCCGACACGTCTCGGGTAATCGAAGGATTGTCAGACTTGCGGGTGATTTTATCGACTTCGTCGATATAAACTATGCCGCGCTGCGCGCGTTCTACATTATACTCTGAGGCTTGTAGCAATTTTAGAATGATGTTTTCAACATCTTCGCCCACATAACCCGCTTCCGTAAGGGCGGTGGCGTCAGCCATAGTAAAGGGAACATCTAAAATACGTGCCAAAGTTTGCGCCAACAGCGTTTTGCCACTGCCCGTTGGGCCGATCAACATGATATTGGATTTCGAAAGTTCAATATCCGATTTTGACGAATGATTAAGACGCTTATAATGATTATGTACCGCAACTGACAGCACACGCTTGGCGTGATCCTGGCCAATTACATAATCATCCAAAACGGCGCAAATCTCTGCAGGAACGGGCACTCCGTCATGCAGTTTCAAACCCGCAGTTTTGGTTTCCTCGCGGATAATATCCATACAAAGTTCGACACATTCGTCACAGATAAAAACCGTAGGCCCAGCAATAAGCTTGCGCACTTCGTGTTGGCTTTTGCCACAAAACGAACAGTAAAGCGTGTTCTTGCTGTCTGTTCCTGAAGTGTTTGCCATTAGGGCCTCCTGTTTTTATTTCCGTGTCGTATCTGATTTACACAGTAAGCTTAGGCCAAGGCCCAGTCCTTCACAATGTCAAAAGCGCCCCAGAACACCCGCGGCGCCTCGCCGGCCCTATTCCGCTTCAGCTTTGCCGCGATTCTCTAGGATTTCGTCAATCAAACCCCAGTCTTTAGCGTCCTCGGCCGACATAAAATTGTCGCGCTCAAGCGCAGCTTCCACAGTGTCTAGGTCTTGGCCCGTGTGGCGCACATAAATCTCATTTAAACGCCGCTTAAGTTTTTCCGTTTCGCGAGCATGAATCATAATATCTGTGGCCTGTCCCTGATACCCGCCCGAAGGTTGGTGCACCATTACTCGGCTGTTGGGCAAGGAAAAACGCATGCCTTTTTCCCCCGCTGTCAACAAAAGTGACCCCATCGATGCAGCTTGGCCAATCACCAAAGTCGACACTTTCGGGCGAATATATTGCATCGTGTCATATATCGAAAGGCCCGAGGTAACAACGCCACCTGGGCTATTGATATACAGGCTGATTTCTTTGGTCGGGTTCTCGGACTCAAGAAATAAAAGTTGCGCGCAGATCAATGAAGACATACCGTCATGCACAGGACCTGACAAAAAAATGATCCGTTCTTTCAGCATGCGCGAATAAATGTCATACGCACGTTCGCCACGACTGGTTTGTTCAACCACCATAGGCACCAACGTGTTCATATACGTTTCAATCGGATCTTTCATTTCTGCTAGCCTGCCTGTTTAGGGTTGGAATATTGTTCGCGGGTTGTTTAAGTCTTAGTCGTACGTGCTTCCCCCTGCAAGGGTGTCGGGAAAATTCATTGAAATTCATTTCCATCAGAACACGCAGCGCGCGCTGCATTTAACCGCAACAGCGCTGTCACTAAACACAGGACGCCAAAAATCCATGCCAAGGGCGGAAAATAGCCAGGAAACAGGATCATTAACGCGAAAAAGGCTATTGTCTCGCCGCCCTCCATCAACCCATATGAAGCGTAATAAGACTTTTCACCGCGCTTTATCGTTTGCAAATTGCGCCCTTTGGCCAATAGGGCAAAGCCCAAATAACTTGCCCCATTTATATAAAATGCCGTCAATAAAAAGGCTGCGGCCGTACCATTAGCAGCACCATCACGCAACACGAAGGCAAAAGGCACTGCCCCGTAAAATAAAAAATCGCAAAAAATATCCAAATAGCCTCCAAAATCAGTTTTACCCCGCGCCCGCGCAATCGCCCCGTCTACTCCGTCACAAAGGCGGTTGAGCCCAAACAGCAAAAACACCCCTGAGCCCCCTTGACCAAAGGCCAAAAGAACGACCAAAACAAGTGTAAATATCCCGCCTAAAAGCGTCACATGGTCGGCGCAAATATCTTTGCTCGCAAGGCCACGGCCTATGGCATTCAACGGTGGCTCAATCAGCTTGCGCAGCTGGCTGTCAAACATTTCAACTCCTTTTTGCCTTGGTCACCCGAAGAAGGCTTGATTGCTCGGACATGGGTCGATACTGGGGAACAACGGTTCACTTTTGCGTGGGGCTTTCTGTCTTTTATGGGCTTAAGCAAAAATTTATGCAACTTGCGCTAAAATTAATTAAGAGGAACCTAACATGAGCCAAAAGTTAAAGAAGATTGCTCTTCTCGCGTCACTGGCGCTGGCCACTCTCTTTTTGACGCTGCAGGCAAAAGCACAAGATAAAATGCCAACCGTGCTACCCGCCGACTGGGACAACGTTTTGAATGAGGCTCGCGGCCAAACCGTTTACTTCAACGCCTGGGGCGGAGATCCAAAAATCAACGCCTTTCTTGAGTGGCTTAGCGACGTCGCCCGATCGCGTTATGACATTCACTTGCAACACGTGAAATTGGCCGCCACCTCTGACGCGGTGGCGCGGGTGCGCAGTGAAATGCGGTCGAATGAACGTGACAACGGCTCGGTCGACCTGCTTTGGATCAACGGCGAAAATTTCGCCATGATGAAATCTGGAAATATGCTTTTTGGCCCATTTGCCGAACAGCTACCAAATTTCAAATATGTTGACCGTATCGGCAAACCCGCCACGCTGAAAGATTTCACCCAAGCCACCGACGGCTATGAAAGCCCATGGGCTATGGCGCAGCTGGTGTTTGAATATGTCCCGCAATTTGTGCCTACCGTGCCCAAAAACTCCACCGAGCTGCTTGCCTGGATCATCAAAAATCCGGGCCGCTTCACCTATCCGCAGCCGCCAGACTATCTTGGCACCACCTTTTTGAAACAAATCCTATATGAGGTCATCTCAGATCAAGTAGTGTTACAATCGCTCGCAACCCAAGCCATTTATGAAAAAGAAACCGCCAAGCTTTGGCAGTGGTTAGACGCCGCGCATCCATTCATGTGGCGCCAAGGTCAGGGTTTCCCGGCTTCAGAGTCCGCCTTAGCGCAGCTTTTGGCGGACTCTGAGGTGGCGATCAGCTTTTCCTTTAACCCTGGGCGTGCTTCGGCTGAAATTTTGGCTGGAAATTTAAATCCTAACATTCGCAGTTTTGTGTTTGAAAATGGGACAATCGGTAATGTCAGCTTTGTGGCGATTCCACTGAACTCAAAAAGTAAATTTGGGTCCTTGGTAATTTCAAACCTGCTGCTTGACCCACTGGTGCAAGCCCGAGCTCAAGATCCTGCGATTTTGGGCTTCATGACGGTGCTGGACATCAAATCATTAAATTTAGAAGATCAGGCGGCATTCTCTCAGCTGGATCTTGGGGTCGCTACTTTGGCACCAGATCTTTTGGGGAAAAGCCTATTGGAACCTGATGTCAGTTGGATGAGTATGATAGCACAAGACTGGCAAAAACGTTATGGTGTGTTAAAATGAGTAAGACAAGACGGAGCCCAATAGCCGCGGCTCCAATTGTTTTAATAAGTTTGCTAGTATTGCCAGTTGCGGCAGGACTTTGGGCGACAATGTCCCCAGTATTGCGGCCCATTTCGGGCCAAGACCAAGGGGCATTTATGTCCCTTTGGTCTTGGAATGGTCTTTGGCCTGCCATACGCTTGTCGCTGGTCACGGGGCTTGCAGCCACGCTGATAGGCCTAGCCATAACCGCAGCGCTTTTTGCCCTTTTTCAAGGGCACCGGATCTTTAGGGTCTTTTTACGCTTGGTCGCGCCGTTTTTAGCCGTGCCCCATGCGACGGCAGCCTTGGCTTTGACATTTATTTTGGCCCCGTCGGGCTGGATCATGCGCGGGGTGGTGACGCTTTTCAACGCTCTTGGCATTCCAATCAGTCAAACACCACCTGACTTTATCACTATCAACGATCCTGGCGGATTGGCACTGATATTTGGACTTGTGATTAAAGAAGTTCCGTTTTTGGTGCTGATGTGCGTGGCCGCATGGGCGCAATGTGATGCGCCACGCCGCCGCCTAGTCGCATCAGCGCTTGGATATGGCCGCATCACAGGTTTTTGGCTGACCATTTGGCCCGTGCTTTATCCGCAACTGCGCTTGCCTATCTTTGCAGTTTTGGCTTATTCGATGACCACGGTTGATATGGCGATGATTTTGGGCCCAAGTCTACCCCCCAGCTTGGCGGTGCAAATCTCAAAATGGATAACGCTACCTGAACCGCTTTATCAAGGAATGGCCGCTGCAGCGGCGGTGGTGCAGTTGACTTTGGTCGCGGCCACGCTTTTAGTCTGGCGCTTCCTAGAGCTCATGGGCCGCGCCATCAGCCGTGCCCAGTTTCAAAGCGGTATCCGTGGCTTATCGCTTGATGGACCGATCAAGTTTTTTGGCTTGGTCTTTGGACTTGTAGGCTTTGGCGTATTGATTTTTGGCCTGCTGGCTTTGGGCATCTGGTCTATTGCGGGGTTTTGGCCCTATCCTGATGTGTTGCCGCAAACCTATACTCCCCGCGTGTGGGCCGAGGCGCAGTCGGGCGTGATTAAAGCCACCCAAAATACGGTGATCTTGGCGCTACTAAGCACGGTCACGGCGGTGCTTTTGGTCTTGGCAGTCCTTCAATCCGAGTTTTTGGGTAAGCGGACTTACCGCGCACAACGCATCATATATGTACCGCTTTTAGTACCACAAATCACCTTTTTACCCGGCCTTTATCAGCTGACGCTTACGGCGGGCATTTCGGGACAAACTCTAACGGTGGCCTTCGCCCATTTCATCTTTGTTTTACCTTATGTGGCCTTGACCATGGGCCCAGCCTTTCGGGCCTGGGATATCAGATACGCGATGGTTGCCTCTGCGATGGGCGCCTCTCGCAAAAAAATCTTTTGGCAGGTGCGGTTGCCCATGCTGTTGCGTCCCATTTTAATTTCTTCCGCTGTTGGTATTGCTACTTCGGTTGCACAATTTTTGCCAAGCCAACTTATCGGTGCGGGTCGGATTGAGACCCTGACCACAGAAGCTATCGCCCTTACCTCTGGCGGCAATAGGCACTTGATTGGAACCTATGGTTTGGTACAAAGTCTTTTTCCTGCCATTGCCTTTGGGCTGGCGCTGTGGGTTCCTACACTTACTTATAGAAACCGCCGTACATTAAGGGCCCCAAAATGAAGATTACAGACGGATTGGTGCTAGACCATTTAACCATCTTCAAAGGCGCCAAGCGCCTTGTCGCCCTAAGTGCACATGTTAAAAAAGGGGAGGTGCTAACCCTTATGGCGCCGTCAGGTGCTGGCAAATCAACCGCGCTGGCAGCCATTGTTGGTGCGCTCGACCCTTTTTTCAGACAACATGGTAAAATATTTCTTGACGGACAAGATATCACCGATCTGCCCATTCATGAACGCCATGTCGGAATTTTGCTGCAAGATGATCTTTTGTTTCCCCATATGTCGGTAGCGGCCAATTTAGCCTTTGCCATGCCCAACATCGGCCAATCCAAAGGAGAACGCCGCCGACTGATCGAACAAACGCTGGAAGAGGTCGACATGCCGCTGCATGCAAATGCCGATCCTGCCACCCTTTCAGGGGGCGAAAGGGCGCGTGTGGCCTTGGTGCGCTGTCTTCTAGCAGAACCCAAAGCGCTGCTGTTGGACGAGCCCTTTTCAGCTCTTGATCAAGATTTGCGCGCTACGCTGCGTTTAAAGGTGTTTGAGCTTACTAAAGCGCGGGCTTTGCCAGTGATCATGGTCACCCATGAGCACGCCGACGCCCTCGCCGCAGGCGGCGAAGTTATCAGCCTCATGGGCCAAGCCCTCGATATCTCTAAAACGTAATATAGGGCAAACGCAGCAAAGTTTGCAGTCCCCCTAAGTGGCTCTTTCCCAAGATCAGTACGCCGTTATGGGTGCGAGCAATATCATTGGCAATTGACAGGCCCAAGCCCACGCCACCACCCTTATTTGGATCACGGGCCTTTTCAAGCCGCGAAAAGGGCAAAAGCGCTTTTTCATAGTCCTCGGGGGCAATGCCGGGGCCATTGTCTTCCACCAATATTTCAGCAAACTCTGCTGTTCGGCGCAGCGACAGTTTGATATTGGTGCCATATCGCACCGCATTGCCCGCCAGATTTTCAACTGCACGTCCGATCGCCGCTTCTGAGCAGCGCAGAACACAGGCCTCAATTTGCGTGTCAAACTGTACATCATGCCCGATCCGCCTGAGGTTCTGTACAACCCGTGCCACCAAAGGCACAAGGTCGGTCGGAGCCGCCTCATCCAAGGTTTCGCCTCGGGAAAAGGCCAAAAACTCATCAATCAACCGCTCCATATCGGTGACATCGCCAATCAGGGCCAAGGTATCACCCTCTTCAGGCAAAAGCGAAAGGCCTAAACGTAGCCGCGTCAAAGGCGTGCGTAAATCATGACCAACTCCTGACAGCATCATGGTGCGCTGCTCAATCTGGTGCTCAATACGGTCGCGCATTTGCAAAAAGGCCTGCCCCGCGGCGCGCACTTCTAAAGCCCCTTGCGGGCGATATCTTAAGTGTTTACCCATCCCATAGCTCTCGGCGGCCTGCGCCAATTTGGCAATAGGGCGCAGCTGATTGCGCAAAAAATAATAGGCAATCACGGTCATCAAAAGCGTAATAACCAACATCAAGAGTGGCAATTGATGCGGATTGCGCACCGACACGCGCTGGCGCGACATTTCCACATAAAGCGGCCCAAGCGGGCTGTCTATGAACAACCGCACCTTGCGCGCCTGCGTGATCAGATCAATTTTATACACCTGCGGAATAATACGGCGCAGAGTTGAAATCACCGTTTTTCCCGGCAAATCCCAAAACCAAATATGATCGCCTCCGCTTTCAGCCTGTGCGACGAATGAGATATTTATATTAAATGCCTGCGCCATACTTTGTGCCACTGTCGCCTTTTGCGCTTTTGGGGCGCGCGCTATTGCCTCTAACATGAAGACCACTTCATCTGCGATAGCCCCAGTCATCTGCTCGGTGACATCGTCAAAATGGCGCTGCATAAATCCAACCGAGACCACCAATTGAATAGTCACAATAGGCACAATCAAAATAAGCGCCGCACGGCCGTAAAGACCGCGGGGTAAAAACATTTTCAAATTCAGTTTCATAGCTTATATTACCCCAGCGCCCCCCAAAGGGAAAGATAGATCACTATGGCCAAAGGCGGCATATAAATGTCAACTGCAATCACGCAGCCCCCCGCCATTGGTCAGCTTGAATGGCTGGCCCCTTTGATCCGACGAGTCTTGGCTCCAAACCCCTCTGTCATGACCCATTGGGGTACCAACAGCTATATCATAGGCGATGGCGGGGCTTGCGCGGTAATTGACCCAGGGCCGCAAGATCGAAGACACCATGCAGCGCTTTTAGCCGCCCTCAGCCCAGGCGAGTATATCAGTGATATTCTGGTCACCCACCGACATATCGACCATTCGGGCTTGGCCTATCCTTTGGCTAAAGACACAAGAGCACGACTTTGGGCCTTTGACGCGCCAAGCCCTCAAGCCCTACCCGCTTGGGTCAAACCCCATCTAAGCCCCAATTTGCACAACGCCATCGATCATAACTTCACCCCAGACGCAATTTTGCAAGATGGTCAAAGGCTGGTCAGCGCGCATTGGACCCTGACCGCCCACCATACGCCCGGCCATTTAGCGGATCACATCTGTCTGAGTTTGGGGGATTGGCTGTTTACGGGCGACCATGTGATGGCTTGGTCAAGCTCAATGATTGCGCTGCCTTATGGGGATATGGGTAGCTATATGGCGGGGTTGGCGCGTCTTTCTGGGCAGGGATGGCAGCAGTTTTTACCCGCCCACGGGCCCCTTTGTTCCGAGCCTGAAAAGCGAGTTTTTGAACTGCTAACTCATCGACGGGCGCGCGAGACTCAGATCTTAGCGGCGCTGTCTTTGCAGCCGCACAGGCTTTCGGATCTGGTTACGCGCTGCTATGATACAACTCCGCCGTATTTGCATAAGGCCGCCGCGCAAAACATCTTGGCCCATCTAGTTGATTTACACAAAAAACAACAGGTATCACCGCTTTTTCCCGATAATCCCAACAGTACTTTTCAACGGACCTACTGAATTTATATAGAGAAAATTATTTTTACTTTTGCCCCTAGACGGTAGGCAACAGCCTTGTTACAAGGCCCTGTGTTCCGGCGTAGCTCAGCGGTAGAGCAGTTGACTGTTAATCAATTGGTCGTAGGTTCGATCCCTACCGCCGGAGCCAAATAAATCAAGGGGTTAGCCAAAAAAGCTAGCCCTTTTTTATTTTCTGGGTTCCAAATGGGTACCAAAAAAACAAACTCACACCACACTCTAAATAAGTAAGTAAACACCTCGCCTGCAGCCATACAAATACGAGCGAATAAATTGGGCTTTTAGCTAAGTTGAGTGTGCTTGCCAATGTAGAACTTAATTAAGCCAGTTCTTTGGGCATGATTGATTTTGCCCTCTTCGAGTAGTTTTTCAATGTCTGCAAAAGCACTCTCGAATGTCGTCCAGTCAGGCTTGCTCTCAGCGGGTGTATTCCACTTTTCTCTGACGTAGGACCTAAACTGCTCTCGACTTTGCTCTATATGCGCCTCAGGGCCATAGAAAGCCAATACACGCCTGCCAAGTTGGCGTAGGCGCAAGTCAGTAAACTGGTCAACAATCTCTTGCCTTACGGGCCAGTCACCCTCTTGGAATTTCTGCAGGAGCTTTTTGTCTTCTGAACTGTAGAAACCACCAAAGATTTTCTGCTCAACTGGCTTATCCATGACGTTATCATTGTCATAACGACTTCCCATTATACGGTTCACTCGCATACGGAACTCATGCGAAGCCTCAATAGTAGCAGAAATCTGTAGCTGTTCTGGTGTTGGGTCTTTTATTGAGAATACCGAAGGAGCATTGTTGGTACCAATTGCCCGTATGGGCATGGGGGATTTTTGTAGGGCCTTGGCAAGATCTTCATCTGTGCAACTCATAAGCTCATGCAGATTGGCATTCTCGAAATCGAAGAAACATGCTTCCGTTGCAGAGCCTTCCGAATATCCACAAAAACAGCCACTATAGGTGCGTGGATCACCCCCACCATATCTCAATATGATTTCGGCTGGCTTGTAGGTTGCCAGCTTCTCTTGCACTCGGGTTTTGTCGTGGTTGGCCAAGAGCTCCGCCCACAAGTTTGGGTTACCGTTCGCGATAGTCCGCGCAAGATGGATGGTGGCTTCTACGTCTCCTAAAGCATCATGGGCATTATGTTGATTGAAGCCATTTTCAGGAGCTAGGCGATCTAGTTTGAATATCTTCTTACCATCTTCGTTTACCGGCCAGTTTAGAAGCTCTGGATGTTTAGCGTGCACGGCATAAACTGCGTTCATCATATCAAACCGGCTGTTCCCCTTAGCTTGCGTCGCATAGTTGTTAGTTTGCAGGGTCTGGTAGAAAGTTTGACGTAACATCGCCTCATCAAATTTAAGGCTGTTGTATCCGATCCATATAGCTGGCGCCCATTGTTCAGTGAGTTGATAAATTCTCTGGGAAAACTCCAAAAATGTTGGAAGCGATGGGTCTACAAGTTGTGCAGGTGTCACGCCGGTTACTGCTAACGCATACGGAGAAGGTAAAATATGAGGAGCGATGCGGCATCTGAACTCAATGCGGTCTAATTCGTTAAAGTTTTCGTCAGTTCTTATTGCTGCAAATTGCAGGGGCTGGTCGAAAGCTGGAGACGTACCGGTTGTCTCGAGATCGTAGAAGACATAATTCATTATTTTGCCATTTAAGCTGATTGGTATTTAATTATTTAGCTTTTCACCGATCGGCCAACGTATCCTCAGTTGACAATTTGAACAAAATTATTACAAGTAGATTAAGGCATTTAATTACCAACTTGTGCGCCTTGCCGTC
>ERZ889078.1294-NODE-1294-length-20127-cov-39.315763_pt1 | contig 20127 bp, 17 predicted proteins | sample MGYA00521266_ERZ889078 | MGnify/ENA primary metagenome ERZ889078 (study PRJEB32303, sample SAMEA104408618) | aquatic metagenome | biome: Brackish water; feature: Pelagic; material: water | place: Baltic Sea | collected 2014-06-16T06:34:00 | depth 76,534 m ...
CTTTACATTTTATATTTTTATCCCAAGAGATATCTTGATTATGTAAAAGACCTTCTACACCTGAGATACGAACAAAGGCACCAAAGTCTGTAAGAGAAGTTACTGTACCAGTCACTATATCACCTTCATTGAAGTTCTTTAAGAACTCATCAAATGGTTTTGAAAGTAATTTTTTAAGAGATACTCTTAGTTTATGTGTTTTTGAATTGATTTCAATAACTTCAACATCAATCTCTTCGCCTACAGTTAAATAATCATTAGGATTTTTAACATTCTTGTCCCAAGTTATTTCTGAAATATGCAAGAAACCTTCTATATCATTTCCTAAATCAACAAATACACCATACGCTTCGATGTTCGAAACAGTTACAGTGATTGTATCACCTTCATCTAATTCAGATTCAACTTCAGCCCATGGATCTGCTTGCACTGCTTTTATAGAAAGAGATAAGTGACGCTTGTCTTTATCGTAAGAAATAGCTTTAACAGTTACAAGGTCACCTTCTTTGTAAAGTTTCGAAGGATTAACAGGTCCCTTATAAGAAATTTCATTATAGTGTACTAAACCATCAACACCACCAACATCTACGAACATTCCGTAAGAAGTGATTTTTTTGATTGCACCCTCAACAATAACATCATCTGCCATTAATTGATCGATAATCTCTTTTTTCTTTTTTCTTTCTTCGTTGAATAGTTTTCTACGAGAAACAATAATTGAATTTTCAGCTTCATCAATTTTAACAACTTGTGCTTTGATTTTACGACCTAGAACATCATCAGTATCTTTAAAAGCTGCTAATGAACGTGGCATAAAGAAAGAAACCGTATCAGCTTCAACTACATAACCACCACGATTTTTCTTAGTGATAGTACCTTCGATTATCAAATCTTCAAAGTCTTCTTTATTTGCATTGATAAAATCTAAAGTTTTTTGTTGTTCTAGAACTTTAGTATATGATATCTTAGGACGCTCATTATAGTATCCCATTACCATTACATTGATTTTATCACCAACATTAAATGTTAGTTCACCATCTACTGTGATCTCATCTAAACTTAAAATACCTTCAAGTTTATCACCAACACCAACTAATGCTCTGTTTTCATCTGCTTGAATCTCAACAATCTCACCTTCTACTATACGGCTTGTCTCTTGTTTCTTCTCGCTTGCTGCAAACATCTCTGCAAAATTTTCTTCTTCTTCAAATGATTCGTTATCGAACGCCATTACCTATCCTCTTGTTACATAAAAATTTCGTGATTATATCTAAATATTGATTATTTTTAGATTAACTTTTAAGTTAAGTTTTCTAGAATTTAAAAAAATGTTCAATATATTCCTACTTATTTAACATTATTTCGTATTGAATCTATTACACTTTGTATAATCCAATCAGGAGTAGAAGCTCCAGCACTAATACCACAGAGTTTTTTATTCTTAAACCATGAGTAATCTATATCATCGCAATCTTCTATATGATGACTATTTGCACAATAATCATGAGAAATACTTGATAATTGTTTTGTATTTGAGGAATTTTTACCTCCAATAATAATCATTACATCTGCTTTAGAAGATAGTTTTCGAACAGCATCTTGATTTTCAAAAGTTGCATTACATATAGTGTTAAAAACTCTTACTTCTTTATGACGAGGTATAAGGTAATTTGCTATTTCCATATAGTCTTCAACTTTTCTAGTAGTTTGAGCAATTAAAGCAATTTTATCACGAAACTTTATATTCACTAAGTCAAACACACTATTCACCACAATCGCGCCATCTGTTGCATAAGACTTAACACCTTTAATCTCAGGATGAGCCTCATCGCCAAAAATTAAAACATCATATCCTGCCTCACTCATCTCTTGTGCTATCTCTTGAGGTTTAGTTACAAAAGGACATGTTGCATCTACAACATCCACTCCAGCTTCTTTTAATGCTTTAAGCTCATCTTTAACAATCCCATGTGTTCTAACAATCGCTCTTTCACCAGGTTTAAAGCTTCTAAAATCTTCAACAAGTCCCACTTTAAAATCTTTATCTAATCGTGCAATCTCTTTAGAATTATGAATTAAAGGGCCATAAGTAGAAGCATTTTGATTTTCTTCAGCTATTTTTATGGCGCGTTTTACACCAAAACAAAACCCATAATTCTCAGCAAGTTCTATCTCCATTTTAATCTCCTTTATATATTACTAGCAATAAAGTTACATCTATTCATTAGAAGTATAACTTTTTAAACTAGGAAATTTCTATTGTTGTTATTTTTTGTATAAGTTCAAAAAAATTAGGAAATGAAGTGTTTATACACTCTAAATCTGTAACTTTCATTCCACATTTAAGACCTGCAATAATAAAACTCATTGCAATTCTATGATCACCGTCACTAGCAACACTAGCAGATTTTAAAGTGCCACCTGTAACTGTATATCCATCTTTATATTCAGTAGTTTCTATGCCACAGGCATTTAAACCATCTACAACAGTAGAGATTCTATCCGATTCTTTGACCCGTAATTCTTCTGCATTCTTGACAATACTCACGCCATCAGCACAAGCAAAAGCTATCGACAAGGCTGGTAGTTCATCTATAAGCCATGAAATATTATTTTCAACTGTAATCGCTTTTAAAGGAGCGTACTTCACCGTAATATTTCCAATTGGTTCATATTTATCAGACGTGAGTTCATAAGAAATATCTGCACCCATTCTTCCAAGCGCTCTAAAAGCCTCTATACGTGTTTCATTAAGCGTAACACCTTCTAAAACAACACTTGCATTTGGGGTTATCGCCGCTGCTACTGCAAAGAAAAATGCACTTGAGGGATCAGAAGGTACGCGTATTTTAAGCGGCTTTAGCAATTCTTTCATTGGTGAAATAGTAGTTTTTAATCCATCCACTTTAATATCTGCACCCATACCCTTTAACATTCGTTCTGTATGATCACGCGAAAGTTCGGGTTCTATATATGTACATGTACCATCTGCTCTTAAAGCTGCTAAAATCATACATGATTTCACTTGCGCAGAAGCAATCTTTGAAGTGTAATCAAATGCTTTAAGTGAGGCACCTCGTATACTTAAGGGTGCTAAACTAGAATTTTCACGTCCATCAATTATCGCTCCGATGTCACGTAAAGGCTGTGTTATTCTTTTCATAGGGCGTGAACGAAGATATTTATCTCCTGTTAATACAAAGTGTCCGTTTGCAGAACTTAAAAGCCCACAAAAAAGTCTCATACCCGTTCCAGAGTTTCCACAATCAAGAACCTCAAATGGCTCTTGAATTCCCTTGGAACTAATTTTAATAGTTATGCCATCATCTACTACATTTGCACCTAAATTTTTTACAATTTCTAATGAGTTTAAAGTATCTTCTGCACGTAGAAAATTTGTAATCTCACTTGTACCTGATGCCAACATTGAAAACATTACAGATCTGTGAGAAATCGATTTATCTGGCGCAATACTTGATATATTTATACAGAATGCATCACAAGCACTTACATTAACACTACTCATTTTATCTTAGCCCTATTCCTAATTCTTTATCCAAAGCATTAAGGATTGCATCCATAGATGAAGTTATATCATCTTCTTCTAATGTTTTATCCTCAGATTGAAGTATAAAACGAAGAGATAAACTCACTTTGTCCCCTAAATTTTCATCACTATATTTATCTACTGGATAAAAGTTGATTAACTCTTTACTTGCATTATTGTTTATAACAGCTTTTATAGTTTCAAATTTCATATCTTTGGGGATTATGATACTTAAATCTCTATTTGATGATTGATATTTAGAAGATTTTTTGGCCGTTTTGAGTGTATAAGGAATTTTCTCAAAATCTATTTCACAAATAAATGTAGCATCTATATCATACTCTTTTTCTACTTCTGGATGTACACGAAATAATTCACCGATAACTTCACCATTTACAACTATCTTGGCAGCTTGGTAGATATGAGAAAGTGAATGAGTCGTTGTAGTTTCTCTTAAATCAAAAGCACCTATAATATCTGATACTTTTTGAGAAAATGTTGCAAAATCTACTTTTTGAGGCTTTCCAGCATTTTGCAATGATTCTTTTTCTTTATCTCCAGAAAAAAGCATTGCCATTTTTAAAGATTCTTCTCTATTTTCATTAAATATAGAACCGACTTCAAAAAGCTTTACTTGTTTATAGCCTGATTTCACATTTAATGAAGCTGCTTTGAGTAAACCTGTCATAAGCGTCGTACGTAATGTATCAAGCGTTTGTATTATAGGATTTAATAATTCAAGCTCTTCTTTAATCGTAACGAATCCATATTTTTGAAGTATCTTTTTTTCATCAAAAACAAAATGAATAGACTCAAAAAATCCACAAGACGCAGCACGATGTCTAAAAATACTTTTCTTTTTATATTTGAAGTAATCATCTTCAAGTTTATTTTCTTCAGTAAAAACAAAAGGTTTTGAAGGAATATTATCAATTCCAACTATACGAACAATCTCTTCGATTATGTCTTGTTTATTTTTAATGTCATGACGGTATCTTGGAACACCTACAACAAAACTATCTGCAGAAGATCTAGACATGTCAAAACCTAAGTTTTTAAGAATCTTTCCAATAGTAACTTTACTTATATTTGCACCGATTGTTTCATCTACATCTTGTTTTGTTACACTAATAAGTGTGTTATCATAGCCACTTCCAACACCAATACTTCCACTAAAAACAGATGAAGAAGAGTAGGCTTGGATAAGCTCCAATCCATCAGCAATACCTGAACAAAGATCTGGTTCACTTCCACGAGAAGTTCTATAATAATATGGTCCTGCTTCTAACTTTGTTAAAGCCATCTTTTTAGAAATAATATCTGGCGGAATATAACTCGCTTCTAAAAGAATAGTTCCCTCATCATATGTTACTCTTGAGATATCTTCTTGCTTTACACCTACAATAGAAGCTATGTTCCTTGAGGCTATACAAGCAAAACCATTCTCATTTTCTTTAAGGTTTACTTTTGCAATAACATCATTTTCTTCACAAAAGAAAGCGTAATTGTACGCTTTTAATATTACTCCGCTCATGTGAGTTGTATACAAAAGAAGTGCATCGATGTCTGTCTCTTTGTCTTCACCGATTTGAGCAAGACGTAGTTTTATAATAAAAGGGAGCCGTAAATTTTTTAATTCTAAAACACGATAGTTAAGACTCACGTCTAAATCTTTTTCATGGTTGACATGAAGAAGACGTCCTATACCTTTACGGTTATCATCATCTTCATCACGTTTATGATTTCTTAGTGGTCTATCATATGCTGCACTTAAATCTCTAGCAATACCATAAATACTAAGACAATCGCCTCTGTTTGCAGTCAGTTCTATTTCAATCACATCATCAGAAAAAATAAAATTTGAACGTAGTTCTTTACCTAATTCGAAAGAACCAATACTAGAGTCTAATTCCATAATTCCTGGGCAAAAATCTGGTAAACCTATCTCTGATGCAGAACATATCATACCCTCAGAATCAACACCACGAAGTTTTACTGGTTTTATTACAAGTCCACTAGGCATAACAGCCCCAATGGTTGCAACAACAACATCTAAGCCGGCTCGAACATTTGATGCACCGCAAACAATCTGACGTACACTTGATCCAATATCTACCTGACAAATATTTAATTTATCTGCATCTGGATGTTTCTTGCACTCTAGTACACGACCAAAAATTATCTTTTTTGGAACATTACAGCTTGTTAGGGAATCTACTTCTAAACCAATAGCATTTAAGGTTTTGCATAAATTTTCTGTGGTAATATTGCTAAGATCTATCCATTCATTTAACCAACTTTTTGTAACTATCATTGAAACTGCTCCAACAATTTAATATCTCCCTCAAACAGTGATCTTAAATCACCAATTTGATGTATTAGCATCGCAAATCGCTCTACGCCTAGACCAAAAGCATATCCACTCACATTCTTATACTTTACCGCTTCAAATACATTAGGATCGACTATGCCACATCCCAAAACTTCCAACCAACCTGTCTTGGAACAAACTCTACAGCCTTTTGCTTTACAAAAAACACATGAAATATCAACTTCAGCAGACGGTTCTGTAAAAGGGAAAAAAGATGGACGAAATCTAACTTGGATATCTCCAAACATATATTTTAAAAAATCTTCTAAAATATACTTTAGATTTGCAAAAGAAACTTTTCCAGCTTCATCTACTAAGAGACCCTCAACTTGGTGAAACATAGGTGTATGTGTTAAATCATAATCTCTTCTAAAGACTGCACCAGGAGCTATCATACGAATAGGAGGTTGCGTGTTCATCATTGTTCTAATCTGAACTGGTGAAGTATGTGTACGAAGTAGTAATTCATCTTTAAAATAAAACGTATCTTGCATATCACGTGCAGGATGGTATTTTGGAAGATTCAAAGCTTCAAAATTATTAAAATCATCTTCCACCATATTTCCAGTTTTTACTGCAAAGTTCATAGATGAAAAGTACTCAACAATTCTATCCATTGTTTCCATGACAGGGTGAAGTGCTCCAACTTGTGAACTTGTACTGTACAAAGAAACATCTATAGCCTCAGCCTTCATCGCTTCTTGAAGTTCTAAGGTCTGCAGAGTAATTTTTCTTATTGTAAATTCATTCATTAAAGCACTTTTATGCTCATTAAGCTCTTTTGCTATTTTTGCTTTTTCTTCGTCTGTGGTGTAAATTCGCATTTTAGCAAACTCTGCTGCTAAAACACCCTTTTTTCCAAACACAGATATGCGTATCTCTTCTAAAGAGTCAACACTTTGTGCTTCTTTTATTTTTTCGTACCATTCTTTCAATAAAGTCACCATAATTGTAAAATTTTAGTAGAGATTATATTTAACTTTTCATTACAAAGAGCTTCATATTCATTTTATATGCTACAATTATAGAATATACTTAAGAATTACAAGGAAATTTTATGTGTTTATTTTGCAAAATTATTAAAAAAGAGATACCTTCAAATGTGATACATGAGGATGAAAATTATTTAGCTTTTCATGATATCAATCCCAAAGCACCTGTGCATATTTTGGCAATACCAAAAGTGCATGTAGATAGTTTTAATGACCTAACACCACAAATGATGGCAGGTATGACTACTTTCATTCAAGAGATTACACAAAAAACTCATATTGATAAATCTGGTTATAGAGTTATCACAAATATTGGTGAAAATGGTGGTCAGGAAGTTGGACATCTACACTTTCATGTACTCGGTGGTGCTAAGTTAAAATGGGGACATTTTAGTGATGCTGATCCTAAAAATCTTTTCTAAGAAGTAACGCTTAATGTTTAAGTATTTTCTACTTTATTTATTAGGAGTAAGTTTTTTAAGCGCAGATTCTTTTTTAACATCTAAAAAAGAATTTCAAGTGTACAAAGCATCGCAACAGATAAGTTTTGAGTCTTATAAAAAAGAACAATTAGATGCTATAAAAGAATATCAAGATACTTTAAAGACTCTATGGGATGAACCTAAAATTACAAGTCAAAATAATCTCATTTCTTATACTCCAAATCAAAAAACACGAACAGATATAGACTTTAAAAACGAAGAAATCATCATTGAGACATTTGCCTTATCAGAAAAAGAAGCAAATAAAAACCTCAAAGAAGCATTACAAAGAGCTGTCACAGTAGATACAAAATCAGCTTATAAAAATGATTCTCTTGAACAAAAGTTATCTACTATAAAAAAACCCACTCTTATGAAAACATCCAAAATCAATTCACAAGCTATACTAACTCCTGTAATTTTTTCACAAGCACCTACAAAAAATTCTGTGCAAGAATATGTAAATAAACATATCCAATACAAAAATATAAAAGTAACAGAATCTACAAAAATAAAACATTCACGTATTTATACAACCCGCATCAAAATGCCGCCTAATAGTCTTATAAAAAGATCTAAAATATACCATGAAACAGTCAAAAAAGAATCTGTTACACAAAATATTCCGATGCCCTTAGTATTTGCGGTTATACACTCAGAAAGTAGTTTTAATCCATTAGCTAAATCACATATCCCCGCTTTTGGATTAATGCAAATTGTTCCAAAAACTGCTGGACGAGATGCATATAAATATCTTTACAATGAAGACCGCTTAGTTTCAGGAGAATATTTATACAACAGCAAAAATAATATTAAAATGGGGACTGCTTATTTACATATATTGTATTACAAATATTTAAAATCAATAAAAAATGAGGATAGCCGTCTGTATTGCACCATAGCCGCCTACAATACAGGTGCAGGAAATGTAGCTTGGGCATTTACAAAAAACAATGATATAGAATCTGCTTCAAGAGTTATTAACACTATGAAACCTCAAGCTGTATATAATTATCTTTTAAGATATTTAAAATATGATGAGCCAAAGCATTATCTACAAAAAGTAACTTCTAGAATACCTGTTTATCATAGGCTCTATGGAGTCTAAAAAATGTTAGTTTTGAAAATCTTTAATGATATTTCTTTGAAAACTTGCAAGATATTCTGTTAAGATTTTTTCATTCTCATTCCCTACTTCCAAATTACAAAGTAAAACAAATTTATAACCACCAAGAACTTTTTCCATTCTCTCTATTGTAGTTTTGGTTTCAAAATTATGAGCTTTCCCATCAATAATCATTCTTACATGTAAAGTAAAAGAAGCGCCATAATCAAAATTTCTTTTTCTATCTATCTCAACAGCTATATATTGATTATTCATATCTAAGACCTTAACATCAAAGTCTCGATTGTTATCTTGTATATAAGCTCTGAAATCTTCCGATGCTTTTACCCTATAAAGCTTTCTATCTAATGGTGAATGTATATCAAATCTAAAAGAATGCACTGAAAGTTTTTGACGATCTTCATCTATGTATTGTATATTTGCTTTCACATTTCCAAGTTTTGGAGTCTTAAAATAAATGAATTTCCCAATTTCAGCAATTTTTATTTGTTTTCGAGATGCTGTAATTTCAATATGTTGAGCACCTACTTCTTTAATCTTGCACATATTATTAATTGGTAATTCTTTATAATAAATTATACTCTCAAGCGTATTAATTTTTCTTAATTCATTTATGAATTCATTTTGATCTGAAAGTTCTTTAAAAGGTATAACTTTAGTCAAATCCGTGTTTATAATAATATCTGGATTGGTATTAGCTTCATCTATAAGATCATAAGCACGAAAAAAAATCTTACTTACAGTTTTTTTAGTGTCTATCTCTGTTATACAAAATAATAGTTTTATGTCTTTATCAGGCATATTTTTGTAGAGTGATACACACCAATCATAGGCTTCTTGATCTTTAGAATAATTTACTAAGATACCAAATCTTCCACCAGCTAATCGTCCTAATTTAATATATTCTTTACTAAATGCTTTAAGTTGGATAGCAATATTATGAACAACGGCATCTCCAGCTTCATTTCCTTTAGAGAGGTTAATTTTTCTAAGGTTAGGAATATCCACTAAGACTAAAAACATTCTTTGATTATCTTTTAAAGGCTCTTGAACTTTTTCTTGAATAAGCTTTTCAAAGGTAACATAATTGATTAAGCCTGTTAATGTATCAATTGAGGTATCTTCTTGAATTTTTTCTTTTTCTTCTTGAATTTTTTCTTTTTCATCTAAAAGTTTATCTTTTTGAGATTCTAATTCTTGAAGTTTTATTTGAGAGTTTTTGTATACATCAGTAAATATTCCTAAAACACCTGATAAGTTTCCTTCCATTATTGCAGCAATCTCATTTGCAAAATCTAGTGGCTTCTTAAGTACTTCATCTTTAGCAAACAGAAATTCTCTGAGTGATGCGCGAAAATCCATGCATATATTAAAAACTTCTTGAGGTGTGATGTCTTTTTTTAAAAGATAATGTACGAGCTTACTCATAATTGGACAATCACCTATTGGTTTTGTTTCATTAATTACAGAGATAAAATACTCTAAAATTGGCACACCATATCCATCTCTAAATTTTTTAAGAGAGATCTGTCTTCTTTCAAATATTTCTGAACTATTTTTTCTTTTTACCCATGATGTAGCTATATAAACTTTATGCTTTTCTATATCATCTATAACGGAATATAAAAATGGATATAAATTACCCTGATTAGACATAATAATTAGTTTCCTTTATTTAACTAGGACAGCTTTGTATTTCGCCCATATCTATATTAGAGCCACATCCTGAAATCATCGCTTCATTGTCTTTAATAAGCGTTCCATTATGTGTAATAGAGTATGTGATTTTTGTAGTATCACGAATAGTATTTATAGTCGAGCAATATGTCTCTAAAGAAGCCATAACCCATCTTGCCGCCGTTATGTCATCAGCATCTGAATTAAAACTGTAAGTCAGGTGAAGCTCATTGAACTTGCAGGGTTGTGCTTCATTTCTTACAACTTCACCATCAACAACTAAATTACTAACAGTTTTACCTTGATTCTTAGGCAGTAAAATAATATCTGTAGCTGTACAGTTAATAATTCCTGCTAAAAAATACTCAATCGGTGAAATAACCGGACAATCAATAATAAAACTACTTTTTGCAGTTTTGGCCTCAAATTTCATTCCATCTAAATGAGATATAGTTACTTTCATCTTATATATTTCCTTGTAAGTAGTTTTTAAAATATTGTAGTTGTTCTAGTGTTCTTACCGTTGCAGTACCACCAGCTGAAGTTCTTGCGTTCATCGAGTGTCTGAGTTCAAGATACTCCATTACATCTTCATTTATTCTGCTATCTATCTCTTTGAGATATTTAAATTCCATCTTTGATAAATCAACTTTTAACTCTTCACCTTTTGCTACTGCACGACCGGTAATAAAGTGTGCTTCACGAAATGGTATATCGCACATTTGGACTAAATAATCTGCTAAATCTGTCGCAGATAAGTGTCCAATTGCACAGGCACTTTGCATGTTATGTGCTTTTACTTGCATAGTTTTGATAGCTTCTTTTAAAATTGCTAAAGATATTTCAGCAGTTTCTACAGCGTCAAAAACACCCTCTTTATCTTCTTGAGTGTCTTTGTTATACGCTAAAGGAAGTCCTTTCATAACTGTTAATAGTCCCATTAAAGAGCCATATACACGACCTGTTTTTCCACGTAGAAGTTCTGGAACATCAGGGTTTTTCTTTTGTGGCATTATAGAACTTCCCGTAGAATATTCATCACTAAGTTCAACAAAACCAAATTCATAAGAAGACCACATAACAAGCTCTTCACTCAAACGCGAAATGTGCATCATCATAGCAGAGATGTTAAATAAAATCTCTAAGGCAAAATCTCTGTCACTTACTGTATCTAAACAATTTACACTTACAGAATCAAAGCCTAAAATTTGTGCTGTCATATCACGATCCACTGGATGTGGAGTTCCAGCGAGCGCAGCACAACCAAGAGGTGAAATATTATTTCTTTGCGCTGAGCTCTCAAATCTTTCTATATCACGTTTAAACATAGATAAATATGCACCTAAATGAAAGGCAAAGTTAATTGGTTGTGCATGTTGTAAATGTGTCATACCTGGCATCAAAGTCTCAGTATGCTTATCTGCAACCACAATAATCTCTTGCATTAAGAGCTTAAGTGCTACAACTATCTCAGAATTTTTACGAATTACATAACGTCTAAAATCAACAGCCACCTGATCATTTCTGCTTCTTGCAGTATGAAGTTTTTTTCCTGCATCACCAATAATCGCAGTTAAACGCTTCTCGATACCCATATGCAAATCTTCATCAGATATTTTCCACTCAAATACACCAGATTCTATCTCTTGCATAACTTGATTGAGTCCATCAGTGATACTACGGAGTTCCTCAGTATTTAAAATACCTTGTTTTGTAAGCATTGCAGCGTGAGCCAGAGATCCTTCTATATCTTCACGATATAGTTTTCTATCATACATAATTGAAGCATTAAACTCATCTAAAAGACTTGAAGCGCTCGAAGAAAATCGACCTGACCACATTTTATCCATAAAAATATTCCTTGATTGTATTAAAAAGTTTTGTATTTTAGCTAAAAAAAGCTACCTATAACTGAAACTTGTCATATAGCTTATCTTCAAAATCCCATATACCTCTTTGTTTTAAAGAGTCTACAACATTTTGCGTGCAATCAACATCGTCAGGCCATTCTCTAACAAATCCATCAAGCTGATTTTTGTTTGTACCGTCAATTCCCACCATTAAACCATCTACATAGATATCTCTTTGTGCATCTATATTATTTGTAACACGCCACACTAGCATATATGGATTTTCAAGATCATTTTTTTGAACATCTACAAATACAATGATTCTCATATATTCATGCAATGGTGTGAGTAAATCAAAGTACTCTTTTGCAGATACCGTTTTATTTACACTTACTACAGTAATCGGATTTTTAGTTCTAGTCATATACTGGTGAAGTCCCACAACATCAGGAACAAATTCTTGCACTTCAATTAAAAGTTCATCATCATACATATGCTTAGGTGCTTCTACCTTATGTGCGGCAGTGACATCAATTCCAAGTTTTCCACCCACTAATGTTTCTGGTGAAGAATGGTCTAAGGCATCTAAGATTCCCTCTGTAATAAACATACACTTTGGCGTAAATCTATTTAATATATATGTTGTTAAAGATTCATAGTTATTTAAGCTCGGTGCTTTATCATCTACAAAAATCGCATGTTTAACAAAACTCATTTGTCCAACACCCCAAAAAGCGTGCATAAACTGTTTTGCATGCCCTTTATAAAGTGTTTTCATTTTTGCTAAAATCAGATTGTGAAAACCTGCATTTTCAGGCATATGATAATCAATCAAATCTGGCATAGTGGTTTTTAAAAGCGGAAAAAATATTTTTCCCGTTGCCCAACCCATATATTTATCTTCTAAAGGTGGTTTTCCAACTACTGTTGCCAAATACACTTTATCTTTTTTACCTGTAATTGCAGATACTTCCATGACCGGGTATGGCTCTTTTAAAGTATAGTATCCTGTATGATCGCCAAAAGGACCTTCAACACGAAGTTTTTCAGTGTCCACCCAACCCTCAATAACATAATCAACATCTGTTGGAATATACAAAGGATTTGTCAGTGACTTCACCAATTTTGCAGGAGTTTTTGTTATAAGACCATACAATAGAAGTTCATTTACGCCATAAGGAAGCGGTGCAGTTGCGCACCAAGTGTATAATGGATTTCCACCAATTGCAATACTTACAGGCATTTTTTTACCAGCTTCTTGGTATTGATCAAAAAAGTGTGAGCTATCTTTATGAATTTGCCAATGCATCCCTAGATGGTTTTTATCGTATACTTGAAGTCTGTACATTCCAAGATTCACCATTTCGCCATCAAGACTTTGCGTATACACTTGACCCATAGTTATAAATGGACCTCCATCTTGTTCCCAAGTTGTAAGTACAGGTATTTTATACAGGTCTATATCTTCATTTAAAGCTATCTCTTCTTGACATTCACCTTTACCAGACAAACGCTTAGGAAAGATATTCTTCATAGAAAAAAGTTGTGATGCCATAGAAAATTTTTGAGCCAAACCTTGTGGTGGCTTCATATGCAGTAAAGAGTTTATCTCTTCCGCAACCGACTCTATAGTACGACCAAAAAGAAGCTCACAACGTCTGTAAGAACCAAACACATTCATAAGTACAGGCTCTTTAAATTTCGTTCCTGTTTTTTTATCTATCACATTTTCAAAAAGTAAGGCTTTGCCACCATCTTTTTTTTTCACTTCAGCATAAGCAATATGTGGAATTTCAAGATAAATATCTAAGGTATCTTTAATAACACGAAGTTCATTATTTTTTTTTAAAAGTTCTATCGTTTTTTTCATTCATTACAATCTTTGTGGCATTTCATCTTTAAATGCAATTTCTTCTGCACCTTTAAGTAAATCAAGTGCACCATTCTCTATCATTTTCTTAGCCATATCTGCGCCTAGGTTTCTTCCCTCAAATATATTTCGCATCATAACTTCTTGCATAATATTTGTTCCATCAGGATAACCAATCATGGTTGTAAACATTATATTATCATTCACAATTACAGCATTACAAGCAACTGGAGCGGAACACCCTGCTCCTATTTTAGATATAAAATCTCTTTCAATCATTGTACAAATGAAAGTATTTGGATCATTTAAACTGATTGCAATTTCACGTAACTTATGATTTTTAGAAACTATCTCTATACCTAAAGCGGCTTGACCCATTGGAGGTATCATCTTATCTAGCGAGAGTTTTTCTGTATAAGGGATATTTTTTAGTAAATCCAATCTATACAGTCCAATATACGCCAATATAATAGCATCATACTGCCCTTCTTCAAGTTTACGAAGCCTTGTGTTTACATTTCCACGTAAATCTTTTACTTTTAAGTCTGGACGTTGTGCTAAAAGTTGCATTCTTCTTCTAAGACTTGTTGTTCCAACGACTGCACCTTCTGGTAAAGCTTCAAGATTTTCATATTTGTGCGATAAAAACACATCACTTTGATCTTGTCTTTGTGTTACAGAAGCGAGCTCCAAACCTTTAGGAATGTATGTTGGAACATCTTTTAAACTATGCACTGCAATATCAGCATCCCCCGCTAACATTGCATCTTCAAGCTCTTTTGTAAAATGACCTTTCCCGCCAATAAGCGCTAATGGTTTATCTAAAACCTTATCTCCATTACTAACAATCTTATTTAACTCTACTGTTATTTCTGGAAATAATTTTTCAATCCTTTCTTTTACATGATTCGCTTGCCATAGTGCTAAATCTGATACTCTTGTTGCAATTACGAGTTTTGTCATATTTATGGAGCCTTTTGGTATAAACGTTTAGTTCTGTCAATTTTATTATCAAAAAACATTGTTGGAGTGCCGCTAACCATCAACTCTTCTGCAATTCTTAAATCATTTTGATAATGTTGTAACACTTCTTTAGAACTCAAGTCAGCTTCTTTGATATCTGTCCCCATTTTACGGTTAAATACTTCTAGAATTATTCTTAAGTCTTTTTCATGTGGATCTATTTTCAAGTTATACATACGAAGTGTAACATTTTTGATTCCTTCTAACTCAGCTGCAATAGCTGCTTTAGCAATAGGAACTGCTGCTGGGTGAAGTCTTGGTAAAGGAAAGTGATAATAATATACAGCAAACTTATCAGGATACTTTTTCATCTCTTCTATAGCTTCTGGTACAAATGTTGAACAAAATGGACACAATGGATCTGAAAAAATTGCTACTTTATATTTTGCAGTAGATTTTCCATAAATAAGATTATGCTTTGTATAGTACTCATTTTTAAATTCAGGATTTACTGAATCTTTGAGAGATTCACCCGTATTTATATTCGTCAGTTCTTGGGTAATTACTTCACCGTTGGTGAACCAAATCATTTTTTGATGCACTTCTTGATTTTTCGGTTTAGCTTCTACAACTGCGTCTACTGTAACTATTACAGCATCCCACCCAGCAACACTATTTATTTTCACTCTATCTAGAACTTTCACATTCAAACTAACAATAGCTGGATTTTCTTGAAACTTTTCAGCTAAGAACTGCTCAATTTTTACATTTTCATTTGCAAGTAAAACACTATTTAATAGTACTGTTGTCGCTAATAATTTCAACATCGATAACATCTGAATCCTTTTTTATATGATGATTTTCTTCATACATTTTATTTTCATTTGATTTTACACCATAACGGTTAACAAGCATAGATGTAAAAACACTAAATTGCATAATAATACCTATTATGTCCGTTAAGAAACCAGGAATAAGTAATAAAATAGCTCCAATTAATGTAAATAAATTTAATTTTTGAAATTGCACTAAATCTATCTGCTTATATGAAACAGCTGATAAATTTTCTGCTAATGTGGAACGAAAGTTAAGCAGTATAGAGACACCGATAAAAGCGCTCAGCACAATCTCTACAAAAGTTAAAAGAGCTCCTAAAGAAGATGCTATATTTACAGATACTATTACTTCTAAGAATACATATAGAAGAAAATACTTCATTCTATAGTAACTCCATCAACTTTGTAAATACTTCATCAATACCAACGCCAACTTTTTGTGTAGTTTTTCTGTCGTATATTTGAACTTCACCGTTTTCTAATTCTTTTCCTATAATAATCGTATAAGGAAAACCTATAAGTTCAGCATCTTTCATCTTAAAACCAAAACGATCTTTTCTATCATCTAAAATCGTTTCAACTCCAGCTTCTCTAAATTGTGAATACAGTGCTTCGCCTAGCTCTACTTGAGCCGTTTCTTTAATATTTGAAACCATGATATTCACCATATATGGAGCTGTTTCTTTCGTCCAAATACAACCATTTTCATCATGGTTTTGTTCTATTACAGAAGCTACAAGTCTACTCACACCAATCCCAAATGTTGCCATAAGAAAAGGTTTTGGTTTTCCATCTTCATCATTAAATTTTGCTTCAAGTGCAGAGGAATATTTATCCCCAAGTTGAAAAATATGTCCAACTTCTATACCTTTTTTAAAACTAAGTGAACCACCACAAGAACATTTCTCATCAATTGTTTTCTCTTGCAAGGCTTCATAAGATTGCTCATTTAAAGCATCAATCTCTTCTTCGTTTTCAAATATTGTTTCAATATTTGCACCATAATCGCAAGACTCACATACAACAATTGTATCTTCACCACTATCAGCAAGCACATGAAATTCTTTACTTCCCTCTCCACCAATAGCACCACTATCAGCCTCTACAACTCTAAAGTCAAGTCCAAGCCTGGTGAATATTTTTTTATAGGTCACTTCCATTAGGTCAAATTCACGAATCATATCTTCTATTGAGGCATGAAAAGAATATCCGTCTTTCATCAAAAACTCACGACCACGAAGAAGTCCATATCTTGGTCTTGCTTCATCACGAAATTTCGTGTTAATTTGGTATAAATTCAGAGGTAAATCTTTGTAACTTGTCACTCTATTTTTGACAAGCTCAACCATCGCTTCTTCATTTGTAGGACTGAGTACAAAATCTGCATCATGTCTATCTGAGATTCTTAACATCTCTTTACCCATTGTATCAGCACGCCCGCTTCTCTCCCAAAGAGAAAGTGGAGTTACAAAACTAAGTTGCACCTCACTACAACCTGCATCATCAAGTTCTTCTTTTACAATTTTTCTAATCTTATCAAGTACAATTTTTCCCAAAGGTAAAAAGTTATATAGGCCTGAACCTTGCTGGTTTATAAATCCACCACGTACTAAAAATTGATGACTAGGTAAAGTAGCATCAGATGGTACTTCTTTAGTTGTTGGCATAAATGCTCTACTTCTTCTCACATAATTCCTTTATTTATTGTTTTTATTTTCTATGCTTTGAGCAAAAATATGCATCATATTTGTGCTCATTGCATGACCTGTATCATCGGATGCATTTCTCATACTCGATGTCATATCGTGTAAAAATCTCTTTAATGCCTGCTCGCACATTTTTTTTGCTTCAGCTTCATATTCACCGGGTATAAAACCCTTTTCTATAACTCTGGCTGTTTCTGCAGCTGCTGCTTCATAAGCTTTTTGATATATCTCTTTAATCACGGGTTCTATATCTAAACTTGCAAGAGATTCAAAAAATGCAACAATCTCTCTTCCTATAATTCCTTGAGCTGCACGTGCTGCTTTTTCTCTAGCACCTAAGTTCTCATCCACAATAGTTTGTAAATCATCAATCACAAAAAGTTTAATATCGCCTCTGTTAAAAGATTCTATATCTCTTGGAAGTGCTAAATCAAACCAAAATCTTTCAAAATTACACAAATCGACCATATTATATTTAATAATTGGCTTAGAAGCAGATGTGGCAGTAAAAATGATATGAAATTTATTGACAGCATTTTCTAAGTCTTCATAATCTACTTGCTTAATTTTATATGTATCAGCAAACGCTAATGCTTTATGTCGTGTTCTATTCATAACAGACACATCACATCCAGCAGCGATAAGATGCTTTGTTGTAATCTCAGACATTTCGCCAACACCTATGATTAAAACTTTTTTTCCTTGTAAGTTAGCTACTAATGATTTTAGTTTTGAAACAGCTACACTAGCCATAGAAACAGGTCTTGAAGATATATCTGTAGCATTTCTTACTTTTGCAGCACAGTCAAAAGCACTTTTCATTGTTCGTGCAACTTTTTTGCCACAATAGCCATTGTCATAAGAAAACCTAAATGCATCTTTGAGTTGTCCTGCAATTTGAGTTTCACCGATAACCATAGAGTCAAGCGAAGAAGCCACAGAAAAGATATGGTGAATTGCTGAACTATCATCAAAGATATCTGCATGCTCAGTTAACTCTTCTACGCTTAAACCTGCTCGCTTACTTAGAACACTTAAAATATACTTTGTAGCTTCTTTAACATCATTACATGAGCTAAATACTTCCATTCTATTACAAGTAGAAATCAACATCGCTTCGTTAATAAATTCTGATTCACTCAATTTTTTCAAACAAGCATGCATATCGTTATCACTTGGATATGATAATTTTTCACGTATCTCAATACTAGAATTTTTGTGTGAGAAACTTATATTTAAATAATGCATTAATAACTTCTTTTTATCATAGTCTCTAAAATTTCAACAAGGGCTTTGTCATCTTGTACAGCTAGCATCGCTTCATCGGAGAGTTTTTGTGCAAGTGAAAAAGATTGCTCAATACATTGATGTTTTTGCATCATCTCTTTTATCCAATTCTCTTGGGCAGTTTCAAGTTTTTTAGCATGTGCATTTTGAAGTCTTTGTTTGTCTTGCGCGCCTAAAGCATGATAGAGGTAAATATAAGGAAGTGTGCATTTTCCCTCTACAAAATCATTCATAGCCGGTTTTCCAAGTGTTGCAGAATCAGAAGTAATATCTAAAATATCATCAATAATTTGAAAAGACAAACCTAAGTTTTTACCATATGTCCCATGTTTTTGAGAATCTTTACCTACGAGTAGTGCAGATGCGATAGCTGCAGCTTCAATTAATGTTGCAGTTTTAAGATAAAGCATATCAAGATATTTTTTTTCATCAAAGTTAAATGTGTCAGCCATTTTCACATCCATCATTTCACCTTTAGAGAGGGCTGTAACTGATGATGCAACAACTTTTGCTATATCTTTATCAAAGTCAACTAACTCTGTAAATGCTTTTGAGTATAAAATATCCCCTAACATTACAGCGGTTTTACTTCCATCAGTTGCATTTACCGAAGCTACCCCACGACGTGTTAATGATTCATCAATCACATCATCATGTAGTAAGCTGGCTGCGTGGATTAACTCTATAATTGCTGCGAGTTTTGGAGCAGATTTATGTTCAGGTGCTATTTTTAAAACTAATTTTGCGCGAAGTCTTTTTCCGCCCGAAAGCATGTTAAATAAACGAGTGACCTCATCATAATCTATCTCTTTAATTAATCTTACTATCTCACTTTCTACTCTTTGCATACTCTCTCTTTATTCATTTTCTAAATTTTCTAAACTGATTTCTGAATCTTCATCTGACAAAAAGAGTTTAAAAATAGCCTTATTTTTAATAAAATCATATTCTATAAACTGAACTAAGATATATGGACCATTGCCATAACCTGTCCCAACTGGTGTTAAATCAAGACGAAAACTTTTTCTTTTTAATCCCGTAGTTAAGATATTTTGTGCAACGATTCTATCGTAAGACCTTAGCACGACTAAAGTACCATTTGTATATAAAGTCCAGCGAAATTTAAACATCTTTTGCGTTTTATCATACTTAACTAGAAACTTTTTATATTCATCTTTACTAAGTTCAATTGTTTGAGTATATTTGTAATTATTTGCTTGTATACTTAAGGCAAAAAATAGTACAAAAAAAACAATCTTCACCAAATTTTCCTCTAATTATATCTTTTTTTATTGAATTATCTGTGTACCCACACCCTCAGATGTGAACAACTCTAAAAGTAATGAATGCTCAATTCTTCCATCAATGATATGCGCTTTTTGAACACCACCTTCTATAGCTTCTAAACAAGCATCCACTT
>ERZ889078.1298-NODE-1298-length-20073-cov-11.161655_pt1 | contig 20073 bp, 18 predicted proteins | sample MGYA00521266_ERZ889078 | MGnify/ENA primary metagenome ERZ889078 (study PRJEB32303, sample SAMEA104408618) | aquatic metagenome | biome: Brackish water; feature: Pelagic; material: water | place: Baltic Sea | collected 2014-06-16T06:34:00 | depth 76,534 m ...
GGTAGGGAGGTAGGGAGGTAGGGAGGTAGGGAGGTAGGGAGGTAGGGAGGTAGGTAGGGAGGTAGGGAGGTATAGATTAAAATAAATTATGGACCGTAGACTGAGGACTGTGGACTGTGGACTGTGGACTGCGGACTGTTAATAGTAAACTTTGTATGGAAAAAATTGATCAGGAAGTTTTAAATCGTGCACAAGCATGGCTGGATGGGGATTTTGATGAAAATACCAAAGCTCAGGTAAAAGAGCTGGTTGAGAAGGATCCCGTTGCGCTAACGGACGCTTTTTACCGTGACCTGGAATTCGGAACTGGCGGGTTACGGGGTATCATGGGTGTGGGAACAAACCGGATGAACAAGTATACCGTTGGAATGGCTACTCAAGGGCTGGCCAATTACCTGAAAAAAATGTTTCCGGATGTAGCTTCCCTCAGCATGGCCATCTCGTACGACAGTCGGAATAACAGTCGGTATTTCGCACAGATAACTGCAGAAGTACTTGCAGCAAATGGGTTCAAAGTATACGTATTTGATGATCTCCGGCCCACTCCTGAACTCTCTTTCGCTATCAGGTATCTCGGATGTCAAAGTGGTGTTATGCTAACTGCCTCTCATAATCCCAAGGAATATAACGGTTATAAAGCATACTGGGATGACGGAGCCCAGATGATTGCCCCGCATGATAAGAATGTGATCAAAGAGGTTCAGCTGATTACATCTGTTGGCCAGGTAAAATGGCATGGAAATCCCGAGTTGATCATTTCCATCGGGAAAGAGATCGACGAAGCTTACCTTGAGAAGGTTCTGGCTCTCCGGCTGTCACCAGACGCAATAAACCGGCAAAAAGATCTGAGGATTGTATATACTCCTTTACACGGTACTGGCAGAACAATCATTCCTGATATACTCAGACGGTTTGGATTCATCAATGTGATTGTAGTTGAGGAACAGGCAACTGCCGATGGAAACTTTCCAACAGTACACTCTCCAAATCCGGAAGAACACGATGCCCTGAGCATGGCAATCCAACTCGCGGAGAGGGAACATGCCGACCTTGTGATGGCCACTGATCCTGATGCCGACAGGGTTGGAATCGCTGTAAAAGACCCGTCGGGAAAATTTATCCTGTTGAATGGCAATCAAACGGCTGCACTTCTTTTTTACTATATTCTGAACCGCTGGAAGGAACTCGGGAGATTCACCGGAAGTGAGTTTATTATTAAGACTATTGTTACTTCCGAACTGCTTCGTGATATAGCACTATCATTCGATCTGGAATATTTCGACGTGCTTACCGGCTTCAAATTTATTGCTGACGTCATCAGGCAACATGAAGGATCAAAAACATTTATCGTAGGTGGTGAGGAGAGTTACGGGTACCTGATAGGAGACTTTGTCAGAGATAAAGATGCTGTGAGCGCGTGTGCCATGATAGCAGAAACAGCAGCCTGGATGGCTGACCAGGGAAAAACACTCTTTGACCTGCTGTTGGAGATCTATATGAAGTATTCATTTTACAAAGAGAGTCTCCTGTCTGTGACAAAAAAAGGGAAAGCTGGCGCTGAGGAGATCCAGCAAATGATGGTCAACTTCCGAACCCATCCCCTGGAATCAATCAATAACATCAGGGTGACAGCCATGAAAGATTACCTGACACTGGAAGAGAAGAACCTTGAAACAGGATCCATCTTACCTATCCGTCTCCCCTCCTCAAACGTACTGCAATTCATCCTTGAGGATGGGAGTGTGGTCAGTGTCAGGCCTTCGGGAACGGAACCAAAGATCAAGTTCTATTTCGGGGTGAGAGAATCCCTGAAGAAGAAAAGTGATTTCGACCGCGTTAATAGCTTTCTGGATGACAAAATCGAAGGAATCATCCGTTCTATGAAGCTGAGATAGATGTCAAGAACTTTTTTTATTTGTTCTCTGATTCTGTATTTTGTTCTGGTTGCTTCTCCTCTTCAGGCTTTTAGTCAGAAAGGAGAGCAGAGGAATAGCATACCGACGGAGATCCTGAAGTACGATACACTCCACTTTAAACCTGGCATCTACTTTATCGGCCCAACAGAGTTTTTTATTTTTACCCACGATACCACCATCGTGATCTCATCCTTAAGAAAACTGCGTGCCGATGAGGTCAACCAATTGAGAATTCAGACTCTTTATGATACACTTTACAGCAAACTAGGTAAGAGCCGGTTATCCAAACTCATTTACAACCTCGCTTTTGTCGCGCCAAAGGTCAGCACATTGCCTGTTAGTGTGCAAAAACAAAAAATTGAGATTCCTTTTATACCATACCAGGGGATGTATATCCGGGAAGTGCACATCAAGTCAATGAATCCCTTTGGGACCTCAATCTTCGATACAGCCGGAATAGTCCAGACGGGTGCTGCCAATTTTGGAAACCGGGTTCACCTGACCACGAGAAAGAGTGTGATCAGGAACCAGTTAATGTTCCGGAGGGGTCAGTATGTAAATGCTGATAAAGTTGCTGATAACATGCGAATTCTCCAGGAACTTCCTTATATATCTGATGCCAGGATTGTGATTACCGAGACTCCTCCTGGTAGCGATACTGTCGATATCACAGTTATCACAAAAGACAACTGGTCAATAGGTGCTACCCTGGTGTTAATTGATCTTAACAGATCCCGTGGCAGCCTTTACGATGCCAACTTTCTTGGCAGCGGTGACCGTCTCTCGGTTTTCTGGTCATCAAATTTCAGCAGGGCTCCGTTTTTTCGCTTTGATGGTGCTTCATACACGTTCACTAATATTATGGGGTCATTTGTTGACGGGGAGGTTTCCCTGATCCAGGATGACGAAGGCAACGGAACATTATATGCAAGTCTCTCCCGGCCATTCTACAGCTACTCTACGAGGGTGGCCGGAGGTGTAAACTTTACACTTGCTGAAACAGTCAACCCGTTGAGCGATACACTTAGCCAGCATGCAACATATCATCAGGAGGGCGCCTGGATAGGTCTCTCCTCCCCGATAAGCCATTCAGATCCTGCAACACGGCTAGTGATTGCACAAAGTGTTCACGTACGTCATTACATCAAGCGCCCTGTGGTATTGGTTGACTCGAATGCCGGATATTTCAATGGAACCAACTTCCTTACCAGCCTGCAACTCTCACGGAACAAGTATTACAATGTGGATTATATCCTGCAGTTTGGTATAACAGAGTCCTTTCCGTATGGATTTTTAGGGCAAATCACTGCCGGACCAGCTATCAGCGAGTTTTATACCCGCTTTTATATGAATCTTGGGGCGTCGGCTGGAAATTTCATCGAAAAATTCGGATATCTCTATGGCCAGTTCAATCTCGGAGGATATTTAAACCGCGACAATTTCGAAGATGGGCTTTTGAAAATAGAATCATTGTATATGAGCTACCTCTATTTCTCACCTTCAAAACGGTTTAAGTTCAGATCCTATCTCTCAGGCCGGTATAACTATCTATTCAATGCACGGAAGAATAATTCAGATTATTATGACCTTGCCAAAACGGCAAAAATCAAGTCCGTTGATATTGACTCTCTGTTCAGGGGAAACCATGCAGCCCTGCTATCTTTCTCAACAGTAGCATATGCACCCTGGTACTTTTATGGTTTTCGGTTTGCCTTTCAGGGAACAATCTGGGCAGGTCTTTCAGCGCCAAAAGGGAGATCGCTCCGGAATTCGCATTTTATGACCGGCATTGGAGTTGGATTCATGGTTAAGAACGATAACCTGATCTTCCCTACAATCATGTTCTCATGTTTTTTCTACCCGACAACTCCGGGAGTTCCTCTTATCCAGTTTGATCTCATCGAGACCAGTGGTTTTAATAACAATGATTTCAGCCCTACAGCTCCCTATATACAAACACTAAGCAACTAATGATGTATCTTTGTTGAAACCTATGATCTATGAACAGCGAATATACAGATAACGATAGAGCTGTTAAATCCAGGCCGGTACTTGAGATGTTAACAGTGGCCAATGATTTCACCCTTTTTATTGAGAAAGCAGAGGAATATACACGCGAACAAATCCTGACTTACCTGCAACGGGTAATTCCTGCCATCTATCTGAAAGCCTCTCTGTTGCCGGAAATTATTGTATCGGATGAGGAGGCAATTGAACATTATGTAACAGAGGAGCAATGGGAATCCGTATTTAATACCATCAGAGAGAAGCTGGGCCAGGAAGATGTTTTCTATTTCATCGATTTGCACGAAAGAACTCAGCAAGATGCTATCCTGGCCAGCATCGCAGAAAACATTACCGACATTTATCAGGACTTGAAGGACTTCCTCCTCCTCATTCAAAAACCCCAACTGGCCTTCCAGGAGAATGCAGTAAGAGAGTGCCGCTATTTATTTCAGACACGGTATGGTTATAAACTGGTACACTGCCATACTGCCATTCACTACCTTTTATTCAAGGATGGAATTTCAGGAAGTTCTGCGTCAGAATATATTGATATTGAGTGAAAATATTATCTTTGTATTGTCATATACAAAATAGAGACAATGATCGATCGCGAAAAATTTAAAGAGAACTTTGTTTACCTTGACAATGAAGTTGTTGTTGAGATTATCGATATTTTTTTAGGCGAATATAAAGAACGTCTGGCAAATCTTCAACAAAATATAACCGAACAGAATTTTACAGGATTAAAATTCAATGCACATAGCCTCAAGGGAGTGATTGCTAATTTCATGGACCCTCCAACCATTGAACTCGCACGGTCGCTGGATGAACAAGCCAAGAGTGAAAATATGAATGGCCTCCAGGAATTATTTGATAACCTGAATAGGGAAACTCTCGCCCTGGTTAGTGAGTTAACTGAATTGAAGAATGAATTTACCTGACATATCCTCCCTGATCCAGGCGGTTTAGCCCCTCAATCGCTCGCGGATTATTCACATCCATTTTCAATGTCATTTTATAGTCATCGTAAGCCAAATCAGGCTGATCGTTCAATTCATATGCGTATCCCCTGTTGAAAAATGCATCTGCATAGCTCGAATCGATACGTATTGCATCCGTGTATGCGTCTATCGCCTTCGGGAAATCATTGAGGAATACCATGTATATGTATCCTTTGTTAAAAGGCGCATGGCTGAAGTCCGGTGCGGTTACACATAATCTTTGATAGGTCTGGAGTGCCTTTTCAAACTGCTCCCTATTCTGGTAATACATCCCAAGTAAATAAAGGGCTTCCTTGTTATCAGGCTTTACACGCAGGGCATTGTTCAAATATCCCTCAGCAAGTGGATCGTTCCTGAGTGAGAAAAGTTCTCCCAGCTGCATGTAGGCATCGTAGTATAACTGATCCTGATCGACAGCTTTCATCAGATCTCCCACAGCTTTGGCTGTATCTCCATTCTCCAGGTTTGCAATAGCACGTATGAAATATGCCCTGGGATTGTAAGCATCATGAGCAATTAGCTCATTGATGACCCGATAGGTTGAAGCGTAGTTACGCAATATCAGAAAAAGTTGAGCCATTTTCAACCTGGCCTCCTGGTTGTCAGGATCAAGCGTAGCAGCCCTGGTCAGAGCTGTCAGACAGTTCTCCGTTTGTCCCATGAGCAATTGAATATCAGAAAGGGTCAGGTAATAGTCCGGGTTTTTATCATTCAACGTAATCGCCTGGTTGATATCTCTCAGGGCCTTGTCAAACTCCCGATCATGCAGAAAAAGCGTTGCACGTTTGTTGAAAAGATCCGGATCCCTTTTATTGCTTGCGATAGCCTGGTTGAGCTCCTTCATATAGAGCGCTGCAGAATCTACTGATGAAGCCACTTCAGTTTTAGGTTGTGAGGGACTGCATCCTGAGATCAGGAGGACACAGCCCAGAAAAATACCGGCAAACCCAGCTTTCATAATAAATCTATTGTTTCAATGCCTCCATAATCTTCCCTTCCAGCTCATCTGCAAGTTCAGGATTATCAATAAGGATCTTCTTTACGGCATCTCTCCCCTGTCCCAGTTTTGTTTCCCCGTAGCTAAACCATGAACCACTCTTTTTGATGACATTTAGATCAGATGCCAGGTCAATGATCTCAAATGTGCGTGAAATCCCTTCCCCAAACATGATATCAAACTCGGCTCTACGGAAAGGGGGAGCCACTTTGTTTTTCACCACCTTAACTTTCACATGGTTACCTATTACCTCATCTCCATCTTTGATCTGCGCCTGACGCCGGATATCCAGCCTGACCGAAGAATAGAATTTCAAAGCATTACCCCCGGTTGTGGTTTCAGGATTACCAAACATGATACCAATCTTCTCTCGAAGCTGGTTGATAAAAATACAGCAAGTAGCGGTCTTGGATATGGTAGAGGTCAATTTTCTAAGGGCTTGCGACATTAACCTTGCCTGCAGCCCCATCTTGGAATCGCCCATTTCACCTTCTATCTCACTTTTCGGTGTGAGTGCTGCAACAGAGTCAATCACGATGATATCGATTGCCCCGGAGCGTATCAGGTTTTCGGTAATCTCCAGGGCTTGTTCCCCGTTATCGGGCTGTGAAACGAGCAGGTTCTCCACATCCACGCCCAGTTTTTGTGCATAGAAGCGGTCAAATGCATGTTCCGCATCAATAAATGCAGCAATCCCACCAGATTTCTGAGCCTCTGCTATCGCATGGAGAGCCAGTGTGGTTTTCCCTGATGATTCAGGACCATAAATCTCAGTGACTCTCCCCCGGGGAAGTCCACCTATTCCAAGAGCTGCATCCAGCCCGATAGAACCAGTCTTGATGAAATCCACTTTTTCTATGGCTGAGTCTCCCAGCTTCATAACTGTGCCTCTGCCATAAGTCTTCTCAAGTTTGTCAAGCGTCAGCTGCAACGCCTTCATCTTTTCTTTGTTTTCTTCAGCCTCTTTTGCCATTTCTTTTTCCTTTCTATTATGGGTTTGCAAGCACCGCCCTTAGGGACAAGACATGCATTGCCCGTGGAGACGAGGCATGCCTCGTCTTTACGTTAACACTGCCAGGATCTGCTGGGCGTGGTTCCTGGTATCAACTTTTGTGAAGATATGCTCAATGAGACCCTTCTCGTCGATCAGAAAAGTAGTACGGATCAGACCTTCATACTCTCTTCCGTATAACTTTTTTGGGCCCCAGGCGCCATAGTCCCGGATGATTTTCTTCTCTATATCCGGAATTAGGTCAAAAGGTAATACATTTTTTTTAATAAAATTCAGATGAGATGATTCATTGTCAGGGCTTACACCTAATATTTCAACACCTTTATCCTTGAGATCCTGAAAGTTATCTCTTAAATTGCAGGCTTCGGTTGTGCACCCTGGTGTGTTGTCTTTGGGATAAAAATAGAGTGCCAGTTTCTTTCCCCGGTAATCCGTTAAACAAACCTGTATCCCAGTCTGGTTAATTCCATGAAAATCAGGAGCCGGGTCTCCAACTTTTAATGTTGTCATCGGGTAGATATTCAGTATTGAATTAATAGATGATTTTAACTTTCAAAAATAAGAAATTCTTAGGCGGGGAAACTATTTTAGGTATGCGAGTTATCAACAAATCAAACTCATCGGGTAGTTACTCTTCAAGTTTTGGTGGTAGTTTCTGATAATAGCGACAGTCCGCTTTTATCCCACATTCATTACACTTAGGCTTCCGGGCAATACAAACATATCGGCCATGCAGGATAAGCCAATGGTGTGCCAGTGGGATTAACTCTTCAGGGATGTGTTTGATGAGCTGCATCTCCGTCTGGAATGGATTTTTAGCGCCGGTTGTCAATCCGATTCTGGCCGAGACACGGTGTACATGCGTATCTACAGCCATCGCAGGCTTATTAAAAAGCACCGCAGCAATAACATTCGCCGTTTTGCGACCAACACCAGGCAGTTTTTGCAGCTCAGAAATATCTGACGGCATTACACCATTGAATTCTGCATGCAGCATGTTTGCCATGCCTATGAGATGTTTTGCCTTATTGTTGGGGTAAGAACAGCTTTTTATACGCTCAAAGACCTCTTCCTGCTTCGCTTCAGCGAGAGATTCAATTGTTGGATACTGTTGAAAAAAAGCGGGTGTTATCATATTAACCCGCTTATCTGTACATTGAGCTGAAAGAATTACAGCTACAATCAGGTGATATGGTTCTGTGTACTCAAGTTCGGTTTCTGCCTCCGGATTATTTTCCTGGAAAAAGCGGATAACCTTTTTAAATCTTTCTTTCTTTGTCATTCAGAAAATAATGCTGGATCCTGGATGCTGGATCCTGGATGCTGGATCCTGGATAACTGGTCACCTGGTCACTTGTTCACTTGTTCACCTGTTCACCTGGTCACTTCCTACGGATTACTTTTCAGTCCTCTGCCCAGGATATGGATTGCCCCGCGGTAGACTTCATCCGCATACTGTCCCTCACACTTCAGGACGTAAAAATAGACTCCGTCCGGAAGGTTCCCGCCATCCCAATCACCGCTTTTGTAATTGACTGCATTATACACCCTTTTTCCCGCCCTGTCGAACACCACAAATTCATTTCTCAGGAAGGCATCCCGAAACTCCATGAGATCATAATCATTGCCAGTAAGATCATTACCTCTCATAATTTTGATCTCAAACGTCTCATTCAAACCGTCCCCGTTCGGTGAAAAGCCATACGGGATCTTCAATAAAGCAGTTCGTATGGTTACAGAGCCCTCGAGGGTAGTGTCGCAGTCGTTCAGGTCAGTGACTCTGAGTTGGATTATGAACTCCCCGTTCTTTTCGTACGTATGGGTTGCCGGGTTTTGGTTTGGGATGGTATCCCCATCTCCGAACCGCCAAACCCAGCTAACGATGGAGTCGAGATATGTGTCGGGAAACCTCACAATAACATTCGGGTTTGTAAGATAGAATGTATCACGGGGGAGATTGTAGTCATATAAATATTTTCTAAAGGGGACATCCGGAGTTTTGAGGTATTCCACAAAAAAAGTGGAATCCACCTTGCACCCATGATAACTTTCAGTAATACTAACCGTGTAACTTCTATCGGGGCACAAGCCAAGGACAAGGGAATCCTGCATGTAGCCTCCGCCCCAATAATAGGTCAGTGGCCGCTCACCCCCGGCAACCCCAACCATAAACTGTGCTTTGCAATTGGGAGAATACGATCCGTCGTCGTTCCGCGTTTGCCGGCAGCCAATCTCATTAACCCGCGTCAACTCGCTGATATTCATAATCGGATGCATCGTCAGCAATGACGCATCGCTCGTATCGGTCTCTGTGCCGAGGATTGCAATGCACCGATACGATGCGGTATCGCTTTCCATAACCCTGGAGAAAGCCAATGTATCGTTTGTAGCGTCGGAAATGGCAACTCCGTCTTTCAACCATTGATATGTGGTAGGCCCGATACTGTCTACATGAGCAACAAAAGCAATACTGTCCCTGGCACAAACCAATGTATCACCTGGTGTTATTGTACATGTAATTTGACTTACTGTAAACAACGGAATTAGAAGGGATAAGAATAGAAAGATTCGTTTCATCCGGAGTGATTCGATTTGAAGTGTAAAAATACGAATAAATCAATAACGGGAGAGCCGGAAAGATATTTCACTAGAAGATCCCCCGTTGCAGCATTACGAGAGTACATGCATGTATCACCTCTATCCCCTTCTGACTCAGCATTCTTTCAAAAACCTCGTTTTCACTTCCCGGATTGAAGATTACACGTTTTGGATTCAGCTTCAGGATGTAGTCAATGTAGAAGGGCTGGTTTTTTTTTCCGACATACATCGTGACCGTGTGAATGGCCGGAAGTTCAGGAAATGGTCTGTGAATTTTAATTCCATGGGCCTTTCCTTCCCGGAGCCCCAGGGCATACACCTCGTGCTTATTTACCGTCAGGGACTTTATTGCCATATACGCATAGCGATCGGGGTTGGTGGAGGCACCTATGACGAGAGTTGGCTTTTCCATTGTGAAACAGTTAACGCGAAAATATGGAAAATCAGACAAAAAGACCTATTTTTAGCATACTAACTGCCAAAAGTTCTTCACAATCAAGCTCAATTTCCCGTGGCAGAATTTTTGACATAGGCTGTTTCGGATGCCAGATGCCAGATGCCAGAATTAAAATTAAACTGACAGAGGAATTAAACTATGAACTTCAACAATTTCACAATCAAATCACAGGAGGCGGTTCAGAAAGCCGGGGAGATAGCCCAGGCATTCCGGAACCAATCAATAGAGACCTCTCATCTCCTTAAGGGAATGTTAACTGTAGATGAGAACGTAATACCCTACCTGTTAAAAAAACTGAATGTCAATGTGCCGATCTTTACACAGGCGCTCGATAAAATAATCGACTCCTACCCTAAAGTATCAGGAGGAGAACCATTCCTGAGCCGGGAAGCAAACCAGGCTCTGCAAAAAGCTGTTGCTCTCAGCCAGGAGATGAAAGACGATTTCGTCTCTATCGAGCACATGCTCCTGGGAATCCTTTCTGTAAAAGATGATACATCGCGGTTGATGAAGGATAACGGCATCACCGAAAAGGACCTGATGGCTTCCATCAAGCAACTTCGCCAGGGGAGTAATGTCAAAAGCCAATCAGCAGAAGAGAACTATAACGCCCTGAACCGGTATGCACGGAACCTCAATGAGATGGCCCGGGAAGGGAAGCTCGACCCGGTCATCGGAAGGGATGAAGAGATCCGCAGGGTACTCCAGATCCTGAGTCGCCGGACAAAAAACAATCCGATCCTTATCGGAGAACCGGGTGTAGGAAAAACTGCTATAGCCGAAGGACTCGCCCACAGGATCATCGACGGAGATGTTCCTGAGAACCTCAAAAGCAAGCAGATTTACTCTCTGGACATGGGAGCGCTCATGGCAGGAGCTAAATACAGGGGTGAATTTGAAGAACGGCTGAAAAGTGTGATTAAAGAGGTCACCGGGTCAGACGGAGAGATCGTCCTCTTTATCGACGAAATCCATACCCTTGTTGGCGCCGGGGCTACAGAGGGAGCCATGGATGCCGCAAACATACTCAAACCCGCACTGGCAAGGGGAGAACTTCGTGCCATCGGGGCCACAACGCTGAAAGAATATCAGAAGTATTTCGAAAAAGACAAAGCGCTTGAACGACGATTCCAGCCGGTGATGGTAAACGAGCCCGACACGCTTGATGCGATCAGTATCCTTCGTGGACTGAAAGAGCGATACGAAACTCACCATCACGTCAGGATCAAAGACGACGCTATCATTGCAGCTGTTGAACTCTCGCAGCGCTATATTTCTGACCGTTTCCTCCCGGATAAAGCCATCGATCTGATCGATGAAGCGGCTTCCAAACTCAGGCTGGAGATAAATTCACTTCCTGAGGAGTTAGAGATAATCCAACGGAAGATCCGTCAGTTGGAGATCGAAAGGGAAGCAATCAAACGCGAAAATGACAAGGGGAAACTGAAAGATCTGAATGAAGAGATCGCCAACCTCAGTGATGAGCGTAATGAGATGAAAGCCAAATGGCAAGCCGAGAAGGAGCTGGTTGAACAGATTCAGACCACGAAAAAAGAGATCGAAAATATGAAACTTGTGGCTGACCAGGCTGACCGTAACGGAGACCTGGGGCTTGTGGCAGAGATACGTTACGGAAAGATCCCTGCTGCAGAAAAAGCCATCGATGAGTCTAAATCAAAGTTGTCTGAAATCCAGAAGGATTCTCCAATGGTAAACGAGGAGGTTGGGGCCGAAGAGATCGCCGATGTGGTCTCACGCTGGACCGGCATCCCGGTTACACGGATGCTGCAGAGCGAACGGGAAAAACTCATGGACCTGGAGAGCGAACTTCACATGCGTGTTGTAGGACAGGAAGAGGCCATCGGTGCCATCTCTGATGCAATTCGACGTAGCAGGGCCGGATTACAGGATGCCCGCCGCCCGATTGGATCCTTCATATTCCTGGGAACCACCGGGGTTGGTAAAACCGAGCTGGCAAAAGCTCTCGCTGAGTTCCTCTTCAACAATGAGAACAGCATGGTACGAATCGACATGTCGGAGTACCAGGAACGTCATACTGTAAGCCGTCTGATCGGAGCGCCTCCGGGGTATGTGGGATATGATGAGAGCGGGCAACTCACGGAAGCCGTCAGAAGAAAACCCTATTCTGTTGTCCTTCTGGATGAGATCGAGAAAGCCCACCCAGATGTATTCAATATCCTGCTTCAGGTACTTGACGACGGACGATTGACCGACAACAAAGGAAGGACAGTCGATTTCAAGAACACTATCATTATCATGACCTCCAACATCGGGTCTCATATCATACAGGAGAATTTGGAGAAGGTGACTAAAAATAACCGGGAGGAGATCCTGAACGATACACGCAAACAGGTGTTTGACCTGTTGAAAAAGAGCATCCGTCCAGAGTTCCTGAACCGGGTTGACGAAATCATCATGTTCCAACCACTCACCCGGGAGGAGATCATGGATGTGGTGAAATTGCAATTGGGTATTGTGGAAAAAATGCTGGTGAAAAACAGCATCAAATTATCGGCTACGGACAAAGCCATCGAACTTATTGGCAATATCGGCTTTGACCCCCAGTATGGAGCCCGGCCAATAAAACGGGTGCTGCAGAAACAGGTACTCAACGAACTTTCCAAAATGATCCTGCAGGGAAAAATCGACAAGGATTCCGAGATCGTGGTGGATGTAAAGGACGGGGAGTTGGTGTTTGAGAATATGTAGAGGCGAGGCATGCCTCGCCTCTACTATGCAAGTTGCTTCATCCCGCAAATGCGGGATTCGCAATGACACGGTCTCTGGTGTTTAAGGGAGGGAAAAGGCAGTGGTAGCGCAAGCGCTGCCACTGCCTTTTCCCTCTTCTATTGTCGCTGGCCCCGTGTCATTGCGAGCCGCAGGCGAAGCAACCTCCAGCTTGTGGATTTTCCGTAATTACTATTTTCTTATATTTGGGTTCCAAATCGCGAACAATGGACCCAAAATCTCCTCCCTCCTCCCTCTCCCGCCGCGATGCCCTGAAATGGATGGGCGTTGCGATCGGCGCAACCATGTTCCCTTTCTCCTCCTGGGCAACCGATGAGATGGGTTATCCTATCATCCTGCCAGATAATAAGAAACATGTCAAGCTGAAGAAACCGATTACCGCGATTACCTGTGGTGCCGGGGCCCGGGGGAATGTTTATGGGAACTATGCTGTTGAGTATCCTGATCAGCTGAAGATCGTTGGTGTGGCAGAACCAATCCCCTTGCGGATTAAACGCTATTCCACAAAGCACGTTATTCTGGGAGAAAACCAGTTCGTTACCTGGGAGCATGTGTTTCAGCGTCCAAAATTTGCTGATGCCATCATCGTAACCACCCCTGATGCCCTGCACTATGGTCCCTGCATGGAGGCCCTGAAGCTGGGATATGATGTACTGCTTGAGAAGCCTATCTCCCCATCAGAGCAGGAGTGCAGGGATATCCTGGAACTGACCAAAGAGACAGGACAAATTGTCGCTGTTTGTCACGTGCTCCGATATGCCCCCTACTTTATTAAATTACGTGAACTGATGCAGGAAGGAGCCATCGGCGAAATCATCAGCATTCAGCATATGGAACCGATCCAGCACATCCATATGAGTCATTCCTATGTTCGCGGGAACTGGCACAACTCTAAAGAGTGCACCCCGATTATCCTGGCCAAGTCATGCCACGACCTGGATATTCTCCGGTGGATGGTTGGGAAGCCCTCGCAAAAAATTCAGGCTTTCGGGGATTTGAAGTGGTTTACCAATGAAAATGCCCCCAATGGATGGACTTCCCGTTGTGCCGAAGGGTGCAAAGCCAGGCGGAAATGTCCGTACGAGGCGGAAAAGATCTATAATCCAAAAAGTGGGTGGAACTATGTGTTTGATTTACCGGATGACCCGAATGACCTGCCCAAAGCTATCCGTCTGGCCCTCGAAACAACCAATTACGGAAGGTGTGTCTATGATATGGACAACGATCAGTGCGATCACTATATCGCAAACATCCGATTCAACGATAACGTAACAGCCGCCTTCAGCATGGAGGCCTTCACCCCCTGGGGAGGCCGGCGAACAAGGGTAATGGGAAGTATGGGGTTTATTGAAGGCGACATGTCGAGATTTACCATCTATGACTTCCGGACCAACGAGTCCAAAACCATGGAAGCCAGTGAACTGAACACAAAGAAATACAAAAACTCCGGCCATGGCGGCGGCGACTGGAGGCTGGTGGCCGACTGGCTCCAGGCCATCTACCAGCGGGATCCCGGCCTGCTGACCTCAACCATCGATCAATCGATCGAAAGCCACATCATGGGATTTATGGCGGAGAAGAGCCGGCTGGAGGGAACTGTGGAAGATATAATCTTAGGCGCTTGATGCTGGATGCTGGATCCTGGGTCACTCGGTCACTTGACAACCCCTCACCAGCCCTCCCCTAAAAAGGAGTAAGTAAGTCCCCTTCAGGGGATTTAGGGGTTTATCTCCTCCGACTTCACCAGTATCCCCTCGTCGTAGAACTCCTTCAATGTCACCTTACCCTTGTCATCATAGTAGATCCATGTACTGTCCTGGTGTCCGTTGGTGTAAAAACCCGAAACAAGTAATTTGCCGGTCACAAAGAAGGTTCTGAGGATGCCATCTTTCTCGTTGTTCTTGTAAGAGCCTGTCAGTTTTGGAGCTCCGTCATCATAGTATTGTTCCCATTTTCCATCTTTCACACCAGCATTCCAGGTGATTATCTCTGCCAGGCTTTTCCCCGGGTAGAAAATCTTTTCGGCCCCGTGTTTCTTTCCACCCTCATAAAACTCTTCGGATACAAGATTTCCATCGTATTCGCTGAAGAACTGCCAGATGGAGTCGCGTTGCTGATTGAGATACATTCCTTTAGCCATCAGTTTTCCATTAGGGAACCAGGAGGTGGTGCGGGCAATACTTCCTTCATCTGAAATCATGGAAACAGTCCTCACCTTGCCGTTCTGATAAAAATAAGTAAACTTCCCATAGGGAATATTATCCTCGAATTGCCCTTCATAGACCTTTAAATTGTCTTTGTCCGTTTTACGCCAGAATCCCTGTTTTTTCCCAAGGGAATCAACCTGGTTTGGGGTATCCTGGGCATACAGTCCTGCACTAAAAAGGAAACAATTAATAACAACAAGGAGTCGTAACATAAATGTAAATCTGTATTATAATCTTTACCTTTGCAAAGTAAAAGAAATTCACTACTGATTACGCATTATCACTATTTTTTTTAACTATGCACAACTTCCCCTCCAGGCTCCTTGAAAAAGCAGTCAATGAACTGGCTAAACTCCCTGGGATTGGACGTAAAACTGCACTTCGCATGGCTTTACACCTGCTCCGAAATCCTGTCAGTGAGGTTGAAGCGTTCGGAACAGCTGTAATAAGAATGCGTCAGGAGGTGATTTATTGTTCCCGATGCAGAAACATCTCCGACAAGGAGCTTTGCGACATCTGTGCCAGCCCCAGACGTGAGGCCTCGATTGTTTGTGTGGTCGAAGATATACGTGATGTGATGGCAATTGAGAATACAGCTCAATATTCGGGAGTTTACCATGTACTTGGGGGGATCATCTCACCAATTGATGGAATCGGCCCACAGGATCTGAATATCGATTCATTAATCGTACGGGCATCTTCGGGTGAATTGAAAGAAATCATTCTCGCGTTGCCAACTACCATTGAAGGTGATACCACCAACTTTTATCTGTTCAAAAAACTGAGTCCTCTGCAAATCACCATATCCATGATTGCCCGCGGAATCTCCATCGGAGACGAACTCGAACACACCGATGAGGTAACATTGGGCAGATCTATTCTCAACCGAACACCCTATCAAACAATAAAATAGTAGGGGCGGGTTCCAAACCCGCCCCTGTGGGTTCCTCCGCCCCCGCAGGTCTGCTCGTTAAAAGTCCCCTTAAGGATTCATGGGTTCTCGCGAAGCGAATCAAAAAGCTGCAGCTGATTGATTTTCTCATTACTCATATTCACCTCCATATCCGAATAGTTCTCCAGCAGTGGGCGAATCGCTTTTTTAATGAGTTTAGTAGGAGTGGTACGCCTGGATTTTGCAAACCGTTCGAGGGAGCGCTTTTGTCGGGTAGTTAGTTTGATTGTAAGGCTCTTGTATCGGATGGGCTTACGTCTCTTTTTAGCTTTGGGTCGCGGCATACGGGCTATTCTCCGTTGAGGATCTCTTTGAAGTCGTTGAGGATTTTTCGTGCAAGATTATCTGCCTTTTCAGGCATATCACTTTCTGCATAGATCCGGATTACAGGTTCTGTATTGGATTTTCGGAGATGGACCCAGGATGTGTCGAAATGGATCTTTACTCCGTCAATCCGATTGATATCATGATCTTTATATCGATCTTCAATCTTCTTCAGGATCTCGTCCAATACGATTTCGGGTCCGAATTCAATTTTATTCTTAGATATATAATAACTCGGATATCCGGCTCTCAACGTTGAACATGTCTTCCCTGATTTTGCCAGATATGTAAGAAATAAAGCAATTCCCACAAGGGCATCCCTTCCATAGTGCAAACCGGGGTAAATCACACCACCATTGCCTTCTCCTCCAATAATTGCTTTTTTCTTCTTCATCATTTCCACAACATTGACCTCCCCAACAGCGGAGGCAAAATAGGTACCTCCTGCCTTCTCCGTAATATCTTTCAGGGCCTGGGATGAGGAGAGATTGGATACTGTGTTGCCAACTTTGTGCTGGAGGACGTAATCGGCAACCGCCACAAGCGTATACTCCTCCCCAAAAGGCTCTCCCAGTTCATTGATGATGGCCAGACGGTCAACATCGGGATCGACAGCGAATCCAACATCAGCTTTGTACCTGACCACCTCCGCACAGATGTCTGCCAGGTGTTCAGGAAGAGGTTCCGGATTATGTGGAAATTGTCCGGTTGGGTCACAATAAAGCCGGTGGATAGTGCTCACACCCAGCACTTCCAACAGTAAGGGAACAGCAATCCCACCGCTGGAGTTCACGGCATCAACTGCCACACTGAAGTGGGCATTTCTTATGGCTTCCGGATCCACCAGGGGAATTTCCAGAATATGGTTGATATGGTTTAGCAGGTAGCGTTCACTGGTGTTGTATTTACCAAGTTTATCGACATCTACATAGGAACATTCTCCCTGTTCTACAATCTTAATAAGTTCCTCTCCATCCCTGGCTGAAAGAAATTCACCCTTGTTATTCAATAATTTCAGGGCATTCCATTGCTTGGGATTATGGCTGGCAGTGATGATAATTCCACCATCGGATTCACTTTCAGTAACTGCCATTTCAACAGTTGGGGTAGTGGTAAGGCCGATATCAAGCACATCAATACCCATTCCGATGAGGGTTCCGCAAACCAGGTTACTGACCATAATACCCGATATCCGGGCGTCTCTGCCAACTACTACCTGGAGTTTCTTGTCTGGAGTTTTTTCCTTAATAAATATGGCATAAGCAGAACTATATCTGATAATATCAGGAGGGGTAAGTCCCTCGTATTGCTTTCCGCCAATTGTGCCCCGAATACCTGAAATGGATTTAATCAGTGTCATACAACGGATTTTAAACAAATGTAAAGTATTTCTTACGGTTTTGCAGGCAATGTTGAAAACTAATGAAATCTTGCGAAATGTCGAAAAAAGGACAAGGAACCCGGAATTTATTAATTTTGCAACGAATATAAATTATGGAAAACCCATTTGATCCATTTTCCGATCCTGAGATTGCAGCCTTGATCCATCGGTATGAAGAACTGACCGGAGATGGGCAACACGGATTTTTTGACCTTGATGAGTTTGAGGATATCCTTGATTACTATCTGTTTCATGCCAAGAATTCCCGATTTGAGAAAACGTTGGAAATGGCTTATAAACAACATCCGGGAAGTATCACCCTTATATTGAAACAGGTTCAGTTTCTCATCAACTCCAACAGGGAAAAACAGGCTCTGAAGTTATTGAAAGAGACCGATCATGACCTTGCTCATGACCATGACATTCATCTTTCCCGGGGTGCATTGTACAGTCAGCTTAACAAACATGAGAGTGCCATTGATGAGTTTATTAAAGGCATCCACGACACGGAAGAACTGGATGAAATTTATGCTGGCATAGCCTATGAATATGAAAATCTTGGCAAATTTGAACATGCCATTGACTATCTTATCAAGGCTCTGAATCACAATCCTGATAACGAATCCGTCCTCTTTGAACTATCCTTTTGTTGCGAAATAAACCAGCAGACAGAAAGGATTATCAATTATCTGGAACAGTTTATAGATCGCCATCCATACAACAAGTCGGCATGGTTTAATCTTGGCATAGCTTTTAGCAATCTTGAATTGTTTGAGAAGGCGATTGATGCATATGATTATACACTGGCCATAGATGAATCATTCGCTTCTGCCTATTTCAACAAAGCCAATTGCTATGCCAACATTCATGAGTATGGAAAAGCAGTTGAAATCTACATGGAGACTTTCCAGTATGAAGATCCTGAAGCCCTTACTCATTACTACATTGCTGAATGCTACGAAAAGCTGCAACAGTACGAATATGCAATAGAACAGTATAAAAAGTCAATCAACCTTGATCCTGAATTTGCTGATGCCTGGCTAGCTGTTGGCATGTGTTTTGATGAATTGGGAAAACCAAATATTGCTTACGCATATATAAAAAAGGCAGTCCGCCTCTCTCCTACTATGCCCGAGTACTGGTTTATTCTTGGTGATATTCAGATTAAACTTCAACGCTATCCAGAAGGTATCTCATCTTACCAAAAAGTGATTGAACTGGACCCTTCCGATCTGGAGGTATGGCAGGCTCTGGCCAATGTGCATACCGGGCTGAAGGATTATCCGACGGCTGTTCAGGTTCTGCAGGAGGGACTCAGGCATCACGGAAACAACTCGGATTTCTACTATAGCCTTGCCTATTTTCTCTTTCTGGATGGTCAGTCAAAACAGGCTCATGAGTACCTATGCAAAGCCATGGATCTGGATTCGGAGGGATATAAGCGTTTATTTGTCACCTTCCCCGACGCAGGAAAACATCCCGCGGTGGTTGATATCATCACCTCCTACAGGAAAGAGTAAGTGGTAAGCTCCATGAAAAAAGTTTTCGGATTGATCGGAAACCCACTCGACCATTCATGGTCACCTTCATATTTTCAACAACAGTTTCAACTTCAAGGGCTCGCAAAATACAGTTATCATCTCTTCCCTATTGAGAAGCCGGATGATCTATTCCTCCTTCTAAAACAAACCCCTGAGCTTTGCGGACTGAATGTGACTATACCCTTCAAGGAGACAATTATCCCCCTCCTTGATGTCATCGATGAAAGGGCAAAGGAGATTGGTGCGGTCAATACAATATTGATTCAGGGATCCGCCCCGGACCAAAGGCTTACCGGATACAATACTGATTATGTAGGTTTTACGAACTCAGCCGATTTCAGTGGACATACATCGGCTTTGATACTTGGGACTGGAGGAGCCTCGAAGGCAATAGCCTTTGCATTGAAGCAAATGGGGATCGGGTATACACTGGTTTCACGATCAGGAGCTATAAAACAGGTACTATCATACGATGATCTGGATGAAGAGATAATCAGCAAACATACCCTCATCATCAATGCAAGCCCAATGGGGATGTATCCCAACCAGGAGGATCCCCCTCCAATCCCATATCATCTGATCTCGTCAAACCACTTCCTTTACGACCTGGTATACAATCCTAAGGAGACTCTCTTTCTAAAAAACGGGATGATGCAAGGAGCCCGGGTCCAGTCAGGTTTGTGCATGCTGCACCTCCAGGCGGAAAGGGCGTTAAAGTTGTTCCTTGAAGCAGGCTAAGTGATGCGTGATATGGGATCCGCGATACCAGATGCCGGATACCAGATGCCGGATACCGGATGACGGTTGCCGGATACCAGATACAGGATACCGGATGACGGTTGCCGGATACCTCAACCCTCGGACGAGGCATGCCTCGTCCCTACTTGATTCAAGACCCTCACACGTCCTTC
>ERZ889078.1300-NODE-1300-length-20055-cov-29.587650_pt1 | contig 20055 bp, 34 predicted proteins | sample MGYA00521266_ERZ889078 | MGnify/ENA primary metagenome ERZ889078 (study PRJEB32303, sample SAMEA104408618) | aquatic metagenome | biome: Brackish water; feature: Pelagic; material: water | place: Baltic Sea | collected 2014-06-16T06:34:00 | depth 76,534 m ...
CGTGCACCTGCACAAAGAAATACTCATTTTGGAATTTTAAAAAAATTTTAACTCATTTGTTTTTTAATTGCTTCTACTTTTTCCTCCATTCTAACTTGCTTGTCTTTTCTTGAATCTATTTTTATTATTATTTCTGCTCTGTTTATTCCTAAATTATGCACTGTTTCAATCATCTCTTTTGTTGCTTTGTTGATTGTATCCATATCATCTGATTCTAAAATAGTTCCCATGGAATTAATTTCATATCTCAAGTTCTCTATTTTTTTGATTGATTCAATTGCCTTTGCAATGTAAAAACTTGTACTGGTAGTTCTTGTCGCCATTGGATATATGCTTATTTCTGCTTGAATCATTATATTTTTTAGAATAATTTAAGATTAAAATGTTTTAATTATTCTACTTTTTTTTCTACTTGCTTTGTTGGCTTACCTTTCTTTTTTCTTGCCCCAAAACTAATCAATACTAGTAAAAATCCAAGTCCAAACAAAATACCTGCTAATGTATTGTAATCTTCATTTTCTTGTTCTGCCATTAGTAAATCAATCACTTCTTCTTCACTCATACCTGCTTGACCTACTGGCACTGCGTCATTGATGTTTATTGTGAGTACTAGTCCTACGATTATCATTAGCATTCCTCCCACTAACATTTTTTTATTTACTAGCACCATTGTTGAAATTAATTAAATTTCATCACATATTAGGGAATTTATTTTTATAATTTTCTGCCTGCTTTTTAATTAAAATTTGCATGAATTTGTAACTAGTGAATTAAATAAAAGTTACAAATTTCCGAGTATTTTTCTCAAAATAATTTGTTATGTTATCTGTGATTTTGGAAGCATTCTCTGCAATATACAGGTCTATCTTCTTTTGGTCTAAATGGTACTTGAGTATCGTTTCCACAGTCTCCGCATTTTGCGTCAAACATTTCTCGTGGTCTCTCATCTCTGTTACCAAATCTAGAGCCTCTATCATTTGATTTTCCACCAAATCTGCCACCTTCTCGTGGTTCTGGTTTATGTTTTTGGAAGCATTCTCTGCAATATACTGGTCTGTCTTGTTTTGGTTGGAATGGTACTTTACAATCCGTTCCACAGTCCCCGCATTTTGCGTCAAACATTTCTCTATCTTCTCTATTGTATGACATATTTTCTGAATTTCATCAATTCATGTTGTAATTAAACTATTGTAAAACTATCTTAATTTTTTAATTAAATTAATATTTTTACTGTTTATTTGATCACATTATCATTTCAGGCATTGACATTCCACCATGACCTGAATCGATCGTTTGTTTTGGATTTAGACTTGTATCATGATGACATGGTTTGTTACATACTGGACAAAATTTTCTATCTAATACAATGCACTGACAAATATGATTTTTCACATATGCCTGTGCAGCTTGATTCCATTCTCCTGTACCGTTACAATACACGCAAACATTTGTTGAACTTGAGCCTACGCCTTTACAAAAATCACATACGTCATCTGTCATGTCTATCTAGTTACTACTTCTTGAACCAATATATTTGAAGATACTCCAAGTTTATTTTTTTAAATTCTTTGTATTAATATTAAAAAGGCTTCATCTTTTCGGCGGTATCTTTCATCACATTTGAGGAAATCAGATAGAACCCGTTGATATAATCATCAGCAAATATCTACATTTTTTAAAGTAAATATCTTTATTCAAATTTCATATACTGGATAGTTTTTTTACTTTTGTGGAAGAAATTAATTTGAAATCAAATAACGATTTAGTTTTGCATGATTTTGTCAATGATTGGATTTTAGAGCCTATTGTTGATTCTAATGATAGACAAAAAATTGTTTTTAGATTAACTACAAAGGGTAAAGACTATTTTAAAATTTTAAACAAAAATCCTGGTTATCCATTTAAAAATAACCCTACATTAATTATTATGATTAAGAATGGAATTGTCACATCCATAATAAAAAAAGAGGGGGAAGTTGGTTACAATTTAACACCTATTGGTGAACAACATCATATTTTCTTAAAAACTTGGAAAGAAAAAAATGAAAAAAAATAAATTTTAATTTATTTAAAAAATTAAACTGAATCTTCTGGTGGTCTTTGAACAAATACGTTACAGACAAGTGCGTCTGTTTTTGTATCTCTATGTTGAACTTTACATGTAACAAATTTTCCTTTTAGTGCTCGTTCTAAATCTTCTCTAGTTTGTTCTGGTCTTTGTCCTTCTTCTGAATCTTTAATTAAACCCATAATTATTTTTTCAGTTTTTCCATAATCTCCAACATTGTCTTTTCTGGTATGGCTTACAAGTAATCTAAATGCATTTCCTGTTAAAATTTCTAAAACTGCTCCCCCAATTCCATCCCCATCAAGTTTATCTGACATGGTATAATTATTTTTTCAGTTCTATAATTACTTGGTGGCTATACTGATTTCAAAATCCGGAACTAATCCTTTCTCTTTTGCCATTTCAAATAATTTTCTAATTGCTTGCTCCCCAGGATCTCCCATGTTAACTGTAACTTGATTTACATACATTTTTACAAACTTTTCAATCAAACCTCTTTCTTTTCCTCTGGAATATTGCATTGCATATTCTAGCGCATCATCAAAATTATTTATTCCAAATTCAATTGATGATTGTAAATATTTATCAAACTTTACAATGGTTTCCATGCCTAATTCTGTTTTCATGACGTTAATTCCTAATGGCACTGGTAACCCATTTGTTGTTTTATCCCACCACTCCCCGACGTCTAAAATTTTGACATTTCCTTCTTGCTCGTAGGATAACTGAGTTTCATGAATTACTAAACCCACATCCACTTCTCCTGATTCAACAGCTTTTGGAATATCACTAAAATTCATTTCAACATAATCAAACTTTCCAATCATTAATTGTAGTAACAAGAATGCAGATGTCATTTTACCTGGAATTGCTATTTTACACTTTTTTAATTCTTCAATTGTCATTTGTTTTTTTGCTGTAACTATTGGACCGTAATTAATTCCAAAGCTTCCTCCACTTCTCAAAATCGTGTAACCTGGAATGTATGCACAAGCATGAACTGAAACTGCTGTAACGTCTAATTCTGGGTTAGTTGCTTTTAGGTTTAATTTTTCTATGTCTTCAATTACATGATTCACTGTAAATTCTGGTGATGGTACTTTTCCTGTAAACATTCCATAAAACATGAATGCGTCATCAGAATCGGGTGTATGGCCTACAGAAATTTCCATACTTGTTTACTAAACAATCGTAATAAAAATCAAAATCACGTAGGCGCTCAAAATTTGATCCATTCGATAATTTTTCATGTTATGTAATTGTTATTTTATTTTAAAATAATCTATACCAAATATTAAAAAATTAATTATATGATTTTACGCCTAAATATCAGATACATTATATAATGCTCATCTAATTTTCTGTTAATGGCCAAATTCAAGTCAACTATAGAGGTTATGAAAATTATTAAAAATAAAAAGAATATTCGCAATTTTGGTGTTATTGCACACGTTGATCATGGAAAGACAACTATGAGTGATAGTCTCTTAGCTAATTCTGGAATTATTGCACCCTCAGCTGCTGGAAAAGCCCTTGCAATGGACTTTGATAAAGAAGAACAAGCAAGAGGAATTACAATTTACCAAGCTAACGTAACTTTGCTTTTTGCTCAAAAAGGTGAAGAATATGTAATTAACATGATTGATACTCCTGGACACGTTGATTTTAGTGGAAGGGTTATTCGTAGTCTTAGGGCAATTGATGGTGCTGTAGTTGTATGTGATGCAGTTGAAGGTATCATGACTCAAACTGAAACTGTAACTCGAATGGCACTTGAAGAAAGAGTAAGACCTGTTTTATTTATCAACAAAGTAGACCGATTAATCAAAGAACTAAGATTAACACCTGAAAAAATGCAAGCACAACTGGCTGAAGTTGTTTCTACTTTTAATCAATTAGTTGATACATACGCTGAACCTGAGTACAAGGAAAAATGGAAAGTATCCATTCAGGATTCAAGTGTAACATTTGGTTCAGCTAAAGACAAGTGGGCAATTAATGCTGATTTAATGAAAGAACGAGGAATTAATTTTAAAGATGTAATTGATGCATATACTGCTGAAAAACTTCCAGAACTTATAGAAAAAGCACCATTAGCTGATGCTGTTCTTGGAATGGTTGTAAAACACCATCCTGCACCACAAGATGCTATCAAATATAGAATTCCACAAATTTGGAAAGGTGATTTAGAATCTGATATTGGTAAGGCTTTACTTGCTGGTGAAGATGATGGCCCAACAATCATGATGGTTGTAAATATGGTATTAGATCCTGCAGCCGGCCCTGTTGCCATTGGACGATTATTTTCTGGAACTATCAAAGACGGACAAACTCTTCACATTATAGATGAAAAACGAGAAGGACGAGTTCAATCTGTTAATTTCTTTATGGGCAACCAAAGAGAACAAGTTGGGGAACTTGGAGCTGGAAACATCCCTGCTTTGTTGGGATTAACTGAATGTAGAGCTGGAAACACTCTTTCTTCGGTAAAAGATATTCAAATGTTTGAAGGTGTAAAATATGTCTCAGAACCTGTTGTTCAAATTGCAATCGAACCAAAACATCCTAAGGATTTACCTAAACTTGTAGATATTTTAAGACAATTAACTATTGAAGATCCAAATCTAATTGTAAAAATTGATGAGGAAAGTGGTGAGACAATTATTGCTGGCATGGGTGTATTGCACTTGGATGTTGCAGTTCACAGAATACAAGATGCAAAATGTGATATTATTACATCTGAACCTTTGATTAACTATAGGGAGACCGTAAAAGGCGGTTGTGAACCAGTTATGGCAAAATCTCCAAATAGACACAATAAAATTTTCATGAAAGTAGAGCCATTAGAGCCTGCAATTGCACACATGTTAAGAACTGGAGAAATCAGTGATATGAAAGATAAGAAAGTTGTTGCTGAATTGTTAAAGGGTGCTGGTTGGGATACTGACACAATTAAACGAGTTATGAGATTTGATTCCCGTGGAAATGTTTTGATTAACGGAACAAAAGGTGTTCAATTTGTTAATGAATCAACTGATTCTATTAATTCTGGATTTGATGATGTGATGAAAGAAGGACCTCTTTGCAAAGAGCAAATGAGAAATTGTAAATTTATCTTTACTCACTTTGTTCCCCATGAAGATACTGCACACAGAGGTTTATCTCAATTAGGCCCTGCATCTCGTAGAGCATGTATGGGTTCATTGCTTACTGCAGGTACTGCTGTTTTAGAACCGACATTAGCTATTGAAGTTCGTGTTCCAACTGATTTAGTTGGAAATGTAGCAACAATACTTTCAGGTAAACGTGGTAAAGTTATTGATATGCAACAAAAAGGTGCATCCAGTATTATCATTGGTGAAATACCTGCTTCTGAAACTTTTACATTATCTGAAGCAATGAGAGGTCAAACTGCAGGACGTGCAACATGGAATACCTCCTTTAAGGAATGGACTGAAGTTCCAAAATCAATGTTGGCAACTGCTGTTGCTGATATTAGAAAAAGAAAAGGATTAGCTCCAGATCCACCTGTTGTTAGTGAATTCATCGATAAAGAATAACTATTTTATTTTACACTAATTTTATTTTTAAATTATTTTCTAAATTTTAATTCGTCTGTATGATCTTGAAAATATTCTTGTATTGCAACATTGGAGCGTACATCTTTGTATGTGTCTAACATTATTTTCATAATTTTATTGATATGTTTTTCTAATCTCTTTATTCTTTGATGTGCAATTGGATGCTGTAAAGATCTTATTTTATCTTGATAATCTGTTCTAATAATTATCATGTGGGCTCTATCTATTTCTTCTTGAACATGCTCCAATAACTCTAGACCTTTTTTACTAAATCCAAATTGACTTCCGTCACTTAACATAATTGTAGGAATTGTACTGATATCTTCAATTTCTTTTTTTTGATTAATTACAAAAGTCTCCATCATTTTTGAAAATTGTATGCGGTCTTGAACTTTATTTTGCTCTTTATACAAAACTGTATTTTTAATACTTCTAGATTCTAAATAACCTGTATTCTCAAGTCTATTCACTGCTTGAATTACTTCTTGCTTATCCCCACTATGTTCGTTCATCATATCATCTATGCTAATCCACTTAACGGATAATTCCAGTATTTTATCATCATGTTTTATTGTCAATTCGATAAAAGATGTCTGTTTTTATTTTCTAATATATCTAGATAATTTTTGTAAATTATTGAATTTAAGTAAATGCCTAGTTTTAGAACTTAAATTATCATTTAATTTAGAATTTGTATACAATGGTACAAGTTGACAATAAGCGATATAGTGAATTACTAAAAGAAAAAAAATTTTTGGAAGATAATAGACCTCATGACGTTGATGGCATGAGACGCTGGAAACATTCCATGAGTAAACTCCTACAGGAATTAGAATTATTTCGATAACAATATTATTTCATTAACAATAAAATTTAATAGTCAACCTGTTTAATACAGGTCGACCTAGTTATGATGAATCGTAATGAGCCTAATTTTAACATCTACGAGCGTGAAAGAATTATTTTGCAATGCATTCAAAATAATCCTAAATCCCATCATAATGCTCTACTCAAAATAATTGTCCCTGAGTTTATGGCTAAAACAACTTTTGAAAAATCTAAAAATTCCTTATTGAATAAAGGCATAATTGTTGCAGAAATCAAAGGCAACATGAAATTTTATGCCTCTAATCCTAATTATGAAGAGCAATCACAACAGCATCTTGAACAAAATACTAACAAGACGTTCCATGATCTAAAATTAAAGATTAGCAAGATGGATACTGACTATCCTCGTAAAGATATCGATGAAAAAATATTGATTGCAACTACTCTTTTCAAAAGTCTACTTGAAACTGATAATGGTCTTACTATTTTAGACTCAATTAAAAATCCAAAAAAAACATTGTATCGAGATGAACACTTAATGATACAGCAATTACTTTCTCGTGTTTTTAAAATTATTAAAAATGATGTTGATTATGGATTAATTTTTCCTACAATTGTAAGTTACTGCCAGGCATATCTTCCAAAATATACTCCTGATAACTAAAATTCCAACTAGTTATTTATTCGGGGTTATTCTATGGTAATCACATGGGACTACTTTATACTAAATTTCATATGGATTTTGATGAACCTGACTGGAAACTGATTTCACATAATCCCATAGTTTTTCAAACTCAGAAAGATAACGTGGTTTTAGAAGTAGAAGATACGTCACAAAAATTATCTAAATTAATTTTTAAAAATGGTTCAAAATTTCATATGTTTAGAGTCACTGGTAAATTTCGTTTAACTTGGGATAATGATGATATTGTTCAAAATTAACAAAAAGTGTAAATATAATTTTTAACATGTCTCTAGAAATTAAAATTAGCAATATTCTACAAGACTTTGATAATGTATCTTCTGATGAATTTTTAAAAGTAATTAATGAAATCATGCTTGAATTTAGAAGTAATATAACAATTGAATATCTTAAAGGTAAAATCCAAAAAATAATTGATCTTCCAAATGAATCTGAAAAGAAAAAACAATGTAAATTACTTTTACCTTATTTTGACTGGTATGTTCAAGGATTATAGTTTTATTCTAGATACTGTTTAATTTTTACCAGTGCATTTTCAATTAATTCATTATCTTTTTTTGCATCTTGAATATTCCCTACTAATTTGATAAAATACTCTTTACCTGTCTCTTCTGCTTTTTCAATATCTGATTTGCGACATTCTAATGCTTTTTGTATTGTTTCTAAATTTTCTTCTAGTGTTTGTGTTGATATTGAATTGAGTAGATACTGTTTAATTTTTTCTTTTGTTTCATCGATAATTGGTATTCTTTTTACTGCCTGTGATTGTAATACTGGAGCAAACATTGCCGCTGCCTCTTTTAATTCTGGACTTGCATGAATAGTTCGTAATCTTTTTTTATAATGATCTAATGATCTTAAAATAATTTCATATCCTCCTTCATGTTTTAAGTAAATTCCACCAATCCATGATTTTTCAGACATTTCTAAAATATTTATTTTTGCATTATTATAATTTGTTTGCTAAATTTTTTCTTGTTTTTTTAGTTTATGGCTTATTTGTGATCTCTTTCTAGCAATCTGTTTTAGTTGTCATAATTCTCTTTTATTGGTTCTGTGTTTTTATTGATTAAATATAGTATAATTCCTGCCAGTGTCACTCCCATTCCACTTAATCCTACAAACGTACCTGTATTTCTTATATTTTTTAAAATATTATCCTCAACCACGTCTATAAAATAAAATAAAATTAATCCTATACTAAACATGCAGATGCCAATGATAATTAATAATATTCCTGATTTCATCTATTTTTTGTCCTACATCTAATTAATAAATTAGTTAAACTTTAATTATTTTTAACAAGTGTTTTAGCGTTTTTTTAATACTTATATTTACCAAATAAAATTCTTAATTTAGTTATGGCTGCTACAAAAAAAATTGATCTTTTAAAAATAATTCAAGAAATTGTTAATTTAAATTCTAAAATGAGATTTGCAGCAATAATTGATAGTAAAGGAAATATCCGTGAGGGTATTATGAGAAAAGGTCAAACAAGTCTTAATTCTCAAAAAGAGGAAGAACATTTCTGTGCTCAAGTTGCACAAAGACGTGCAATGAGGAAAGAATTTGATCGTTCTTTAGGAAAGGTAAAATATATTCATGTTGAGAGAGAGAAAGTTTCTCAATTGGTACTTTACACAAAAAGAAATATTGTATTTTTCACAATGGAGCCAGAAACTCCTATGAGTACTAAAATCGCATTGATTACAAAAATAAAGAAAATCACTGCAGATATCTAACATACCAAAAATATTTTTACATTCTTATGACTTTTCATAAATATTTGGGAGATTCTAAAATGTTTGAGTATGATAAGCATTATCGAGAATGTCAGCAACAAAACAAGCCCTTCATTAAAGCAAAAATAAATCCTGCCCATGGAAATTATTATGTTAATCTTGATTTAATGACTTGTAACTATGTTTTTTCAGAATTAGAACAGTGTGAGATTAAAACATTAATTGAAACTGAAATAAAATTTGTCAACTCCCATTACAATAATTCCTTTAATGACTATAGCATTAACGAAGAGGTTATCTGGATTGACGGTGTATCCTCTGATCATGTGGATTTTCTATGTGTGTCCTTGTATGATTTAACTCAGAAATATCATGATTAGAATCTAATCATATTTTTTAAAATTTTATCTATAACTTGAATTTCTTTCTTTCTTTCTACAATTATTTCTTCATTCCATTTCTTTAAAAATTCTGATTCCCTATCCATTTTTTCTAATTCTTCAACGTATCTGATTAGATGTATTTTGTAATCGTGTAGTAAATCCAGGTGCTTGTTATGATTTTTTTCAGTTGAAGTTGCCATCCCATTCCTCCTTTTTTATCTCTGGAAATAACTCTCTGATCCTTTTTCTATCTTTTTCAATTGCCTCAATTCTGGATGTTAGATGTTCTTGAATTGCTGGTTGTCCTTCTTGACTCATTTCGTTTTCTATGTCTGTAATTATTTTACTTAGTGATCTATAGTATGTCATATGATTTTTCTTTGAATCTTCAGATTTGTCTTCAATTTTTTCATCCCCCATAACATACTGATATTTATTGGAAAATAAGTACTTGATCTTTTAAAATTTATTCTGGATGTAACTATTCTTCTTCAATTAACTTGATGCCTGTAGGTGTTAATCGAGTTATCCATGGGAATGAGTGATCCTTTTCTTCATCAATACCTCCACGTACCAGATTTGCATCGATTAAATATTTTGCATTTTTAAAAATAATTTCATTGTCCATTTCTTTTAATCCTGGAAAATTATACATGTGCATTTCGGGAGTTTTTGAATTTTTTTTAAATCTTGCATAATACTCTATTAAAATTATTTTTCTTATTTTATCATCTATACTGTCATCTGTTTTCAATATTTTTATTTTTTTTAACATGTTATATTTTTATATTTATAAAAATAAAATTAGCAGATTTTTTCACATTCACATTGTCTGTTTGAAAACAAATTTTTGAATGATTCAAATCGAGATTGAGAAATTATTGGTTTATTTCTACCTACTATTCTAAATAGGGATATCCCGGTTTCTGCGCTAGTTCCTTTTAATGCCCATGAACCGTTTTTCATTAAATACGGTTGTGGATTTTTCATGGTTACTTTTTTTCGTGCTTTGACATCATATGCTTCTATTTTTGACATTATCTAAAATTAAAAATTTATTATTATTAACCGAGTGTAAATTTTTTTATGTTCTTTAGCTGGAAATTATTTTTTTAAATTCTGATTTAGGCTCAATTTTATTTAAAAATTATGATACTACACTAATATTGAAAATTATTTACTAAATTATATGAAAATACTTATCGATGAAATGGATGATGGTTGGGATGAAAAACTTAAAGAATTAGGTTTTGATGCATATAGTGTTAAAAAATTACGTGTTGATGGGCATAAATTAAGAACAGATTATTCTGTAATTAATTATGCTAAAGAAAATAATATGATTCTTGTTACTCGTGATACTGAAAGTGGTCAGGCATGCGAAGAGAATAATTTACCATATGTGTTACTTGATAACAATTCCATTTTTAAAATTGTTTTAGAAAAATTAAAAAGTTCTTAATTTACATTTTTCGAATCAATTTGAGTTATTCTTAGATTTTCAAGAATTTTATTTAAGAAATCTTCTTCTGGTTGTTCTGCTATATTTTTCATTATTAATTCCCAGCAATCATCCATCTTTCTTTTAATTTGTGGGAACATTTTATCTTTTTTGAATGTAGGGTAATACGATAATAATTTCATTATTCCATCTGTGGATTGTACAATGTGTATTAGATGTATCATGGTTCTTAATCTTTCATGACTTGAAAATTTTCCTTCCTTACTTATGTTTTCAAAGTCACCTAATTCTTCAAATGTAATACTGATTTCTTTATGAAGATCTTTAAGTTGATTATTTACTGATTCATACAAATTAATTAATTCATATTCTATGTGAGATCTGCTGTGAATTTTTTTCTCTATTTCCCCTGATTCCACAAGGGCACTAATTTCTCTGTAGACTATTTTTTCATTACCTACTTTTTTTATCACTCTTTTAGCTAGTTCTGTACCTCTAATTTTTCCATTTTCATTAAGAATTCTAATTATTTCAATTTTAATAATATCTGAATTCTTGTCCATACCTCTTCATCCTTTATTTTGATATTTTTCTAAAACTGCTAATTCTTTATTTTCACTAATTTCTTTTATTAGACCCTCTAAAATTATAATTCCTTTTTTTATTGGTTCTTTTTCATTTATTTTATTTTGTAATTTTTGTTTTAGTACCATTCTTTCGTTATTGACAAAGCTTAGCAAACTGACTTCTTTACCCATGTTCAGATTTATAAAAAATTCCACATATTCTTCAGTTGTTTTTATTACCATTCTTTATTTTTATTTCTCTACTATTTGTTTGAAGTACCTACAAACTAGGTTTATTTACAATTTTTACTTAAATTAACTATGGATAGTTGTGATAGGCGTGTTCGTGCTTATAAAAATGGAAAAACATTTGATGAATGCAAAGAAATTGCTGAATCTATGAATCCTTATTTTAAAAATCAAATTATTGAAAATAATAAAATTTTGTGGACTGAAATTCTAGAAAAAGTTGATCATGATGAATTAATTTACAAATTAACTTTAAAATTTCTTCGAAGAGATGGATATGATATTGGCAATCATAAAATTCCTGAAGTCAAGCCATTTAACCCTTAAAATTTATTTTACAACTTCCGTCTGAATTTTGCAATTTTTTTGCCATAATGTATGGTGTAAGTATGAGCACTGGTATTGATAATGCAATAAACAGTGTTTGCAGTTGTGTAAGTAATATGGATAATCCTATTCCGCTTGCAGTTCCAATAAATATCGAAAGAAAAGTACCTGCACAAGTTGGACACGCAATAAATAATCCTGTAACTGCCCCCACACTACTAATGCTTCGCCCTTTTTTAGAAAGTGTATATGCACTAATTGCAATTGATGCATTTATTGCAACTAGGTATGAAACAATAATTTGCAGTACAAAATTTATTGGAATTATTTGTAACCCTATGTGTTCAGTAAGATATATTATGATTTTTGGCATATATCCTGGACCATCACAACATGGCGCAATAAATCCTGAAGGAATTGTTGCACCGTAATGCGTCACAAAATTAATTTCTGGTTGATAGACTAATGTTCCTGAAACCAACGAAAAAAATATTCCATAAGTAATAAACACCGTGATAAAAATTTTACGTGATTTTAAATTTGATGTTACTATTGCAATTGTTGTTAGTACATCTTTGCCTTGTTTCTCAACTTTATCTTTTTGATATTTATGCATACCAAAAGCAATTCCTCCCAACGCAACAATCATTGTAATGTAAAAACCATAAGCAATTCTTTGTATGGAATCTATTGCACTGGGTGTAATCACTTCTGGATTTTGATATCTAGTATACATCAGAAATAATATTGAAATTGATATGAATCCTAAAACAATTAACTTTTTTCCTTTATTGGTATTTGACAGTGTTATTCTTTCCTGAACTTCATTTGTTTTGTAGAATTAAATTCTATCTTAACTGAGTTAAGGCGATAGCTAACTATATCCTTGATAGAATAGTCATGCATTAAACCTGTTATGTGAGAATTATTCAAAAGGAGAGAAATTGGGATAAAGTGAGACGCAGATATGTGTGAATCTAATCTGATGTTTAGGATTTGCCTTTTGTTTAGTTCATTCATCTTTTGTTGCCCAATTCTTAATTACTAATCATTCATAATAATTCCAAAAAATATTTGAGCGTATTGAATATAAAACAAATACCTAAGTGAAGCAAAAACCTAGTAATGCGATGATGGTATTGTATGCTTGAATTTGATGAGAAAGTCTTCTACGCCATAATATCTATATTAATTTCTGTAGGTATTTTTTTTGCAGTCAACTATTTTTTAAAAAGATTCTTTTCTGGATTAAAAGGCACTGCCAAACTAACAGGGATTATTTCAATAGGCATAATTGCAGGTGAAATACTATACCTTGGAACATCATTTAATATATTTTCATTAGCAATAGAAACAATCATAGCTGTAGGCGGAGCAGTTTGGTTTTTGTTATTAGCATTACAAAACCATCTCAAAAATATTTCATCGGGTCTTACTAATTATTTGAATCCTGAAATTGGTGTTGGAGACATGATTGAAATAAATGATCAAAAAGGCATTATTGTTTATCTAGGTTTGACAAAGACTACTATAATGACCGATGATGGCGCAAGAATATTTGTGCCAAACCTGAAATTTACTGAAGAGTTATTGAAAGTGTTTCATAAAAAAAAACAATGCAAACATTTTAAGAAAATAACAAAGACTGTTTCTCCAAAAACTCAAGGTTGTGAGGAATGTGAGAAAGAGGGGAAGCAGTGGGAATCGTTGAGAATGTGCCTTGACTGTGGCCATGTTGGATGTGATAGGTCATCACCTGGAAAACACGCCGAAGAACATTTCAAAAAAACTAAACATCCCATTATGATAGAACTACCAGAAAAAAGGTGGAGTTGGTGTTACATCCACGACTCTTATTATTAATTTTTGTGTGTTTGGCATGTGGCTCACTTGATTAGATTAGAGAATTTCTTTTGAGTTCTATATAGTACACAATACACTACATAAACTAATCAGAATCAACATAAGTAAAAATTTAGAATATGCAATGTATGGAAACAGAAATTAAAAAAGAATTTCACGTTGACGATTTAGATGATTGTGACGATGAAACAGATTTTTGGTTTGAATGAGTTAATAATTCAAGATAACTAAAAATCATTATTTTATTAAATCTAGTATTCAAACCCATAAATCAAAGAATTTGTATTATTAGGACATAATCAACTAACTTTTAGCTAAGTTTAGGTACAAAAATGTATATAATTGCAATAATTTCCAGTCTTCCAAAAATCATTAAAAATCCTAACACTATCATTGTTGCAGGATCTGTATCTGAATCTATTACTCCTGCTGATAACCCTCCAGTTGTAATTATTCCTGCTGCTTCAAAGAATGCATCTTGGAATGGTACATTTTCTATTTCTGCAAGATGTGCACCTGTAATTGCAGATATCGTTGGAAATAATGCAATAATAATTAAAGTTGATACAAGCTCTTTTTTATTTTGGTTTGGTAATTCACATCTTCTTATTTTAGATAAAAATGCTTTAAAGTCTCTTAGGTGGAACAATCTAAAAATTTTCAAACCACCTGCCGTTGAAAATCCACATCCTCCAATAAACATCAACATGATTAGAATTGTATGTGCCAATCCACTAAGACCTGCTAAACTTTCCATTTGTAATCCTGCAGTAGTACTAGCTGACACTGAATAAAATGCACTTTGTAATGGATCTAGTCCGCTTACTAGTGCAAACAAAATAGTTGCAGCACCTAAAATCCCAAAATATGCTAAAACTTCCTTTCCTAATTTTGGAGACAAGAATTTTTTTCTAACAAATGCGTAATGGAATGTAAACGGCAATGCCCCTAATATCATTGCACCCATTAATACCAGATATTCCTGCCATAACAGGCCATCTAGAATTGTCGATGTTGGCGTAAATCCTCCAGTTGAAAGTGTACTCATCGCCAAAGAAAAATTATCGATAATATCTCTCTCCCCAAATGCGTATAGCAGTGAAGCAACAATTACGATATAGATTCCAAAGATAACTGTAATTGTAAGAAATAATTCTTTCATGTGGAGTGTTTTTCCAGATATGAAACCGCGCATTGCCTGTAATTTTGATTCTGGATAGAATGCTGTAATTACAAGGTAAATGAAACTCATTCCGCCTACTAATTGTGTATAACTACGGAAAAATGTAAAACTTTGCGATAATTTCTCTGGCTCATCAAATAATGATATTCCTCCAGTTGTAAATCCTGCAGCACTTGAAAAGAATGCATTTGCAAATACCTCTGCTGGGGGTGCATCACTTGGAAACACGTACAGATAGGGTATTGTTCCAAATAATGACAGTAAAAATAAACTAGAAAATACCAGTACTGACGCCTGTTGTAGATTCAGACTTGCTTTTTCCCCATAGGAATTTAGGAAAAATCCCGTTACCAGTAACAAAACTGTTGTTAGGTACATTCCTGTAGCTGCAACTGTATCTTCTAGTAATGTCGCAACAATAGCTGGCACCAGTAACAGAACACCTGCAAATTGTAATACAAATCCTAAATTTCCTAATACTGCTTTTACTGGCGGACTTAGTAATCTAGGTGCAACTGCAGTTGCATCCCTAATTACATTTGCAATACTTGATTGAAATATTATTCCTAACACTTGATATTTCTTTGATATTATTGGAAGCTTTCTAACATTGTTATCTCGCATTTTATACAGTGCGTCTTGCAATGTGGATTTGTCACTTATTGTGATTAATGGTTTACTCATTATTTCCTTTAATGTGGTTGCTTCTGCGTAAACTGTTTTATCACTAACTTTATTCAGAATATCTTTATCTGTTACAATTCCTACTGGAATTTTTTCTTTATCAACTACAATAATGTCATCTCTCTCATAATGTCGTAGCATCGTTGCAGCTTCTCTTGTTTGTGTATCCATGTCTAATATCAGAACATCTTTGTCCATGTATTCTGTAACGTTTTTACTTAAAACATAGGAAACTGCTTTCTCTGGATTTGTTGACATTATGCTACCTTATATCGTGATTTTAAATAATTTGGGTTTATGTACCAATCGTAATTAATTTTTTAGCAATTATAATTTTGATCCCATAATTTTGCTATCTTTATAAACGATATCTCCAAAGTTTATGCGTAATCTCATGAATATTGATCAAGCCCCAGAACCTGACTATGATTCTGTTAAAATTGATTATGTTGGATTTGTAGATCCATACGCTGTTGAGGGCATGGTAGTTCTAAAGTCTGATAATGGCAAAGAGTTTCACATGCGTGCATTTTCAGGTGAAGTTGCAAAACATATTACCAGTTTTGGTGAAACTGAAGGCGAGCCTGCACCATCCATTTATCGCATGATTGAAGAAATTTGCGAACAAAATGAACTAACTTTGGTTAAGGTGAAAATTTATGACAGTGGTGATGTTTTAAGGGCCAATCTTTACTTTACAGGCAAAAAAGATCTTGTCTTGAGAAATCAGCGTGCATCAGATGCTATGGCCTTAGGTGCCTACTATAAAATCCCAATTTTGGTTAGAAAAAAATTACTCAAAGAAAAATTGGAAGCCTAGTTTTTACTATTTTAATTAGAATAGTTTTTTTCCAAGTGTATCTTACAATTTACTATGAATGAACAAGAAGAATTAATGGATAATTTACTGAATATTGATCTTGAAATTATTGATAATGTTCGAGCATTACAAAAAGAAAATTGGGTTTCTGAAACATTGAGAAATCAAGTTGAGGATTTACTTAAAATTCGTGATGAGATGGTTGTAAAATTAATGTCTCATAAAGGACATGATTCTTCATGTGACTGCGATCATGATCATAAATAATTAATTTTACTTTTCAAAAAAATCCTTTGGAAACATATCTTCTATTTTTTTTAATTCTAATGTGTATATTTTTATTTTATTTTGAATCTCTAATGATTTGTCTTCCTTTTCTAACTTTTTAATTTGATTTAAAATTGTTTTATGCATAATTGAATATTCTGGAAATCTTTTAGGAATATCTTTCATGATTTGAATAAAATATTTCTTATACTAATATTGTTTGAAAAATATCTGAATATTGGTTCTCTTAGTTTTTTTATAATAATTTATTTTTAGATCCTATGTAATATTTGAAAATGCTTCATAATTCGGCAATGCTCATCATTTAGTCAGTATAGCTTAGAGAGTTTGGTTAATCATCAGCAGTTATTTTTACTTATTCTGGTGTATATTGTTATTTATTTAATCAATTCTCTTGATGTGTGATTTAGGTACAAAATTAATTCTCTAAATACTCTTCACGGTTGAAAATGATGTTGAAACCTGTATTCATTATTACAATGGTTCTGTTGTTATGATTGTAGGGTTGGGAATTGTTCTATACATGATACCAATGTCTGAAGATGTATCACAAAATAACATGGAACTACAAGATGCACTTACCGATCTAATCCAAAACGATAACTCATTTTACTAAAAAATTCACGCTAAATTCACATCAATCACGAAATATTCACGATAAATTCACGCCAAATTCACGATAAATCACGTGTCATTTCATTCAAATCACGTGTGATTGATACACGTGCCTACGCCAAATTCACGCCAAAATTTGTTTTATTCACGCCAATTCACGCCAAATCACGAAATTCACGCCAATTCACGCCAATTAACGTTTCATTAACGAAAATAACTCTCAAAAAGATCTTTTTATTTTACTTGTGGTCTTTCCATTGAATTAAATTCTATTCTAATTCTACCTTGATCACTTGAAGTTTCTCACTAGTGGAAAAGTAAAGGATCTATATGGTGTAGATGAGGGGACAATTCTCTTCAAATTCTCAGACAGGGTATCTGCATATGATGTTAAATTTCATCAAGACATTCCACAAAAGGGTAAAGTGTTATTTATTTGGCCCAAATTTTAACTCTGTAGAATATGGCTGAATGCCCAATGTGTAAATCCACAATTAAAGCAACTCCCATTGGCAGTAAGACAGTTGGAATACAATGTAATTGTAATGGTAACGCTGAACGCTATTTTATAAATTCTGGAACTGTTGATGATACCGTATCTGAATATATCCGTAAATTTAGTAAAAACACTTCACCTTCTGTAATTCCTGGAAAAATAATTAGAGATACTCCTGTAGTTAGAACTGCTCCAATTTCTAAAATTGAAGAATATTTTCCATCAGAAATTATTCCCAGAGACATTCAAAAACAAATTCTTAAAGAAATTGAAACTAATATTAAATTAGGATTTAAAAAAATAGTAATCTCTGCTCCTACTGGTGTCGGAAAATCTGCTATAGGTATGGCTATTGCAAAATATTTTGGAACTGGATTTTTTATCACTAAATCTAAGAGCTTGCAAGATCAATACACGCGAGATTTTCCAATATTGAAATCTGTCAAAGGTAAATCTAATTTTGAATGCTTAAAACTAATGGATGAGCACAAGGTTGATGATCCAATCTTAGCAAAAGAATTGGGTCATACTTGTGAGAAGGGGGTTTGTTTGGAGGGGACTGAGGAAAATTCAGAAGGAAAATCCATTAAAACATTTTGCACGTTTAAACCGCTGATAAAGGATGTGACTTTTGATACTAAATTAAACGAAAGTACTTGCACATATTATTTTCAGAAATATTTTGGATTGATATCTAATTTTTCAGTATGGAATTACTCTGGATTTTTTCAATTAATGAAAAATAAATCTGTATTTACTGACTATTTAGAAAAAAAAGTTTCTATTTTTGATGAGGCACATGGGATAGAGGATCAAATAATTAATTTTATCGGAATTGATATTTCAAACAAACAATTAGATGAATGCAAGATAGATGTTAGTCGATATAATATTTCAGACGTTAAAGAATTGACAGCATTACTAGTTGCAATGAAGAAATTTTACGCAACACAGTATGCAGAAATAAAAGGAAATGATGGCGATTTAAAAATATTAGAATATTACGATGATAATTTCAAAAAATTTTCAGATTTCATTGGTCAAATTGAAAGTGATCCAAAAAATTTTCTTATAAGTGATAACACTAATGATTTTGGAAATTCTGTAACAATTTCAATTAAACCGTTACTTATTTCAAAATATGTGGATGACTTCTTTAACACTGAATATCAAATTTTCATGTCTGCTACAATTAACAAAAAAAACTTTTGTGAAACCATGGGGCTAGATGAGAAACATGTCGCGTTCATCGATACCCCTAAATCACCTTTTCTTTACGAGCACAGAAAAGTAGACTTTTTGGATGTGGCATTCTTAAATTCGCGCAGTTCATTTACAGAAGAACAAAATGCTATAAGAAAAATTGATGAAATACTTTCAAAGCATAAAACTGAAAGAGGTTTGATTTTGACTTCATCAAAAAAAAGATGTTTTGATATTTTAAGTCAGTTGTCACCTGAGAATAAAAAAAGAATTCGAATATGTCACTCTAGTAATTCTGATGGAACCACTCAAGATGAAAAAATAGCACAGCATCGAGCAACCTCTGCAAGTGTTCTTTTATCCTCATCTTTGTGGGAGGGAGTTGACCTCAAAGACGATGATTCTAGATTTCAAATTATAGCTAAAGCACCATACAAATCATTAGGTGATACAAGAGTGAGGGCAAAAATGAACAAATTTCCGTCTTGGTATAGCTCTGAAACTATGATGAAAATATTGCAAGGTTTTGGAAGATCTATAAGATCTGAGGACGATTGGGCAAGAACATACGTGATTGATTCAACAATTAATAATTTAGTAAAACAAACACGTAACATTATCCCTAAAGCGTACTGGGATGTTTTACAAATTTCATAAACTTATGCCTGATATTTTATTCAAGGGATATTCTAACTAAAAGATCACTTGAATATTTACAATCTATCTTTAAGGGATAATTTTAGAAACATAATAGTTCTAACAATGTATTTGTTAAAATAATCCATCCACAGAAAATTTTTGGAAACAACACACATGGTAAATAAAAAAGAAAAATCAAAAAATGCTTTACAAACTATTGAAGAACAACAAGAGCCTGCTATAGAGATCATTGAAGAACAACAAGAGCCTGCTATAGAGATCATTGAAGAACAACAAGAGCCTGCTTTTGATAATCTACTAAAAAATTATTTACAAACAGTAGAACATGGAAAAC
>ERZ889078.1301-NODE-1301-length-20055-cov-7.154450_pt1 | contig 20055 bp, 16 predicted proteins | sample MGYA00521266_ERZ889078 | MGnify/ENA primary metagenome ERZ889078 (study PRJEB32303, sample SAMEA104408618) | aquatic metagenome | biome: Brackish water; feature: Pelagic; material: water | place: Baltic Sea | collected 2014-06-16T06:34:00 | depth 76,534 m ...
TGGCCGTCGCAGCCTTGGTTTTGGCCGTCGCAGCCTTGGTTTTGGCCGTCGCAGCCTTGGTTTTGGCCGTCGCAGCGTCGGCCTCTGACGCTGCGACCGTCGCGGTCGGCTCCTTGGATTTCTCTCGAGTCGTTTTCGCCGTTGGGATGGCCCGCAGCTCCGCCGCGTTGGCGCCGTCTGCCCTAGTCGCGTCGACCGTCACGTCCGCCGCCGCAGCCTCCGCCGTGGGCCGCTTCCTGCCGCCGCGGCCCCGCCGACTCGCGCGCTTCTTGGGCTCGTCGGCGCCAGCGGCCGCGGCCGCCGTCACCTCGACCATCTCAATCACGTTCGGCGCAGCTCTTCCCCCGGATCTCCGGCCTTTGCCAGCAACCCGCGACCGCGGACCGTCCGGCGCGACGTGGCGAATCGGCACCGCCCGCTCCCAGTGATCATTGAGATGCACCGCGAGGTCGGCGTAGTCCTTATCGTTGGCCAAGACGATGATCTCAGCGAGCGGGAAGCGAAACGCATACTCGCCGATCTTCGCCGTCACCAGCTTGTCGACGAACTCCTTGCGCGTGACACGACCAATGATCACCTCGATCCGCTCCGGGTTCGCCTCAATCGTGCGCAGCGTCGCGGGGGTGACCGTATTGGTGTGATTGGCCGCCAGCACCACCATGCTGACGTTGGCCTCGAGCAGCAGCACCGCGACGTCGGTCTTCGGGATGTTCTCGAAGTCGACGATGTACACCACCTGCCGCGGCGTCGTCTGGGAGGCGAGCTTCGACGCCACCTCGGTGAGTTTCCTACCCATAGCTGCTTTGTCCCCTGTAATTCGGCCGAGTCGCCCGATTCGGCCGAGTCGCCCAATGCTTGCGCGCTAGTTTCGCACCACGACACTGGATGCACAACGCGCCGCGCGTCATCGGCTACGGCCGGCGACCGTCTACGCCGGTCGAGACGATCGGGGCCTGAGCGCCGGTCTGCCACGGCACGTCGGGCCACCACCGCAGCCGAATGGGCGGCGCGCTGGGCTCGACTGAGCCGCCCGGTCGCGGCGTCAGCACCGCCACCTTGGCGACGTCCGCGGCGGCCAACGTGCGCTCGATGGGCTCCGTCCAGCCGTGCAGCGCTAGGTCAAACAACCCCCAATGTACGGGCAGCAGCACCTTGCCGCGGAGCCACTGATGGGCCTCGACCGCCTGCTCCGGACCGATGTGCCAATCCGGCCAGGCTTTGTGGTAGGCGCCGACCTCAATCATGGTCAGATCAAACGGCCCGAGCGCCTTGCCGATCGCCTTCATGCCGGGAAAAAGCCCCGTATCTCCCGAGAAAAAGACGCGGTGCGCGGCGCTGATGAGCGCATAGCCGGCCCACAGCGTCGCGTTCTGGTCGAGCACATGCCGGCCCGAGGCGTGGCGGGATTCGGTGCAATGAATCGTGAGCGACCTACCGTCGTCGTGGCGCAGCGTGTGCTGGTCGCCCCAATCCACTTCGGTGATGCGCTCGGCCGGCACGCCCCAGTAGACCAGGTGCGCGGTCACCCCCAGCGGCGCGATCCACCGGGTCCTGAGCTGGTTGAGGGCGACGATGGTGGGGTGGTCGAGATGATCGTAGTGGTCATGCGAGAGCACGATGGCGTCGATGGTCGGCAGGTCTTTGAGCGCGAGCGGCGGTGGATACCAGCGCGCCGGTCCGAGCCACGTCAGCGGCGACGCGCGTGGTCCCCAGACCGGATCGGTCAGCACGCGGAAGCCATCGATCTCCACCAGCACCGTCGAGTGGCCCAGCCACGTCACGCGCAGGCCGGACGCTGGCGGGGTGGTGAAGCGCACCGGGTCGACGCGCTCGATCGGCACAGGTCCGGTCGGGGCGGCATACGCGCTTTTGTTCAGGAAACCGTGGACGGTGGCCGCCACATCGTTCCAGAGCGGCTGCGGATTGACGAAGACACCGTCACGATACTGCGGCGACGCCTCCATGTGTGCCCGCCGCTCGCCTGTCGCGCTGGTGCCAAACGCCCGCCAGCCGTCGACCACGACGATGACGACAGCGAGGATCAGCAGCGCGCCGGCCCACAGCAGCATGCGCAGAAAGAGTCGGACGTACCGACGCGACCGCGGAGCAGAGGTGGGCATGTGGCAGTTCCTTGCGATGGGGGGGCAGCGCGCGCCGCAGGTTGCCACGGTTTGGCCGCGCCGAGCAGCCGTGGGCGGATGTTGCGCGGTGACGTCGGCGGCTCGCGAGCGTAGACTCCGCTCACAAGCCGTCGCGATTCGGCGCGAGAGACTCGGCCGACTCGTGTGCATCGACCGCCGTGTGTCGAGAAGGGAGAAGCCATGCCGCCTCGTGATTCATCTCGGTCGCTCCCCGCCCTTCCGCGGATGTCGGTGCAGATGTCGCTGCAGCTGGCGGTCCTGCTGACGCTCGCGCTGGGCGGCTGCGAGAACGACGCGGCACCAGCCGAGACCACCGACGCAGGCCACGTCGACGTCCCGGCGCCGACGGCTTGGTTGACGGTGTTGGACGTCCTCTCCTTCACCCGCGGCAAGGACGGCGTCGCCCCCGGCTTCAACATCGACGGCGTCGTCAGCGCAGACGGCGACGAGGCGTCGTGCGGCAAGTCCGATTTCATCGCGCCCTGGGGCGCAACAGGGGTCGACAACCAGTTCGCGCGGTTGGTTCCCCTCATCGAACTCTCAGGTATCGGCGCGCTGGAGGGCATCGTGGAGGCGGTCATCAAAGACGGCGGCCTGCTCATCTTGGTGCAGCTCGAAGGCGTCGACGACCAGAAGAACGACTCGGACGTGCGGCTCCGCGTTCGCCTCGGCTCCGGCGCGCCGTTGCTGGGCACAGACGGCCAAGTGCTGGCCGGCCAGACCTTTCACCTGCACGACAACTCGCCCGAGACCACGCTCAACGGCACGATCGTCGACGGCCTGCTGACCACGAACGCGGTGGACACGGAGCTGCCCATCGTCGTTTTTGGCGTCGGCTACGCGCTCAAGCTGCGAAAAGCCCAGTTTCGCGGGCGACTCACGGAGTCCGGCGGGTTGACGGACGGATTTCTCGGCGGCGCCGTGCCCATCACCTCGATCTTGGAGATCGCCAAGAAAGCCGAGGAGGGCCAGAAGGGGGTGTATGATCTGGTCTCGGCCATCATGGAGACGGCAGGGGACCTGTCGCGCGACAAGGACACGGGCTTGTGCACCGAGATCAGCGCGACGTTCGGCTTCAGCTCCGTCAGCGCGTTTCTAATGGACGACAAGCTCGCCCCCTAGTATCGGTGGTCCACATGCGGCGACCGGCTGCGAACTAGCCACTCAGGAACCAATCATGACGAACGACCTCTGGATGCTCCTCGCCGCCGCCGCAATTCAATGGGCGCTGATCCTCGTAGCCGCCACCACCAACATCGCCACCAGCGGCATGAAGTGGGCGCTCGGCAACCGCGAGAGCCGTGACGAGATCCCGCCCTGGCTCGCCCGTGCAGAGCGCGCCAGCCGAAACATGGCGGAGAACCTGCCGCTCTTCGCGATCTTGGTGCTGGTAGCCCACGTCTCCGGCTCCGCAGACGCCATGAGCAGCCAGGGGGCGATGATCTTCGTCGGTGCACGCGTCGCGCACGCGCTGGTCTACATCGCCGGTATTCCGGGCCTGCGGACGCTGTGCTGGGTCGTCTCGATCGTGGGCATGGGCATGATCGCGACGAGCATCCTCACCTAACGATGCGTGGGGTCGGCCTCGTTCGACGCTCGCCCGATTCAGCTCTCGGCCGCCCGCCGCCGCATCTCGTCGGCCTCGTCGTCTTCGAGCTCCTTCAGCAGGCCCTGCAGGTCGACGCGCGCCTTCGATGCCTTGTAGATGCCCGTCAGCTTCGTGTCGGGCAGCAGCTCGCCTTTCTCATACATCGCCCACATCTCGGCGGCATGCTGCAGCGGTCGCTTGGTCGGGCCGTAGCCCAGCAGAAACTGGTTCAGGTTGTTGACGTCGCGGATCAGGATCTCTCTCGCGCTCTGGTTGCGCGCCGCGTCGATGGACTGCGGAAAGTCGATGACGACGGGTCCGTTGGCGTCCAGCAGCACGTTAAAATCGGACAGATCGCCGTGCACAATCCCGGCGCACAGCATCTTCACCACCTCCGAGATCAGCTGATCGAAGATGACGTGCGCTCGCTCAGCCCCCACATGGACCTCGCCGAGCCGCGGCGCTGGGCTGCCGTCTTCGTTCTGCACCAGCTCCATCACCAACACACCGTCGACGAAGTGGTACGGCGTCGGCACCCGCACGCCGGCGTCTTGCAGACGGTAGATTGTGTCGACCTCCGCGGACCGCCACGCGGCCTCCTCCTGCGCCTTGCCGTGCCGTGTGCGCTTGGCCATGGCGCGCTGATCCCGCGAATTTCGGGACTTTCGGCCCTCCGTGTAGCTCGCGCGATGCTTGAAGGAGCGGTGCGTCGCCTCCTTGTAGACCTTCGCCACGCGGTGCTCGCCGCCCGAGACGACCAGGTACACCTGCGCCTCCTTGCCGCTCATGAGTGGGCGCACCACCTCGTCGATGAGGCCGTGGTCGAGGAGTGAACGAAGTCCGGTTGGAAAGCGCATGGGTCTGTGATCCTCTTGGTTGTCCCGGTATCTCTGGCAGCGGAGCCCCGACTGCCGCGGGTAGCTTGCCTTCCCCGGCGCGCAATTACACGTCGCGCCGCCTCTCGGCCACCATCTGGCACGCCGAACCGCAGGTGCACCGGGCAGAACGTCGCCGCACGCTCCGCGTTCCCATGTCGAACCCAGATGTAGACGACCGGGCGCGCTAAAGGGTGAACGGCGCGCGGTTGGCGGTCCACTTGACGATTGCAGCGCGCGATCAGACCGTGCCGCTCGCACCCGGCAATCCGGGGTCGGGAGGCGCGTATGTGTGGTGTTATCGGTCTGGTCTACGAGCATTACCGCAGCGACCTCGGTCGCATCGCAGGCGAGCTGCTCAAGACCCTGGAATATCGCGGCTATGACTCCACTGGCGGGGCGATTCAGGGCGATGACGTCAGCGTCGACCTGCGCAAAGGCGTGGGCGCCCCGAGCGTCATGGCTGACAAGCTCGGCATCACCAGCCTCGGCGGGCGCATCTTCTGCGGCCAGGTGCGGTGGGCGACTTTTGGCGCGGTCGACGACGCCAACGCGCAGCCCCATGTCGTCGGCTGCAAGGCGTTTCTCTACGGCGCGCACAACGGCAACGTCACCAACAGCGATGAGCTCAAGGCGTGGCTGACGAGCGAGGGCCACGACGTCCTCAGCGACAACGACGGCGAGATGGTCGTGCACACCATCGAGCATTGCTTCGCGAGCCTGCTGCAGAACGAACCCGAAGCCAGCCGTGAGCTGCCCGACGTGCGTCGCCGGGTCATGCGCGCCGCCATCGCCGCCGCCTCGATTCGTCTGCAGGGCAGCTTCGCCGCGGTCATCGTGGATCCCAAGACGCGCACCGCCTGGGCCATCAAACACGGCTCCAGCCTGTACTGCGGGGTCGGCACCTCCGAGGCAGGCGGACGTTTTGTCATCGCGTCGTCGGACCTGTCGTCCGTGCTCAAGCTCACCCGCGTGGTCCTGCCGATGGTGGAGGGTGAGTTTGTCGAGATGAGCGCGACCGGCTACCAGATGTATGGGATCCGCGGCGCCGGGGTCGAAGCGCTCGTTCGTGAGCCGGTCCGCAGCCGCCTGCAATCCTCCGATATCGGCCTGCGCCCGCCCTTTGAGACGTTCATGGATCAAGAGATCGCCGCGCAGGAGGGCACGGTGCGCGACGTCGTGCGGCTGCTGCTGGGCGGTTCGGCGTTCACCCAGAGCCTGGGCCCGGTGTTCAAGAGCGTGGCGGACAGCGACGTTCAGCAGCTCCAGGCCGGGATCGACGATCTGCGCGGGCTCACCGATGACGACGCGGTGCGAGACGGCTTTCGCGCGCTTGTGGACGGTGCCTCGTTCCGACGTCTCGTCGCCTCGGTGCCCGCCAACCTACGTGACGACGCGGTGCGTGGTGGCCCAGACGCGCTGCTCTCCGCGGAGGCTGGTTTCCTCGGTGATCTGCTGCCCAGCGCGCGGCATCACGGCGACCGCGTCTCGATCCGCCTGCTCGACAGCGTGCTCGAGCGCGCCGATGTGCGGGCGTGGTCGGCTGCGGTGGACGCCTTCACCGCACACTGCGTCGCCGCCATCGAACAACGCGGGCGGCTGTACGTCGTCTGCTGCGGATCGAGCTTTCACGCCGCAAAAGCAGGTGCGGTGTTCTTCAACGCCATCGCGCGCAGTGAGCTGCTGGCCGTGCTGCCCGGGGAGTTCCGCGGTCAGCACGCCAAGAGCCTGCGCGACGGGGACGTCGTCCTCGCCGTCAGCCAGAGCGGCGAGACCAAGGATCTCATCGACGTGCTCAACGACGTCATCGCGGGTCCGGAGAAGGTCGCGTGCCTCGGCCTCATCAACAACGTGAACTCAACGATCGGCCAGGAGAAGGCGGAGGTGGTGATCCCGCTGCGCTGCGGCCCCGAGATCGCGGTGCCCGCGACGAAGAGCTTCATGAACCAAGTGGCGGTGTTCTACGGCCTCGCGCTGCGTCTCGCCGGCGCGCGTGTGGCCGCCGGCCATCTGTCCGTCACCGATCGTGCGGCGATGGCGATCCAGGTCGAGGACAGGCTCGCCCGCCTGCCGAATCTCCCCGACCTGTTACGCGCCACGTTTGAGAGCACCGACGCCGCCATCGAAGAGGCCGCCCAGATGCTGTACCTCAAGCCGTCGATGCACCTGCTCGCGATTCGTCACATCGCCGTCGCCAAGGAGGGCGCGCTCAAGATTCGCGAGGTCGTGTTGAACCACGCCGAGGGCTTCGAAGGCTCCGAGTTCAAACATGGCCCAAACACCATCCTGGGTAAGAACACCATCTGGGGACCACGCCAGGTGGAGCGGCTGTTGCAGACCACTGGCCACGCCATCGACGCCGTCGCCGAACGCGCCGCGGATGGTCGGCTCAGCCCACAGTCAGCCCGCCGTGTGGCGCGAGCCGTGTCCGACGCCCTGTTCAGCCCGGAGGGCAGCTTCGCGCTGACGACCGAGGAACACGCGCTGCTCGACCAGATCTTCGACCGCGACGCCGCGCTGCGCACGCTCGACAGCGACTATCCGCTTGTCTTCATCACGGGTCCCGACGAGCGCGACGTGCTGCTCACCGTCTCGCAGGTCAACACCCATAAGATCCGCGGCGCGTGCATCGTGGTCATCGCCGAAGACCATCCTGCGTTGCAGCAGGCCGCGAGCAAGCCGCCATCGGACAACGCGGCCTATCGCCATGTGACGATCACCTTGCCGCGCACCGACGACACGTTGATGACCCCCTTCACCGCGACCCTGGTGTTGCAGCGCCTCGCGCTCAAGATGAGCCTGCTCAAGATGAACCACCTCGATCGGCTCGGCATGGTGGGCCACGGTGTGCACCCGGACGTGCCAAAGAACGTCAGCAAATCCATCACGGTCGACTGACGGCGGACGCCCACGCCAGCCGCCTGCCTGCGACACCCCTCATGACCGACGCTTCGTTTCTACGCTCCGATCCGCACCGCCACCGCCACCCGTTCGCGTTTTTTCACTACGAAGCCACGTTTGAGCCAGCAGACTGCGCCGCGCTTGAACGCCTATTTGTCGGCGAGCACGCGTGGCAACATCGCTCGAAGGGCGGGTACGCGTGTGCGCTGCGCGAGGTGTCCGATGACATCTCGCCAACCTTAAAACAAACTTTGGTGGCGGAAATCCAGCGGATCACGGCGACGCCGCTGATGAGCCAGGTCCAGGTCACCGCGCAGCTGATGGCGCCCGGACAGTACGTTGGGGAGCACAGCGACCACCCCCAGCTCGGCTATGAAGTCGCCCGATTGATCGTCTACCTCAACCGTGACTGGCAACCCGAAGACGGCGGTCTGCTGGAGCTGCTCGACGGGCCCGATGGCGCCGCCACGCAGGTGCCACCGCGGTACAACCACGGGTTTGCCTTTCTCCTCCACGCGCTGTCACTCCATCGCGTGACACAGGTGCAGCGCACGCGACGCTCGGTGGTCTTCAACTTCTGGCATCCGGCCAATTCACCGGCGCTCGCCGAGGCCGTCGCGGCGCTGCTGGCCGGGATGCACTTCTCCGAGCTGCCGGCGGTGTTGGACGCTGTGGTCTCTCAGGTCGAAGCGCAGCTCGATGAAGACACGAGCTTCCGCGCTAACGTCGCGGCCGTCGTGCTGCATCGCTGGGGATACGACGCGCACACCGCCGCCGCGGGATACTTCCAGTGTGCCGGGCTGCCGTGGCCCCACGCGCTGCCAGACCAGCGCTCCGCCGTCATCAAACTGGCGGTGTGGATCGCGACCCTGCACCAGGGCATCTTCGATTTGGATGCGTGGCAGCGCCTGGACGATGCACTCGGTGGTATCACGCCGCCGTCGGAGATCCGGCCGATCTGGCAGCTGTGTCTGCCACGGCGCGGCGACTGAACCGACCTCGAACAAGTGCGCCGAGCGTTTGGCCCAGCCCTGCCTTCCTGTTTTGGGCGCGGGGCGCGCTGTCCCCACGCAGAAGCGTGGCACGCCGCATTTCCGTTGACGCGCGGCGCGAAACTTGTCACCGTCCCCGCACACACAGAGCCGGGCTGGGCCTATCCTTAGTGCGGGACTTGTGGAGGCAAGGCGCGAGCGCATGTGCGCGACGCGGTGAGCCGACGGTGTCTGGCGAACGGTCCGACGAGACCGCCGCGGAGACCGGCGAGGTTGTGATCAGCGGCCTCGCATCGTAGGGAGACATCCGCGTCGCGGATCGTTCATTTTGCGGCCTGTCGGGCCGCGGTGAGGACTATCACATGCCAAATCGTCGTGCATTTGACCACATTGGTAACTTCAACTTCAAAATCGAGATCGAAGGCGTCACCACCGGTGCGTTCCGCAATGTCGAAGGCCTCGATTCCGAGACCGAGATCGTGGAGTACCAGGACGGCGACGACCTGATCCTGCGCAAGCGTCCGGGCCGTACGAAGTACAGCAACGTGACCCTCAAGCGTGGCTACATCAACAACACCGAGCTCTGGGAGTGGCGTAAGGCCGTCATCGAGGGCAAGGTCACCCGCAAGAGTGGCTCGATCATCCTCTGCGCCGACGACGGCACCGAGATCATGCGCTACAACTTCTTCGAAGCGTGGCCCACCAAGTGGAAGGGCTTCAGCCTCGACGGCAAGGGCACCGACGTCAACGTCGAAGAGATGGAGCTCGCGGTCGAAAAACTCGAGCGCGGCTAGGTTCTACTGACTCGCGAGAGTCGAACGACAGACCCGCTGTAGCTTCGTGCTGCAGCGGGTTTGTTGCGTCTGGGACGCGAGGATTGCGGGCGATCGCGTTCAGCCGGTGCATGGCTGCGCTATTGAACCGGGCGCGCTCGCTGCACCCACCAGCCGAAGGCAGCGACGCCTGCGTAGAGCGCCAGCGCGCTCGCCGCGAGTCCACCAAACGCCGGCGGCGTCGGGATGACAAACTCGGACAGCGTCTGGATGCCGAGCAGCGTCGCGCACAAGACCCACAGTCGGCGGGACTCTCGCTGTTGCACCGCAGGAGCGAGCCGAACCGTCGCGGCCAGCACGAAGGCACACTCAAGCGCCCACGCCCAGGGTGGGTGCAGCCACAACCCCAAACCCAGCGCCGGCTCTTGGCTGAATCCCACTGGCAAGTCGGGCGTGTGGACGAGCAGATCGGCCGCAAAGTGTGATGCGACGACGAGCCCCACCGGCAGGGCCGCACCGCGCCAAATCCGGCCTGCGAGCGCGCCGAGCACCACGGACCACACGATCGTCGCGGGCACCGAGTGGGTCCACACACCGGCGGTGACCACCAACTTTGGCGCCGTCTGCGCGAGGCGAGCGCCCTCGACACCCACAAGCCCGAGCAGCATGAACCCTACGTCCACAGCCTGCGCGGCCAGCAGGAGCACCCAAAAAGGCGCGCCGGCCTGGCCGCGGGACGCGCGATAGGCGAGCAGAGCAGGGGCGTAGTGGCCAACGAGCATGGGCACAAGGTCCCACGCCGCCGCTGCGCTCGTCTAGGCCATCACGGTCAGCTACCACGGCGCGCTCATCGAGCTTCGACAGACGGCGCGCGGCGACGCTCAGATGCGCCCGAATCGGCGCGGTGCCCATGAACCCGCGGATCAGACGGAGCTACCCGTCGTGCCCCTCGGGCGACCGAACGCAGGTCTCTCGTCCGACGCCACGCCACGACATCGGGCTGCCCACGCCGTCGGCGGTTCAGCGCCGCAAAACGGCGACAGCGCCGTCGTGATTGAGGACGAGGGGTTAGACATCGGCGACCTCATCGCGCAAATCGAACGGACGTAGCGTCAGCCGTGGTTCGCTGCGGCGACGTGGAACAGGGTAGCGCCGGCGCCGTAGGGTGATGCACCTGCGACGCTTTCCGCTACTTCAACCGCTTCAGCACAAAGGGATCTGGGGTCTGCGACAGCGCGAAACGCACAGCCTGCCCATTGAGCGCATACAACCCACCAGGGGTCGCGATCACATCCGTCACGCCTTCTTTCACGTCCGTCGCCGTCGCCGTCGCCGCGGTCCATTTGCCGGACGCAGGTTGCAGCCGAAACACCTTGGCGCTGAACGCGACGTGGACTGCGCCATCGGAGTACGCCATGCCGTCAGCGCCGGCGAGCAGGCTCTTGTCGTCTGAGAAGGCACCGGTAATCGTCACTTTCTTCACCGCGGCGCTGCTGAGGTCGACACGCACAAGACTGGGCGGGTCGTAGACCACGCTGAGCAGCGCCGATTCGTCGGGCAGGATGACCGCCGCGTTCTGGCCAGCGAATGTGCCTTTGAGCGCGGGATCGCTCGCGAACAGCGCCGCGCCAGTGTCGAAGTCGACCCGGTATACGTTGGGCTGCTCGCGGTCGACGACGTAGCCGACGCCGTCCTTGGTGACGGCCACGTCCGTGCACGTCGCGTCCTTGGCGGCCGCCGACAGCGCGTGATTGGCGATGCGCGTGCCCGTCTTCATGTCGAACACCCACACAAACCCTGCGCGGGGTCCGGGTTTCTTGTCGTCCATGGCGCACACCCACAGCCGGTTTCGCGTGAGGTCCACATCCATACCCAGTGTCCACCACGTGCCGAGCTCGGTCTCTTTGAACAATGCGATGTCCTGGCCAGTCTCGGCGTCCAATCGATGCACGGAGCCGTCCTTGAGGCTACCGAAGTAGAAGACCCCTGCGACCTTGTCGTATGCGCCGCCCTCCGGGAACTCCGCTTTTACAGCGTATTCGTCGAGGAACGTGAGCTGCTTGGCGGTGACCGTAGCCGCCGTGACGGGCGCGTTCTCGCTGCCACAACTGGCCGTCATCATGACGAGCAGCACCATGCCGAGCGCCACGGCACGCGCCGTGACTGGCCCCGCGCCCCGCGCTGAAGGGAGGCGGTCGTGGCGTGTGCGGCTCCGCGTCGTCTTGGACCTGAACCTGATCATGTTGCGTGCTCCGATAGGCTGAGTTTCGGTCGCGGCAGTCACGCCGCCAGTTCTTTGACTGCTACCTCTCTGCCTCCACTCCCGTGTCGCACACGGGCGCGCCGCTGTCAGCTACCTCCCCGATCGCCTGGCCCAGCGCGTCGCAGTCCACACGCGCTACCTGGCCATCACGTCGGCGTCTTGGCCAGGTAGCGCCGCACCGTCGCCGCCTCCGCGTCGTTCAACACGCCGTCACTCAACCGCCTCAACAGGGCTCGCCGAGCGCCCACCATCGGCGCCTGACGCCCGCCGGCGGCCTCATACAGGGCCGCGACCTCAGCGGCGCTCAGCGTGCGGAGCTGCCCTATCGCCAGCGTCCCTAGCGTCAGCGGACCAATCGCCTCGCGATGCAGGTGGACAAGCTTCAGCTGGACCTGGCTCGCCATGCGCCTGACCTGCCGATTGCGACCCTCCCGAATCTCCACCCACACCTCGCTCAAACGCGGGTGTTTTGTCCCCGCGCGTCCCGATCCGGGCACCACACCGCACCGCGCCGGCTGGGTCCTGGTCTGCCCTAGCACGACCCCTTCGCGCAGGTGGATCAGCCTTGGATCTGCATCCACAGGGTCGCCACGCACCGTCAGCACGTAGCGCTTCCACACGTGAAAATCCGGGTGCGTGAGCAGGTGACTCAAATCCCCGTCATCTGTCACGAGCAGCGCGCCCGTCGTCGGCTTGTCGAGACGTCCCACAACCCCCACCCGCCCCAGCCAGTCCTCTGGGAGCAGGCCGGCCACGCAACGCTTGCCCGTGGGGTCAGACAGCGTCGTCACCACGCCGCCTGGCTTGTTCAGCAGGGCGTAGAACGTTGGTGGCGACAAGCGTGCGCGCTGGCCATCTACCTCCATCACGTCGTCTTGAGGGTCGATGAGCTGGCGTAGATCCCCAGTACTCTCGCCGTTTAGCTGGAGGCTGCCACGCTGGGCGAGCGCTTCGATTTGCGCCTTCGAGCCCATCCGCGCATCGGCGAGGAACTTCGCGAGGCTTCGCGGTATCTCCAGATCCATCGTCCCCTCCAGGTGCAGGCGCTAGAACGTGCCGTCCCGCACTTCATCCGGAGACGATGGAGCGACGATCGTCTCCACATGTACAGGCGACACCGACTCGTTCTCTGGCAGCGCGGTCTGGCCCTTCTCGGCGGCCAGACCCACTACACTCTTCACCTTGTCGAGCCAACTGCGCCCCTTCTTCGCTGGCGCTCCGGACTCGTAGTCGAACCATGGCAGGCCTGCGCGGTTGTAATCCGCGGCCGTGGGCGGCGGCTGCGGCGGAGCGGCGCCGGTGACGCTTTGCCACACCATCGAGTTACAGAGGTGAACGAAACAACGGCTTGACTGCTGCGTGTCCCAAGCCCGAATTCCGAAGGGATCGTTGTAGATCTTCTGTTTCATCCGCCCGCCCGGCGCGAGCCCCATATCCGGTGCAGCGGAGATGGACATCGGCGCGCATGGCATGGGTGCGGCGCCAGACTGCGCCCGCATCGCCGTCGGTTCCTGTTTGGGAAAACGCCGCATGAACTCGTCACGCTTCATCGGGTAGGCGATGAGCTGCAACCCACCGTGTTCAGCTTGGCCGGTGAGCTGCTCCTCGACGGTGTAGCCTTGTCCCAACTGCATCCCAACAAACTGACGAATGACGCCGGGTCCCGCGTAGAAGCCGTCGAGCCAGGGCTGTCGCGGCAGCGCGAGGAAGTTCTGCGATCGCCCTCGGCCTTTGGCGTACAGCGTCTCCGACCAGGGTTCGCCGTCCACCGCGTTGATCTTGCCAGCCGCGACCTTCAGCGCAAACGGCCAGGCAGCGTTGTGGCCGGGCACCGTCAGCGCCCGGAAGTGCAGCCACATCGCCTCGGTCGCGTACATCGGCAACATCACGCCACCGCGCCGCAGCCAAGCCTCCGGCACGCGTTCCCGATGGTCGTCGACGTGGGCGATGGAGAAGCGTCCGAGGCCGGGGGGCAGCGGATAATCCTTGCCGTCGTCTGGGATCCGGAGCGTCCGCTGAAAATTCACCTCGAACCGGCAGTGTTCGTGAACCTCAGGGAAGGAAATGACCAGTGAATCTCTTTGTAGCTCAATCATCGTTGACTCCTTTGCAAGTTTCTGTCGCCCCGGCCTCGATCACCACTCCCCATCTCGAACCTCGCGCACCACGCGCAACACGGCATGGTCCGGCATCTCCGCGAGCTGACGCAGCAGCTCGCCGAAGAGCTCCGGCCGCTTCACGATGACCGCTCGCAGCTCCTGGGAGACCTTGCCAGCCAGGGCCAGCGTGACGTCCTCGTTTTCGCCCAAATCCCGCGACAAGGCCGTAATCGTGGCCTCTGAGGGCGGCGGTGTGTCGCCTGTCTCAATGCGACTGAGGTATCCGGGCTGAATGCCAACACGTGTCGCGACTTGCCGGAGCGAGAACCGCTTGTCTTCCGCGCGTCTCGCCAGTCTTGCTCGTCGGATGTGGAGGCCGAATGCGTTGTTCATTTGTTTAGTGTTTACTAAACATGTGACGGTGTCAAGTCCGGGCTCCGGGAGAGGTGCTGCCGCGGGGAGAGGTGCTGCGGGGAGAGGTGCCAGACGTTTATCGCCAGCCAGCGAGGTGCCAGACGTTTAGCGGCCGACGGGGAGAGGTGCCAGACGTTTATCGCGGCGCCAGCGAGGTGCCAGACGTTTATCCGTCGCGAGGTGCATGTGCCAGACGATTCCCGGCTGACGATTCCCGGCTGACGGTGGGGTCGTCCCCCACGCAATGCGAACAGAGCCAGCCGCACAGTGGCTCAAGGTCCAGCGGGCGGCGCACGGGCCACCACGAACCCCGCTGAAACGGCTGGGCAAACTACTTTTTGTGCCTTCAACCCGACGATCTCGGCGCGCTGCAGCGTTGTTCCTATGGGGCAGGCGACGTCACGCAGTCCCCCGTTGGAGAGTCGACATGCGCCCGCTTCGCTGCCCAATTCCAGGGTACATCTATGAAATTACTACGAGCACCATCAATGGCGAGTTCTTGCTTCGGCCGAGCGACGAGGTGAACCGCATCGTGCTCGGCGTCATCGGGCGCGCGCAGGACCTCACGGGAGTACGCATTCATGGCTTCGTTTTTCTGTCGACGCATTATCACTTGCTGATCTCGGTCCGAAATACACGGCAGAAAAGCGCGTTCATGCGGATGCTGAACGGCAACCTCTCGAAGAAACTCAACCACCACCACCAGCGCACAGGTACCATGTGGCATCGGCGTTTTCGGGCCATCGGCGTGGCGGCGGATCGCGAGACGCAGGAGTCGCGCATGCGGTACATCTTGGCGCATGGCGTCAAGGAGGGCCTAGTCGCGCGAACCACGGATTGGCCGGGTGCGAGCGCGTTGCCGTGGCTGCTGCGGGGCGACAAACTGGTGGGGATCTGGACGGACTTCACTGCACGCTACCACGCTCAGCGACGCGTCGATTACGTGCCGCTGCCGGGCGAGTTCGAGCGAGAATACGAGGTGCACATCACGGTGTTGCCGTGTTGGACGGACCTGGGTACCGCAACTTGGCGACGCGTTGTGGTCGGCATGACCGCCGATATCGAGGCCGACGGGGTGCGCGCGCGCGCCGGCGCCCCGGTGGCCGGCGTGGAGGTTGTGCTCGCGTTTGAACCCACACATCGTCGGCCGCGACGGCTGCGTCGTCGGTGCGCCCCCATAGTTCACGCAGTCGACTCGGAGGTGCGGCGCGAGCTCCGGCGCATGCTGCGCGCCATTCGTGACGCGTACGCCGAGGCATCCGCGCGGTTCCGTCGCGGCGAATGGCAGGTTGAGTTTCCTGCGGACACTTTCTGTCCACCGGTCGGGCTGATGGCTGCATGGGAGGACGCATTGGCCGCTTGCTGACGCTTGCGCTGGATGGTTTCGCGGATCTCGATGGGTTGCTGCTGATCGACGTCTTGCGCGACCAACTTCTCTAACTCGCGAGCCTAGCGCGCCGCTGGACTTCTACGCGTCCAGCCAGCCAGGCGACGACGAGGTAGAGTGGCAACTCGATGGCGAACCACTGGGGCCCCCTGATGGTCATCATGTTCACGATCCCGCCCACGAGCGCGAGCAAGCCGACGATCATCGCCAAGCGCATCGGATGTGACGTGCCCAGCCGCGCGGCGACCCAGCCGCCTACAAACGACTGGCCCAGGTGGGCCGCCAGCACGACGAGAAACGCGACCGTCGGCAACGTCGCGACGTAGGCGTTCATCTGCACTGGGTCGTTCATGTCCATGCCGGCCGGCATGGGGAATAGGACGTGTGCGTTGAGCATGATCAGCGCCATATTGACGCACATGCCTACGAACACACCCAGAAGGACCGCACCAACGTTCCGCAGCATCGTCAGACCTCGTGATGGCATGCCCTCGCCAAGTTTCACAAGATATTGAACCGACCGTAGGGGCAGGGCAAGCAAAGCGACCCGGCGTGGTCGGATTTCCCTTTGGGTGATGGCCGGGCAGCCGGAAAGCGTGCCGGTGTCGCGCATCCCGCGGGTTTGCAGGGCTGTGGCACGTCGACCTCGCACTTCGCCCGATCGAGCGCTTCCGACATCTTTCGTGACGCGGCTAGCCCGCTGCACCCCGACGTACGGCCGACGCTCGCCCTGCGTCGTCGTCGCGAATATGGGTCACCAGCCAGTCGCGGAGCAGGCCGAGCGTATCGCCATCCACCCTGACATCCCCAGCCGCCCGTCGACTTCGTAGCCCCTCGACAGTGTGCAGGAGGGCTTGGTGCCTCGCGATGTGCGGCCCGACGTCGTCGTCGTCGCCACGCCGCAACATCTCTTCCTCAAACGTGAAGTGCTCCTTCGTGTACACGATGAGCTCGTCGAGGATTCTGTCGACCACTGTCTCGCCTCGACCGGCGACCAGGGCGTCGAACATTTCGTTCACGTACGCCATCAAGCGCTGATGTTGTCGGTCGATCTCTGCCACACCGGTCTCGTAGATCGGGCTCCACTCGAAGATGCTCATGGTCACGTCCCACAGAAGTACGCGGACAACTTAGGCCTCGAACCGTTGGGCGCAACTGTTTTGTGAACCGGACGGGGTGCCCGGATTGACCCGACTGGCCTTCGGCGTTCATCCGCGGTGTCGCTCACCCTCGTGGGAAACGTCTGGCACCTCACGCCCGCCGGCAGCGAAATGTCTGGCACCTCACGCCGGCAGCGAAATGTCTGGCACCTCACGCGAAATGTCTGGCACCTCACGCGGCAGCTTGGCCGGTGTTGTCGGCTTCATGGGTTTCTCGCTGACGAGGGGCCGCGCGACAAGCCTAGGCGCCAACCAGCGGGCGAGCTCTGCGTGGCCGGCCGGGCTGAGGTGGATGTCTCCGGGCAACTCGTTGAGAAACAGACCACTCCACGTTGTCGTCGCCAACGCACGAAAGTGCGCACCGGCGTCATGGACCAGCACGCCGCGGTCCCGGGCCAAGCCGCGAACGTCGGCTGCAAACTTGAGCGACGCGGCTCCGCGTGTTGGATGTGTCAACGCGTCGCGGTCCGGCATGATGACCAGCACGAGCGTGACATGTGCGGCGCGACCTTCCTCGATCAGCTGCATGAGCGTGGCAACGTAGGCTGGCCAGCGCCGCTTCGGCGCGAGCGGAGAGCCGTGCACCGTGCGACCGAGCCACGTCCGCAGCCAGCCGGCGACGGACGAGTGCTGGGCCGCCGCGCGCACGGCGTACGGCGCGGGGCTGAGATGTTGCAGCATCCGCGTCGGGGTCGGCCCCTTCCTGGCCGACTCCGCTGTGCACTGGGCGGGCAGCATGGGTCGCGTTCTGTCCAAGAGCGGGACGGCCGGGCAGCAGCTCAGTGGGCGATCGAGCTCGTCAAGATCGTTGCCTGGAAAGACGTGATAGACCACCACATCCGGCCGAAGCAGCGGTTGCCATCGTCGAAAAGCGAGCAACGCCGCGTCCACGCTTGTCCCTGGCATGCCGACGGACACGTGGCCGGTGCCAGGCGTCGCGGCGTCGAGCCGACCGACGACCGTGTCGGTGGCGGGCACCGACATGCCATGGACCATGGAATCACCGAGATGGAGCACCTTGCGGCGACCAGGCCGCAGGCGATCGGCGGCGAGCTGCGCCACGGCGGCGCTGGCTTCTCCGTCGGCCAGGAGCAAGCGACACGCGTGATCCTCCCACTCCCACGTCCGAGAGGCTGCATTCGTGATGTGGGGGTTGGGTCGATGGAGAGGCGAATGTCCCAGCGGCGGCTGCCGTGGCGGCGCGGGTAGCAGCGCTCGCACCGCGACCTCGGTGGACACCAGACCAAGCGACAGACCGGCGGCCACCATACCGGCGGCCATGGTCCGCGGCGCCATGACACCGAGGCCTGCACCCAAGGTCAGGGCGCCGGCCCACGTCACCGCATCCCACAGGTCCAGCCAGGCCAGCGCGGCGTCACTGGCCAACAGCGCAGCGCCCGGCGTGACGACGCAGAGAACCAGAGTGGCGGCGTGCTTGCGCCGATCGAATCGATGTCGACAAGCGAGCCCAACGGCCCAGCCGGCGGTCGCGAGGAGGCCGTGAACCAGCAGCGCGAGCCATATCGAAGCCGGTGAGCGTGCCGGCGGTCGTCGGTCGTGCCCGTCGCCCCGTGCGTCGTGGGAGCCCGATTGACGCGGCGGATCGGAGATCGTCCGCCAGAACGCGTCCACAGGGTCAGCTCGAAGCGCCCGTCGCAACGGCGTCACGTCGCCATGAAGCCGGGCGAGCCCCATCACGCACCACGGCCCGAGTCGTTCACCCGCACACGTCGACGCGGGCGGGCCAAGGATAAGCTCGGCGCACTGTCCGGTCGGACCGCAGACGCGCGCACGCACACTCGCTGCCCCAATCTTTCCATCCGCGAGGCTGAATTCTGGCGCCGCACGCGCGAACGTGGCCTCGATTTGCCCGTCCAACCCCGGCGGAAGCACGCGCTTGGCAGTCGCGGGGGCTGGTGCAGCGGCTTGGGCTATCTGGCAGACAAGCAGCAGCGGCACGAGCAGCGCCAGACGCCGCGATGGGCGCGGCACGTGGACTCGGTGCATGCGTCGATGGTTGCCCATTGTGGTCGTTCTCCGAGTGGCGCGGATTCACCGCCGGGCCCTCAGGAAAACGATGCAGACCGTGGCGCTGCGCCGCCAGCACTTCGTCGAGAAGAACACTAATCTTCACCGGGAGTTCTAACAGTCACGCCGCCGACATGCGACAAACTCGCTCGGCTAAGGCGGGGGTAAACACGCGGTCATGGCGGCGCTGCACTGGCTCGCGACGCATGCGGGCTCACAGCTGCCACTCTTGCCGTCGCACAGCTGCTTGCATTGGTCAGCGCATTTCGCAAACGCCAACATCTCGCTGAACGCCGACAAACTCGCCATCGGCGCACAGCTGAACACGCACGCGGCCGGGTCGGTGTGGTTGTTCTTGGTGTCGCATTTGGTGAAGCAGTCACTAGCGGCCACGCAGTTGCCGGTGCCAGATGGCGCGGCGCAGGCGACGATCGCCCCGAAACACGGCCAGTTGGGTGGCCCCGTTATCGCGTTGCCCCCGCCGGTTGGTGTGCTACCGCCTGGTGCATCGACCGCGTCAACGTTGCAGAGCGCTGCTTGGGTGACGAAGACGTCAAAGGCGTCGCCGCTGCTCAGACTCAGGCACGCGACGAGGCAGCTCGGGTCTTGAGTCGGCACAGGGCATTTTGCAGCGCACTCATACGTGTCCTTACAGGTGGCGAACCCCGCCGGTCCAACACAGGCCTTCAACGTCGACTGGCAGTCCACGCCTTTAGGCACCGCGCCACCGCTGATGCAGGACGCGAGCGCCACGTAGGTCAGCTGCGCGGAAGCCTTGAGCGCCGCGAGACATGTCGAGAGGCACGCATCCGCCGCGCCGCCGTTGTTCACACACGCAGAATGGCAGCCAATAGCGGTCTCGCAGCCGAGCAATCCGGTCTTTCCGCCCGTCAGACAGGTGGTTTGCGCCTGCGTGCAAGCCGTTGCCATGCACTTGGCGGCACACGCCTGGGTCGCGTCGCCTTTGCACTGACCCTGCAAGCACTGGCTCTCCAGACATCCCAGCAGCGGCTTGGCATCCTTCACAACGGCCGCCGTCGCCGCGCTCACGCACGAAGCCGCACAGTCCTTGCTCGCGGATGCGCAGGCCTTGGCTAGACAGGCGCTGAGCGCCGAGCACGTGAGAATCGTGGGCGGCGTGCTCGCATCGGACACGATGTCGAGCACCACGCCGACGTCGCTGACGGTTTCACCTGGGCTGTCCGGTTCGCCCGTGCTGTCCGGTTGGCCGCCGCTGTCTGGTGCGCTTGTGCCGTCCGCGCCACCGTCCGGAGGCACAGTGAGCGCCGCGGTGTCCGTAGCTGCAGTGGCGCCATCAAACACGTCGTCGCTGGTCGCGTCGTCCTTGCGCACTGCGGTCCCATCGCTGTGGGCGTCAGCTACAGGAGTCGTATCGCTGTGGGCGTCATCTACAGGAGTCGTATCGCTGTGGGC
>ERZ889078.1304-NODE-1304-length-20048-cov-14.395989_pt1 | contig 20048 bp, 21 predicted proteins | sample MGYA00521266_ERZ889078 | MGnify/ENA primary metagenome ERZ889078 (study PRJEB32303, sample SAMEA104408618) | aquatic metagenome | biome: Brackish water; feature: Pelagic; material: water | place: Baltic Sea | collected 2014-06-16T06:34:00 | depth 76,534 m ...
TGTACAACTGAGGGTCTGCTACAAGAGAAACTGAGCCACCTAAGCCCCCATTTCCTCCATCTGGCCCACCTTTGGGCTCAAATTTAGCTCTACGAAACGACACAGATCCTCCGCCTCCATTCCCACTTCGAATGCTAATTGTGACATAGTCGACAAACTTCATAATGATCTTTTCATCCTAGCACCGTTGGGTGCTTGCTATATTACAAATGACTTATTAACGGAGGACGGGCCTTAGATTAGTTGGGGCCAACTCCGTTTGAAGCAGAATTCCCTTCGTGTACGCACCATCTAGCCTTCCGGCTCCCTACTGACCCATGCCTTTAAAAAATGTAACTGTTTATACGGATGGCGCTTGTAGCGGAAATCCTGGACCCGGCGGCTGGGCTGCTCTATTGATCTACGGAAAAAAAGAAAGAGTTATTACCGGACATGAGCCCCAAACTACCAATAATCGTATGGAGTTGGCGGCGGTCGTCGAATCCCTACGAGTTCTAAAAGAGACGTGCCAAGTGGCGGTGCATACGGATAGCTCTTACGTGGCCAATGCCTTTAATGAAAACTGGATTGAAGGTTGGATTAAGCGCGGATGGAAGACGGCCGGGAAAAAACCGGTTAAAAATCAAGATTTGTGGGAAGAGCTAATCAAGCAAGTTGACAGGCACAAGGTTACGTTTGTGAAGGTTAAAGGACACGCAAATGACGAATTGAATAACCGTGTAGATAGACTTGCAGTTGAAGCCGTTAAAATGGGATAGGCCGATCCCTCCTCCAGATTTTATCTCGCTGCCAAAGCCGCGTCAGTCGATATTTAATCGACAATACTAAACACTCCTCGACCAGAGAGTGCTTCAATAATAGCTTGTTCAAATTCAAGAATCTGAGCGGAGCGGACGGCCAAAATCATGCAAGTCTGTTCCGAATACGTCGTTTCTTTGATTATTACGTCGAACTGGCCAATGGCATGCATGGAAGGCGAAGTGTCATCGTATGCGTATTCCAAGGCGACTAACGTTCGAGGAATTATTTCGGCGATTGTTGCCTGATCGAGAGCAGCCCCAGCTGCCTCTCCATACGCTCTAACCAAACCGCCAGTGCCTAGCTTTGTCCCGCCGTAATATCTCACCACAACGACTAGCGTATCGGTAAGCAGACGGCTATCAATTTGCCTAAAAATTGGTAACCCAGCGGACGAATTTGGTTCGCCGTCATCGCTATACCTAAAAACGGTACCGCTCCGTCCAATTTTGAATGCACTACAGTGGTGAGTGGCATCGTAATCTCGTTTTTTTATCGCGGTAAGTTCCACCTCCGCCTCCTCAACAGAAGAAACCGGCACCGCAATGGCAATAAAACGTGACCCTTTGACCTTTATTTCGGCCGTTGCCCTAGAATTCAGTACCAAATATGAGTCATTTTGAAGTTCCATTGAGCCAATATAGCGCCTCAAGGAGACCTCAACTTTTACCTACCGATCTTCTAACCTTACGGCGCGACTTTTCTAAGGAAACTGTCTTGACCTTTCGACCAAAGATCGTTTTGTGCTACCCGAGCCGGCTGTTCTTTTTCAAATCGACTGAAGTAAACTCTAAAAGTAGATTCGCCACCATTCTCAACTCGATCTACCCATGCTTCATCGTATAAATCGGCCAACAACTGAGCTCTTTCGATCGTAGAAAATGACCCAATTTGAAGTGTAAATGCTAATTTTGCAGTTTCATCTTGAATTGAAACGCCCTGAATAGGCCCGCTATGATTGCCATCGATCGAAGCCTCATTGGGGACGGTAGGGATTTGAGATGTATCAACTTTATACGATGTTTGGGAATTCGAATTTAAAGTCAGCTCCTCATTTTCCATCAAGGCCAAATTCACCTCAGCTATACTTGATTCAAAAAGTCCAATTTTCTGAGCCGCGGCCCCCGAAAGATCAATAATGTGTTTTGCACCTGATTTCAATCGGTCATTTATCCGAACCACTACAAATGTATGGGTATCAACATTGGTCACTTTCACCATCGAATTAAAGGGAAGTTATAGTATTATTTATAATTTGATAGAAGGATCAAATTTAATAACTTTATCAGCTTATGATGCTGCAGGTAATTCAAAAAATATATCACGAATAATTAAATTAGATACTACTTCTCCAATTGTGGAAATTGATTCTTTATCAAATCTAACCAATCAACAGAACATAGAACTAACTGGTCTTGTAAGTGGAACAATTATGCCTACTGTAATATTATCTTTAAATGGAACTAATCAAACAATTTCTTTAATTGATGGATTGTTTTCGGAGACTATAACTCTGGTTGAAGGGCTTAATTCAATAATTGTAATAGCTGAAGATGCAGCAGGGAATGTAGGTAATGACTTTGTTAATATAACTTTAGATACTACTCCCCCAAATATTTTATTAACTGTTGGAACAGGCGCAACAAAAACTATAAATGTGACTAGTGATGGATCAATAGTTAAATTAACTGTTAGAAATCCTGTTGGTGTATCAAGAATTTTATCTTTAACAAAATCAGGATCAATTTACTCAGGAACTTTTACACCTGAAAAGAATGGTGCGTATCTTGTGTTTGCTTCTGCATGGGATGATTTAAATAATGCAGTCAATACATCAAGCTCTTTTAATTCTGAAATATTAAAATTAAGTCTAAGACAGATAAATAAAACAACTTTTAAAGTAATATCAAATTTAAATCTTGATTATGTATCCATCTTAATTAATGCAAGTAATGGAACTCCTGTTGCATATGCAAATATGTCTGGTAGTGAGAAAATATATACTTATTCTTATATTCCAACTAGTACTGATACTTATGCTGTGAAAATCTTTTCAACACATGCAACCTCTGGAACAAGAGATTCTCAATCAACAGTATTTGATTATGTAGTACAATCATTTACTGAAAATGCATCTGTTGGAATAAACAGCACTAGTGATTCTATAACATTACAAATAGTTACTAACGAAACAATTGGAAATGTATCGATTATGATAAATGAGTATAATGAATCAGAAACAAGCACAAATATTACTGGAAATCAATTATTATCGCAATATGTTGATTTTAACGTAGATGAAGAATTAGAAAATGCTATGTCAAATGTAACAATAGAGATTTGTTATGACCCTGCAGAATTAGTTACAAAGGGTATAAGTGAACAAGATTTGAAACTATTTTTATTTAATGAAGATACAAGTCTTTGGGAACCATTAGATAGTGTGGTTAATGTTACTGAGAATTGTGTTTCAAGAGTTCAGGATCATTTTAGCACATATTCTATTGGTGGAAATTATTCTTATGATGTAAATGTAAGTGTAAATAAAGTATTAACACATGACTCTGTTACTATAAATTTGACTGCTGATGAAACAAAACAAAAAAATTTTGAAATATTAATAAAAAAAGATAATTCATTAAAAGCAAACATTACATCTTCAGCAGCTCATTCAGATATAAATGAATGGACTTACATATATAATGTTCCTACAAACGATGACGGATTATATGTTGTTGAAGTAACAAGCACTGATAATTTCAATACACAAGATACTGATTCAACAAATTTTAATGTTGACACCACTAATCCAATAATAACTATTACTGCACCGAACCTTACAAGTTCTTCAACACAAGCAATAACCATAAGTATAAGTGAGAATGTTGTAAGCAAGTGGTATCTTTTAAATGGAACAACAACAAATTTGTCTGAAAATAGTTTCTCAATAAATTTGGATGAAGGTATAAACAATTTGGTTGTAAAAGCACAAGACTCTGCAGGAAATATAGGTTCAAAATCAATTGTTATCACTTTAGATACAAATCCTCCAAGTATAGATTCTCCAAATCAAACAAATGTTGTTGAGAAAGGTAGTTCTCAAACAATAGTTGTGAAAATAACTGATAATGAAGGTGTTGATTCTGTAAAATTTGAGATGAATGGAACAAATACTAGCTTAACAAGTTCGAATGATATTTATTCTTATTCACCATCAACAAGTACAACTGGAGTTAAAAATTATAAAATATATGCTGAAGATGAACCTGGTAATAAAGTTTCATATTCAGGATCCTATAGTGTAGTTGATACATCTAATCCAATTGTAACAATAACTAGTCCTAATTCAGGAACTACCCGGAGTACATCAGTTACTTTAATTGCAAGCGTGACTGAATATGCTGAAACATCTTATGAACTTGATTCAGGATTGCCAACTTCTTTCTTTAATGGAACATCTGGAACTAAATCTTTCACAAGTCTTTCGAGCGGGAGCCATACAATATATGTAAATGCAACTGATTTGGAAGGAAATAAAGGTTTTAGTTCGATAACTTTTAATGTAGATTTAGCACCTGATTGCACTCTTAGTGAAGAAGTTACATCCGCTTGTTTTTGTGATGGAACAAAATATGCTGAAGGATATTGTTGTAGTTCAGGTTATAGTACTGACATTTGTACTACTTCTGGTGGTGGATCTGGTGGTGGATCAAATCTTGTTGTTGATACAACTACACTGAATGCGGTTACAAATATACAAGATAAATTTTGGACTAAAGCAGAAGCAGGTCAAACAAAGACCATAATTCTTTTTGATATTGGTGTTAGTAAATTATCTTTTGTATTTAAGGAAGAGAAATCAAATGTAGGTATTGAAGTTGAAAAAATTTCTGATCCAATAATAACAAAACCTGGTAACGTTTATGAATATATTGAAATAACAAAAAATAACTTTGTAAATAGTGATCTCGAAAGTGCAAATATGGAGTTTGTTATAGAAAAAACTTGGTTACAATTACATAATATTGATCCAAATAATGTAGCTTTATTCAGATTAACTTCACAATGGGATGAACTTGAAACTCTTATTTTAAGAAGTGATTCAGAAAATTATTACTATACTTCTAAAATTCCAGGATTTAGTTTGTTTTCGATAGCAGAGTCAGAACAGAATCAACCAATTGAATTGTCATCAATACCTGCACCTGAGATTGTGTCCGAATCTGAATTAGAATTACCTGCAAAATCAGAAGATTTGTCAAATAATAATACAAAGTCTATACTGCCAACTGGACAAGTAGTGTCTGATTTTGATTTAAAAGATGGGCATAAAGGTATTTTTAATTTAACTTGGATAATAATTATTGCGTTTTTAGTAGTTGTATTATCAATTTATTCTTATCTTCAAACAGCTTCTCCAATGAGAACACAAGATTACTTGAGAAAATCACAATCACATAAAATAAAAGCCACAAAGATGAGATTAAAAGCAAATAATTCAAATGATTTTAGTTACAGAAAAAAAGCAGATAAACATGATTTAAAATCAAATTTTTATAGGGATAAAGCAAATGTCTTACATAGAAAAACAAACCTTGAAAAGGCTATTTACTTGCATAAAAAAGGCGAAGCATGTCATAAATCAGGTGACAAAGAAAAGTCCCAAAAATATTATGAATTAGCTCAAAAGTACAGAGAGAGATCAAAAAAGAGCTTTTAGCAATTTATTTAAAAAGTGGTGAGATAATAGCAGGAGCTATGTAAGTGATAAAAATGGATTGGTATAAAGATTTAGGATATAAGAGTAATCCTCTTGAAGTTGACGTTTTCAAAACAAATTTTGAATTGTTAATGTATGTTGAGAAAGCTAAAGAATTAGTTTATAGATTAAAAGCAGGTAATATTGTTGTAATAGAAGGACCTGCTGGATGTGGAAAATCAACTCTTCTTAAGGAAATAATTAAAGAGTTTGGTGGTAAAGGCAAAGTTATTTATGTTGATAACAAAAAAATAGGTCGAAATCTTAATATTGAGAAACTTCTTGTAGGAAATCAAAGTTTTTGGAGAAAAAAAACTGGTAAAAAACCAACAGGAATGATTCTCTTACTGGACAATGTTAATTTTCTTTCAGAAAAAAATACTGAAAGAATAAAGTATTTTTATGATCAGGATTACCTTAGAGGAATAGTTTTTACTACGGATATTTATTCTAAAACAAAATTTTCAGATAGTATGAGAGATAGGATTGGTAGAAGACTAATTAAGTTGAAATCACCTTCTGAGAATGATGTTGTAATGATAACCCATGCCAGACTTAATAACGACTCTTTGTTGGAATCAGACACAATAAGGTTTATTTACTCGCTTTCAAATAAAAATCTAAAAAAACATCTTTTTAATTGTCAATTAGTTTTGAATTATTTGGTGGAAAATGATAAAAGTGAGATTAAGACTTCTCAAATAATATCAATTATTCAAGAACAAGAAAATGTTGAAGAAGATTTAACACAAACATGTTATAAGTGTAATGAAAACTTAGTGCATATAAATAATAATTGGAGATGTTCTAAGTGCGAAAATTATTGTAATAAATGTGGATTAATAATATCTGCAGATGAAGAAATTTGTTATGGATGCGGAGCTAATCTGGAGGAAGAAAAATGAAACTTGATGAAACTCTTTGGTATCAACAGTTAGGTTATTTTAATAACCCTTTTAGTATAAAACCTGGTGCGTTTCATGATGAATTAGTAGGGCCACAAGAGATTATTACGAAGGTCACACAAATTCTATCTGAAGGAGGAGTTTGTTTTGTTATTGGAGAATATGGTGCTGGAAAAACTACTCTCATGAAAAGAATTATAGGTCAATTTAAAGGTGAAAAAAAGGTTATATATTACAGTTGCAATAGAAAAGAAGGTTTGATTGATTTTAATTCTCTTTTAATAGGTAAAAATTGGTTCACAAGATTTTTTAAAGTGAAAAGTGAAAACATGATATTATTGTTAGATGAAGTTCAAGATTTAAACCTGAAAGAGCAAGAAGATTTGGTTGAACTTTACCGTGAAAAAAAATTCAAATCTATTGCTTTAATAACTAAAGATAAAAGTGATATTCAGTTATCAAATGAACTTATTTTACTTATAGAAAACAACTTTTTTCAGATGAGAAATTTATCACTTAAAGAAGCAATTAATTTAGTTAGATCTAGAATTGGTCCAAATGATTTTTTTCCAGATAGAATTATTAGAAGTATACACAAACTTAGTTCTAATCCTCGAGCAATTCTTGAGAATTGTGAAGATGTTTGTAGGTATGCAATTCAAGAAGGTGCAAAAGAAGTTGATATTAAACATTTTAAGGCTTTGAAAAAGTAAACTTTAAAAACTCCTTCTCAAACACTTATATTTATGAGGCAAAATATCATCGCCGGAATACTTTCTATCATTATTAGATAATTCTCTAGTCTTTTTTTTAGGCTGGAAAACTAACAATGCATAGAAAATAATATAAAGAATGGGAAATTGGTAAAAAATATGAAAGAAGGGTATGATTTTAGAGTAGTTGAAAAAGACATTCATACTAGTTGGACTAAGGATAAAATTTATGCTAAAGCTAAAAAAAAGAATCAAGGGAAAAAATCTTTTTATTTTTTAGATGGTCCTCCTTATACTTCTGGAAAAGTTCATATGGGTACTGCTTGGAATAAAACTTTGAAAGATACTGTTTTAAGATATAAACGAATGGCTGGTTTTGATGTTTGGGATCGAGCAGGTTATGACATGCATGGACTTCCAATTTCTAGAAAAGTTAGATCAAAACACGGATTGCAAAATTTAGATGATATTAGAAAATATGGTGTTAAAAAGTTTATAGAAGAATGTAAACAATTTGCAATTGATAATATGCTTGTTATGAATAAGGATTTTGATAATCTTGGTGTGTGGATGGATTTTGAAAATGCTTATTATCCTTTAACAAAAGAGTTCATGGAAGGAGAATGGTGGCTTGTAAAACAAGCTGATAATAAAAAGCGTTTGTATAAAGGTGAAAAAGTTATGCATTGGTGTTATGATTGTTCTACTTCTCTTTCAAAGCATGAATTAGAATATGAACTTGTTAATGATGATTCTATATTTGTTAAATTAAAAGTTCTTGGAAAAGAGAATGAGTTTTTGATAATTTGGACTACTACTCCTTGGACTATTCCTTATAATATGGCTGTAATGGTTAATCCTGAATTAGATTATGATAGGGCTGAAGTTGAAGGAGAAACTTGGATTGTTGCAAGTGCTTTAACAAATGTTTTTATAAGTAGTGTTGTCGGAAAAAAATTCAAAATAATTGAAACTATGAAAGGAGAAAAACTCAAAGGAATGGAATATGAGCATCCTCTTCATAAAGATTTTCCACAGTATGCTGAACTAAAAAAAGATTTTCCAAATACTCATACAGTAATTTTATCAGAAGAATATGTTGATACTAGTGCCGGAACTGGATTGGTTCATTGTGCGCCTGGTTGCGGACCTGAAGATTATGAAGTCGGAAAAGCATTTGATGTTCCTGCGTTTAATAATCTGGACAAACAAGGAGTATTTCCTGATGATATGGGAAGATTTTCTGGTTGGAAAGCAAAAATTGATGATAAAAAGTTTATACAAGCATTAAAAGATGCTGGTTGTATTTTAGGTGTCACAAAAGTTGAGCATGATTATGCTCATTGTTGGAGATGTCATAATCCTGTTGTTTTCAGAACAACAAATCAGTGGTTCTTCAAAGTAGAAGATTTAAAAGAAAAAATGCTCAAGTTGCATGATAAAACTTATTGGGTTCCGGATGCTGCTTTTAATGCATTTTCTGCGTGGTTGAAAAATTTAAAAGATAATGGCATTACAAGACAAATGTTTTGGGGAACACCAGTTCCTATTTGGCAGTGTGATTCTTGTGATAATTACACTGTTGTAGAAAACGCTTCTGAGTTAAAAAAATTATCTGGTAAAGAACCAACTGATCTTCACATTCCTTATATTGATGAACATAAATGGACTTGCAAATGTGGTGGTTTAATGACTAGAATTCCAGATGTTTTAGACGTTTGGATTGACGCAGGAACAACTTCTTGGAATTGTTTAGATTATCCTCATAAAAAAGAATTATTTAATAAATTATATCCTGCGGATTTTATACTTGAAGGAAAAGATCAAATTAGAGGTTGGTTTAATTTATTATTAATTTCAAGCATATTAGCAATGGATAATCATTCTTTCAAAAAAGTTTACATGCATGGGTTCATACAAGATTCACAAGGAAGAAAAATGAGTAAAAGTCTTGGAAATGTTATTTCGCCATATGAAGTTCTTGATAAATATGGCGCTGATGCTTTTAGATATTATACTATTTCTGCTGCAAAACCAGGGTTAGATATGAATTATAATTTTGATGATACTGAGGTTAAATACAGGAATTTATTTGTTTTCTGGAACATTCAGCATTTAATAGTTGATTTGTCAAATACCGTTGGAAAGAAACCTTCAAAGATAGATCTTAAAAATTTAGGACTTGAAGAAAAATATATTATTTCAAAACTTCATAGTTCAATTAAAAAAACAACTGAACAGTTTGATAATTATTTATTAAATGAAACACCTATAACTCCAGAACAATTATTATTGGATCTTTCAAGAACATATATACAATTTGTTAGAGAAAAATCAGTTAATGGATCCGATAAAGAAAGAGAAACTGTTCTAAATGTTATGTTTGAAGTTTATTTTAAAGCATTAGTTTTGTTTGCACCAACTGCTCCATTCATAACTGAAAGAATTTTTCAAAATTTAAGAAAAGAATTTGATTTAAAAGATGAGAGTATGCATTTAATTAGTTGGCCTAAAGCAGACGAAACACTTATTGATTTAAAATTAGAAGAAAGTTTTGAATTAGCTGGAAAAATAATTGCAGCAGGCCTTTCTTGTAGAGATCAAGCTAATGTTGGTGTAAGGTGGCCTTTAAAAGAGATAATTATTGAAACTTCTAAAAAAGAAGTTGAAAGTGCTGTAAAAAAACTTGAGTCTTTAATTAAATCTCAATTAAATGTTAAAGCGATTAAATTTGGTAAAGTAGAGCTTGATTTTGAAGTTAAACCAAATTTTAGTGCTCTTGGTAAAAAATTCGGTCAAAATACTGGTAAAGTTGCTGAATTAATAAAAAATAATCCTGATAAGTTTGCTAAAAATCCTGATAAAGTAAAACTTGATACTTTTGAAGTTACAAAAGATGAATTAGAAATAATTAAACTTGTTCCTGATAATTATAAAATGTCTGAATTTGCAGGTGTTTCTTTATTCCTAGATTTGAGTTCTACAAAAGAATTAGAAGAAGAGGGTTTTGTAAGAGAATTAATGAGGAGAGTTCAAAATCTAAGAAAAAGAGCTAATCTTATTAAGCAAGATGAAATAGTATTAGCCATAGAAACAACTGAGAAATGGGTTGAAAACTATTCAAAAGAAATAATGAAAAAAGTCAACGCAAAAACAATGACTGTTGTTCATGAAACAAAAGAAGATTTTACTTTTTCTTCAAAAGAAAAAATTAAAGGAAAGGATTTCCACTTAATGTTAGATAAGTTATAATAATTAATGAAATTTTTTAATTTCAAAAAAATATTTTAAAATGGTTAGAACAGAAAGTCCGAGCAGTATTAATACTTATAAACAGTGTCCTAGAAAGTATTATTATCATTATGTTCAAGGTCTTCCTTCTAAACTAAGTATTCATCTAATAAGGGGTAATATAGTTCATACAGTTTTAGAAAAATTTTATGATATAGAAAATAATATTTTAACAGAAGATGACCTTAGATTTCATTTGTTTTGGTTACTTGACAAATCTTGGAATGAAAAATATTCTGATCTTTTAGAACTTGGTTTAGACGATGCGAAGTTGAAATTCTATTATGAAGATAGTAAAAGAATGTTAAATAATTGGTTTAGCAGATTTAAGAAAAAATTACGTATAAAAATTTCTGATGGAATGACTTTTAATCAAGCTTTTATACATTTAACGCCTATTAGGGAGGAAAAGTTTTCTTCTGAGAAACATAATGTTCAAGGGTTTATTGACGCAATTTACAAAGCAGATGATAATGTTTTGATAGTTGATTATAAAACTAGCAAGAAAGGAGAATTGACTCCTGAGTATAGATTGCAACTTGGAATTTATGCTATGATGTATGAAGAAACACATGGTGTTAAACCTGACATTGTTGGAATTGATTTTATGAATCACACAGAATTATTAATTCCTGCGACACAAAAATTAATTGATGAAGCAGTTTATGAAGTTGATTTAATACATACAAAAACTAATTCTCATAAAAGGGGTGATTATCCTATGAAACCAAGTCCTCTTTGTAAATGGAGTACGGGTCAATGTGATTATTATGAATTTTGTTTTGGCAGAGAGTAAATTATTTATGAATAGTTGTGACAACTTTTAACCATAAACTATATATACTAATTCTTTCTTAAAACTTTTATGGTAAAAGTTTCTAAAGATTCGCCTTTAGCAGAAATTACTTTACGGAAATATGAACTTCCAAAAGATCTTGAAACGCTCAGAAGTAAAGCTTCTGGCGTGACAAAAGATAAACTTTCGTACAGGAGAGAGTTAATAAGAAAGCTATGTCTTTCTTTAGGTTTATTACAGCCAGGGGATTCTAGAGATGTTGTAGTAGATGTATTTCAAGTTATGCTTGAAGCAGAAAAAGAAATTACTAGCACAGAAGTTGAAAAATTAACTATTGCAAATAGGAAAAAATACTCCCAGCCATTGTTAGGTATTGCACCTAGTAATATTAGACGACAATTATTGCGAATTAGAGATTTATTCTTTGTTGAGAAAGTCGGAAATTATTATAGGGTTAAAGAAAATTCTAAATTATCTGATTTGTTTGAAGAAAATATTGAAAAATATTATTTAAACTCAATTATGAAACGAGTTAAAGAATATTTGAAAGCTGTTGATAAAGAATTCTAAGCAGCAAGTTTTCCACTATGAATATATTGTCCTGGATTTGATTTAATATCCTTGATTAATCTATCAGAAGATGTACTCATTCTCATGAAAAGGTCTGATGAAGCCCTTTGAATATTTTTTAGTTGTTGAGATAATTTTTTATCATCTAAAACATCTGTATCTAATATTTTTTTAACTTCATCATGTAATTTATTTAAATTTTCAAGTTCTTTATTTAAGCTTGAATGCTGTACTCTTTCAGATGCTTTAAATATTGCTAGAAAAATAGCTGTCGAACTTTGTACACTATGAAAGTCTTTTTCCCCAATAGAAATAAACTTTCTAACATCATGATGAAGTCTTGCAAGTAATCTTAAACTGTGATGTAAATTTTTCATATGTAAGATTAGTCTTGATAATGTGACCATATTAACTGATCCATACTCAATATCTTGGTTTAATCTCTGTAAGTTTTCTTGAAAGTCTCTAAAAGAATTTTTTTCAAATCGTTTAACATTTTTTTTGGCTTGATGACCTATAAATGTTATTCCTGTGAAAAATTTTATTTTCTTTGTCGTAGAATTGTCATCAGGATGAACTTTTGCATCATCTCTTAATTCTCTTCCTATATTTCTTTGCTGAGTTCTGGCTAATCTTTGAACTTCTTTTCTGGCATTGTTAATAACATCTTTAGGGATGTGTATTCCTTTTGATACAGCTGTGTTTATTGCAATTAAAACTTGTTGTACATAATCATCTTGTTGATATACCTCTTCGGCTTTTTTAACAAGTTCATCATTTACAGTGCTTAGAAATTGGTTGTAAGAATTAATAAATTTTCCAAGATCATTTGTAAATTCTCCAACTATTTTATTCATTAAATGCTCTAATCTTGTTGGATTATCTTGATATCTTACAGCGATATTTGATAGTCTTTCTTCAGTATATCTTTGTAAATGTCTAGCGAGCATATTCATTTGTCTTAAATCATTTACAGTAATATGTTCATCAACAATTTCTTTTCCATAGAATGTTTTTGTTGATTGTAATAAATGTCTATAAGAATTAACTGCTGATCCTGTGCTCATAATTCCATTCCCAAATCTTAAAGCTTTATTAGCAATGTGATCTCCAATATCGGCAGTTCTAGTTGAAACATAATTTTTTGTATGCCCCCATATTCTACTTCCTAAACCCATATTGTTTTTCTGTGAGATTATCTATATAAATTTTATGTTAGAAAGAATATAATTTGTCCTCGAAATCAACTATTTTGTTGTTTTTAACTTTTATTCCTTCTTTTTTAAGAATTTTAATCTTATTTTCAATACCTAACGCAAATCCACCTATTGTTTCGTCGCTACAAACAACTCTATGACACGGAACTTGTGGTGGGCTCAAAAATAACATATTTTTGATATATTCAAAAAAATTTCTTTTTTTAAACATAAATAGATTTTTATTCATTGCTTGACCAACTGCTCTGTATGCTGTACTTTCTACTGTTTTTGCGAGTTGTCCATAAGTTGTAACCTTGCCTTTTGGAACTAATCTAAGTTTGTTATAAATCTTTTCTTCAAATTTTGTAGGCATAATATTCTGAATCGAAAGTTTTATATAATGTTTTCCCCAAGATTTAATTAGGTGAAGCCATTGGCCAAGAAAGGAAAAACGCAAGAATTTAAAGGATTTGGAAGTTGGGCTTTTGTTATTGGTTTTGTTCTAGCAATAATATTTGGAGTTTTTGAAATTAACTTATTTATTGCTTGGTTATTAGTACTTCTAGGATTAGTTATTGGATTTGTTAATATTGCCGAAGAACAATCTCAAAAATTTTTATTAGCCGGTTTAGTATTGGTAATAGTTAGTTGGATTGGGGAAGATGCTTTAACTTTAATTCCAGTTGTAGGATCAATTTTAAATGCTATGTTAATAATGTTTATACCTGCAACAGTTATTGTGGCTTTGAAGTCTGTTTTTAAACTAGCTAAATAATTTTTATTTTATATCTTTCTTTATTTCATCAAAGAATTTCTTATCATATTTGTCTTTATATTTTTTAGCTAAATCTCTTAATTCTTCTGTATCTAAATTAAACTTTTTATCTTTTAGAATTCTTTGCACTCTTCCACTAGTAATAAATTGTACAAATTGAGTTACATTTTTAGGTTTTTTTGTTTCTTTACATCTTTCAAAATCTATCATGATAGGTTTTTCATAGCTGACAATTATGTGTTTGTGAGGATTTGTAAGTTCATATTTATTGATTCCTGCCTGATCAAGTTTTCTTGCTTGGTCTAAAGAATCTTTTATAACTTTTACAATCCCTGTCTTAGGAGATCTCTCAAAAAAATCTAGAATTCTTTCACCCTGAACAAATTCCATTATAACTTTGTCTTCTTCTTCCGCAAGCAGTTTTGGTCCAATGCCATGTTGGTTTGCAATTCTTAGAAATTTAGCCTCGTGTTCAATAACATGTTCTGCTTCAGTATTAGGATTCAATTCTTTTACACAAACCTCTTTTCCATCAATAGTTGATTTGTAAGTATAAACATGTCCTCTTTGTCCTTTCGCTAAAAATTGTTTAGTCATATTGCTATTTGTTTTCTTTGTTTTATATAGTTTTCCTAATCTTTATTTCATACACATATAAATCTTCAAATTCTATGTGTTCTTTTGCAATCTCTTTGTATGTATAATTTTCTTCTTTCAGAATTCTTTGTATCTCTTCTTTTTTCGAGAATGAACTAAAAAGTAAAAGAATAATTCCATTTTCTTTCAAGCATTTTTTAATTTGTCTTAGAAACATTTCTATTAATTCATATCCTTCTGGTCCTCCATCTAAAGCAATATCTGGTGCTCTTGGTTCATTTGGAAGGTAAGGAGGATTAAATATTACAAGATCAAATTCATATTCAATGTGAGAACATAGGTTGCTTTCAATAAATTCAATATTAGAATATTTTTTTTTGCAGTATTCAATCACTTCAGGATTAACATCTGCAGCTATTACTTTTTCAGCATATTTTGCAGCTTCTTCAGCTAGAATTCCTGAACCAGTACCCATGTCAAGAACTAATCCTTTAGCATAGTTTTTGATTTGTTTTTGTAAAAGAAAACTATCTTCTCTTGGATCATAAATCATATGGTTCAATAGAAACATATTTATATTATAAAATTTCTGATATAGTATGGTTAAAAAGAGGTCTGACCTAGAAAAACTTGCAGAAGAAAGAAATATTCTGGCTAAAGAAAGAACTCTTTATGCAGAAGAAAGAACCTTCTTGGCTTTTATCAGAACAGTTATTGGAGTAGTTGGATTATTAGTAATTATTATGAGATTATTTGTTCAGAACATATTTTATACTAAGTTAATAGTCGTTTTTATAATCTTACTTGGATTAATATTATTGATAGAAATTCTTTATAAATTTCATAAAAGACAAGAAAAAATGAAAAATTTAGAAGAAAGATTAAGTTAATTCTTGAATTTTTGTTTTAATAAATTTTTGAATGTTAGTTTTTATTGGTAAGTTATGTCCTCCTAAAACAATTTTTGGTTTTAATGAAAGTATCTTTTCAAGAGATTTAATATATTCTTTTTTATTTGAATCTTTAAAATCGTAGTATAAATTACCATCATAAATTGTATCTCCTGATATCAGTATTTTTTCTTTTTCTTCAAATAAACAAATACTTGAATTATCATGTCCTGGTGTGAATATTATTTTGAATTTTAAATTTCCTAGGTTTATTGTTTCTTCATCACTCACAGTTTTTACTTTACTTTCATCAACATTAAATTCTTCAATAGTTTTATTTTTTAAATCAAAATATTTTTTACCTAAATCTTTTTCTTTGAAATTTATTTTTCTTCCTAAGACTTTTTTAAACTGATTTATGCCTCCTATATGATCGAAGTGAAAATGACTTATTAGGACTAATAAGTCTTTTTTATCAACAAAAATTTCTTTTATTGCATTAAAATTTATTAGTCCTATTCCTGTGTCTACTAACAAACATTTTTCAGATCCTATAATTAAGTAGCAATTGCTGTGTTCAGGATATTCTTCTTCCTCTATGCAGATTATTTGATCTGTTATTTTTGTTAGTTTCATGTTTGTAAGTCATATATTGCCAGAAAACCATAGTTTATGCTTTCTGGATCTTTCATTGCTTCTGGAATTACAGATACTGCTTTAGCACCATTGAAAACATGGAATCTTGCACCATAGTCAGCAGGCAAATCTGTTCCTTGTTTCTTTTCAAGTAGGTGGTTCTGTGCTGCTAAAATTCCTCCGTGAGTTATTTTTTCATGAAATTGTGGTAATCGTCCATAACCCACGATTGCTTTCAAACATTCTTTTTTTGCTTCTAAGACAGTATGGTTTATTAGATGGTTTACTAATCCTTTTCCTTTCAAACTTTGATTAACTCCAACTCCTATCAGAAATAAACAATCTGAATTTGGATCATGTGTTGAGTTTGAACCATTTATAATGTATCCATTATTAGTTGCTTCATACCAATTTTTAGGTAATTCATATTTTGCAACTAGTTTATCCCATTCTAGCAAATCTTCGCTCCAACAGTTATTGCTTTTTATTTCACTATGGTCTGATTCATATTCTTTAACTATTTCATGTAAAACTTCTGAGTTTGTAAAACTTGGTTTTTGAAAGCTTATTATTCCTGCTGGTTGATTTTCAAAGTATAATAAATACATTAAACCTAATTTTAGTCTGTTTTCAAATTTTTCATATTCTGCCACCATTCCTTCTCCAATGTCTGGCCAAGCAGATTTTTCAATCTGTACAACTGTATCTAGGTCTTTTATTGTTGGTTTTACTATTTCTATTTTTTTCATTGTAAAGACTACTTATTTAACTTTTCTTTTAAATCTATCGTCCTGAAAAAAACATTTTAAACATTTATGTTTGAAACAAAACATTTAAATATCTTAACTCTCAATCTAATTATATGAACTTAACAAAAGAAACAGAACAGTATGTTATTGATCATCCAAGCATAAAAGATTCCTTAAGAAAAGGTTTAATTAATTATTCGAAGCTATCGAGACAAATAATCTCTGAAACAGATTTAAAACCAAAAAATTTTGATGCTGTATTGGTTGCTTTACGAAGGTTAGAATATAATCTTAAGAAGAAAAGCGGATTTGAAAGAAAAATAAAAGATTTGTTGAAGAAAACAAAACTTGAAATTAAAAGTAAAGTTTCAGTTTTTATTATAGAAAAAACTATTTTTGATAAAAATTTATCTGATTTACAAAAAAGTATCAAAGAAAAAAATGGTGAACTGCAAATAATAGAAGGTATTAATGTTTATACTATTATAACTACTTTTGAATTTGAAACGCAAATCAAGAAATATTTTAAAAATTCTATACTTAAAGAAACTAATGATTTAGTTGAAATAATTCTTAGAAGTCCTGAAGATTTAGAAGATATACCTGGTTTTTTAGGTTATCTTTATTCTTTATTTGCAGAATATAATGTAAATATAGTAGAATCAATGAGCTGCTGGACTGATACAATATTTATAATTGAGAAAAAGAATGTTGAAAAAATAATAAAATTATTAAGTTTTTAAGATTAAGTTAATTCTATTCACTCTTTCTTTTCAGCTGGTGCTTCTCCTTCAGGAGTTGCTTCCGCAGGTTCTCCGCCAAGAGGTGTTTTTCCAGATTTCAAAACTTTTAGATTTATTTGAACAGTTGTATTACCAATTGTATTTCCTGCAACAGTTCTTCTTAATCTCATTCCTTTTCTTCTTTTTCTGTTTCCAAGTCCTGTAGTAATTAAGATTTTGTTTCTTCTGGTACCTTGTACATCAGGTCTCATAGGAAATCCAGAATTATCTGATCCGCCTGTAATTTGAAATTCGTAATTAGAAAATCCAATTTTATTACCAGAAATCTTTTCTCCAAGTTTTTTACCTAGAAGTTCTTTGCTCTCATCTGCTGTTAAGTCTTTCTTGTATGACTTGCCAGTCTGTGTATCTCCAATGTTTAGTTTAAATTCAACCATTTTTTAGCTCCCCAAGGATTCTGACAGGTTTTCCTCCTGCATCGCTTTTTAGCGTCCTCAGCGAAAGAAAAGAACTGCGATTCATTTAAAAAGCTTTTTATAAACAGTTGTTTTTTACTTTTTATATGGGCTTTGATATACCTAAAGTGGATGATTACAAGTTTTTCCTAGATGTTGCTTTCAAAAAAGCCAGAACCTTACCTAAAAAGAAATATAGATCTACCACTGATAAACATGTAAAATTAAGAATTCACGAAATTGAAAAAGTTAAATCTATTAATGATTCTTTGAATGAAAAATTAAAATCCATAATAACTTCTTTTCCTAATTTTGATAATTTAAATGAATTTTATCAAGAACTCGTTAGCACATTAATTGATTTTGAACAATTAAAAAAATCTTTAGGAGCTTTAAATTGGGCTCAAAAAAAGATATTTGAGTTTTCTAGAATTTATCAGCAAAAGATGCGAAAAGAAAGCGATCCTGATAATATAAAAAAGTTAAGTACACAATATTATGGTAGAATTTCTTCTGTGTTTAAACAAATCAAAAGTAATCTTTTATTTTTAGAAGAATCAAGAAAAATTATGCGTCAATTTCCTTCTATTAGAGATGGTTTATTCACTGTTGCAATAGCAGGATTTCCTAACATTGGAAAAAGTACTGTTCTTAGTAAGTTAACTGGTTCAACGCCTGATATTCAACCCTATGCGTTTACAACAAAGAATCTTAATGTTGGTTATCTTGATAATGGTCATAAAAAAATACAATTTATTGATACTCCTGGCACACTTAATAGGTTGGATAAAATGAATAAAATTGAGCAAATTGCTTATTTAGCAGTAAAATATTATGCAAATGTCATTATTTATATTTATGATTTAACAGAGGTTTATCCTTTGAAAGATCAGAAAAAACTTCACAAAAGATATTTGGATTTTGATAAAAAAACAATTGTTTATCTTAGTAAAACAGATATTATTGATTCAGATAAAGTTAAATCTTTTAAAAAGAAAGACATGATTGTGGATTTAGATATTTTAAAAGAAAAAATTATAGAAGAAAGTTCTAATTATTCTTAATTATTTCAAGTTTACATGAACATGGCATTTTATGTTTTACTCTGTTCATTGCTTTTTTAGCTGTTTCTAAAAAACTTTCATCAACTGATGCTTCAAATAATGCTTGTCCTTTTGAAAGTTGAGCTGCTAATCCAATGCTTTTTCCGAAGCTTTTTTTCATTCCTGTACTCATTCTATCTGCTCCAGCTCCTGCTGCTAATGGATTTTCTCTAAGAATATGATGTGGATAGACTCTTAATTTCAAATTGTAACCTTGTTTTCCGCAAACTTTTTCTAATAATCTGTTACTTGTAAGTCTTCCTGACTCTAATGCATTATGTCTTATTTGAATATCTGCATTTGCTTTTATAAGAACTTTATAGTCAAATTTCTTTGTTAAATTACCCATTTCATATTTTACAATTTTGTTGTTTGGGGTTGCTCTAACATACTGTTTACTTCTATACTTACTTTTTCTCGTGTAAGGTCTTTCAATTCGTCTATAAGCAACAGCTCTTCTTAATTTTGCCATGGTCTTGAGAAAAAATGAGGTATTTAAATATGTTACTATTTTGCATCGACAGAATGACTTTATTTGAGTGAAACGACTTTTGTAACTATCCATTCATCTTTGTCTTCTAAATAGTAAAAAAGTCCGATTTCTTTTGCTTCGAAAGTAAAATCAATTTTGTATTGTTTAAGATATTCTTGTGCTAAATAAAATTTTTCTTTGTCAAGATCTCTTGTTGCTAATGTTGAGTGAAATTTAACTTTTTCTCTTTCAAATTTATTTGGATTGACTCCTTTTTCTTTTAAATCATCTAATATTTTGAAATGCAATTCTGTCAACGCTTTGTTTTCAATAACATCCATAAATATTGTGTGTTCTTCAAATGATCCGATTCCTTTTAAGTTTACCTTAAAGCTTTTTGATTTATTTGCAATAATATCTAAATAATCTTCAAATTCTTTTATATTATTTGTTTCAAAAGGTCTTTTTATTGCTATATGTGGTGCTTGATTTAAACCCCAACATACAGAGAATTTTTTGCATAATTCTTTTTCTAGTTTTATAGCAAAATCACTAGAATTTTTATCCAACATTAAACCAAAACCTATTTTCATATTG
>ERZ889078.1306-NODE-1306-length-20040-cov-15.153615_pt1 | contig 20040 bp, 17 predicted proteins | sample MGYA00521266_ERZ889078 | MGnify/ENA primary metagenome ERZ889078 (study PRJEB32303, sample SAMEA104408618) | aquatic metagenome | biome: Brackish water; feature: Pelagic; material: water | place: Baltic Sea | collected 2014-06-16T06:34:00 | depth 76,534 m ...
TTCCGGAAGGGTTCAACGATAAAATAAATCTAAGAGGAGAAACGTTATGAAGGAGATTTCCTTGATAGAAAGAATGGAAACCCTGGGCGTTATTCCCGTTATTGCCATTGAGTCCCCGTCGCTGGCGTTGCCGCTGGCGGACGCCCTGCTGGAGGGCGGCCTCCCCTTGGCTGAGATAACCTTTCGCACCGAGGCCGCTGGTGAATCCATTCAGTTGTTGAAGAAGGAACGACCGGAACTACTATTGGGGGCTGGGACCATATTGTCCCTGGAGGACCTGATTCGGGCCAAAGAATACGGCGCACAATTCGGTGTTGCCCCTGGCTTTGACCTCGAGATCGTAAAAAAGGCGCATGAAATCGACCTCCCTTTCTTCCCCGGGGTTATGACGCCCTCTGAGATAGGAAAGTGCCTCAGCATGGGCATCAAATGGATGAAATATTTTCCTGCTGAGGCGAGTGGCGGAATCAAAATGCTCAAGGCCGTCTCGTCTCCTTTTGCCCATCTGGGAGTGCGATTCATTCCCACTGGAGGCGTCAATATGGACAACCTGGCCGAATACCTCCAACAGAAATTCGTGCTGGCGGTGGGAGGCACATGGGTCGCCACCACGGGCATGATCTCAGAGCGGAACTGGGATGGAATAAGGTCCAATGCCAGGGCCGCAAAAGAGAGGGTTGAAGAGATCAGGGGAGGAGTGAGTTAAAAAAACAGATGGACAAATGAACCGGTGCGGGACAAGGCCGGTTTTCTACGGAACGAATATGGAAGGAGAAAAAGGGATGCCATACGGATATAACGGGAGGATATTGCGGGTTGATCTAACCAAGGGTACGATCTCTGAAGAGAACCCACCGGAAGAGGTCTATCGCCGGTACATGGGCGGATCGGCCCTTTCTCTTTATTTTCTGCTCAAAGAGATGAAACCAAAAGTGGACCCGCTGGGACCGGATAACCTGTTGGTTTTTATGTCCAATGTCCTGTCAGGGCTGCCCATGCCGGGCTTAACCCGATACACGGTGGCCGCCCGGTCACCCCTGACCGGAGGCTTTGGAGAGGCGGAAGCAGGGGGCTTCTGGGGACCGGAGTTGAAGATGGCAGGCTTTGACGGGATATTGATCCACGGTTGTTCGCCGATGCCCGTATACCTCTGGATCAAGGATGGAGAGGCGGAAATCCGGGATGCCTCCAACCTCTGGGGCAAAGACACGGGCGAGGTGCAGGAGGGCATTCGGGAGGAACTCGGCGACAAGCGCATTCGCGTGGCCCAGTGCGGGCAGGCCGGGGAAAACCAGGTGCGGTATGCCTGTGTGGTCAATGAGCTCAAGCACGCAAATGGTCGGACCGGTATGGGGGCGGTGATGGGATCTAAAAAACTGCGGGCTATTGCCGTTCGCGGCACGGGAAAGATCTCCACGGCCGATTCGGAAAGGGTGGGTGAACTCAGAAAGGAGGTCGTCGACGCTGTACCGAAATCCCCCATGGGCCATACATTTAAGAAATTTGGGACCCCGGTTTTTGTGATGGGTCTGCAAAACTCCGGCATTCTGCCCACGAGAAATTTCCAGGAAGGCCGGTTTGAAGGCGCCGAGGCCATCTCCGCAGACACCATGGAAAAGACCGTCCTTGAGGGACCCAAAGGCTGTTACAGCTGCCCTATCCTCTGTAAAAGGACGGTGAAGATTGAGGGCAAGTATGCAGCCACCCCGGAGTACGGGGGGCCCGAATATGAGACCCTGGGGTCCCTGGGGTCGGTCTGCGGCATCGACAATCTCGAGGCCGTCTGCCATGGGAACGAACTCTGTAATCGCTGGGGTCTGGACACCATCTCCACGGGGATGAGCATCGCCTTTGCCATGGAGTGCACCGAGCGGGGCATCCTTACGAAAGAAGATACGGATGGGATCGACCTGCGATTCGGCAATACCGACGGGATGCTTGAAATGGTCCGCAAGATCGCCTTCAGGGAGGGGTTCGGGGACATGCTGGCAGAGGGCGTGCAGCGGGCAAGCCGAAAGATCGGAAAAGGTTCGGAGGCCTATGCCATGCATATCAAAGGGATGGAATTCCCCCTTCACGATCCCAGGGGTAAATATGGGGTCGGTCTGGGCCTTGCCCTGTCCCCCACCGGGGCGGACCATATCGAGGCTCCCCACGATACCTCTTTTACCACCGATGGGGTAATGTTAGGCGCCATCAAACCGCTGGGTATCATCGAGCCCATGTCCGCCACCGAGATGGGGCCACCGAAGGTCCGCCAGTTCATGCATACCCAGCAGATGTTCAGCTTTTTTAATTCGCTGGGTATCTGCAACTTCTCGGCGGTTCCCTATACAGCCTATACCCTCCCCAAGATCGCGGAGTTGCTTGAGGCCGTGACCGGATGGAACACGAGTCTGTACGAGATCATGGAATTGGGGGAGCGGGCCATCACCATGGCCAGGATGTTCAACATGAGAGAAGGGTTTACCCAGCAAGACGATTCTCTTCCCGAAAGGTTTTTTGAACCCCTGGAAGAGGGAACCCCGGGGGAGAAACGGATCAAAAGGGAGGATTTTTCCGAGGGCCTGAGACTGTATTATGAAGCCATGGGATGGGACTCCAAAACAGGTGTGCCCACCGATGGGAGACTTGCCTTTCTGGGTCTGGAGTGGCTGATCAAACCAAAGGGATTGGTTTGACAATGAACTACATTCTGGCCGTTGACACGGGAACGCAGTCCACGAAGGCTTCCATCCTGGACCGTGACTTGAACCTTCTGGAAACAGCGCGGGTTTCCTATACACCGGAAGTAAAATCGAAAAACAGGGTTGAGATTAAAGCGGACGTGCTTTGGGACGCTTTTTTAAAGGCCTGCACCTCGTTGAAGATGAGATCGGAGGTGGGGGCCCTGTCCTTCGCAACCCCCTGTCCGTCCCTACTGGCCATGGATTCCGAAGGGAACCCCCTTACGCCCATCATTCTCCATCTGGACCGGAGAAGTCATCGTCAGGCGGTTTGGGCGCTAAACCGGGTAGGGGAAGACAAATTCCTCCATAGTGCCGGCAATCTTCCTATTCCCGGAGGGATTTCACTCACAAGCATTCTTTGGATCAAAGAGAACCGGCCGGACATCTATGGCCGCAATGGGACGGTATTCGGGCATATCGTAACCTTTTTCATGAAGCGACTCACCGGACGTTTTGTGATGGATCCCTCAAACGCGTCTTTTACAGGTCTTTACGATACCGTAGGGTACGGGGACTGGGATGAGGAGATTCTGAAGAGCCTGGAGATCGGCAGGGAAAAACTTCCCCGGGTGGTCATGTCCACAACCGTTTTGGGAAAGCTCAATGAACAGGTCGCCCGTTCCACCGGTCTGCCCGAGGGAATCCCGGTGGTGGTGGGCGCCAACGATACCACGTGTGCGGCAATCGGCGCAGGTGTTACGGAGCCCGGGCAGCTGATGAACACCTCGGGGACTGTCGAAATCATGGTTCTTTGCCTGGACCGACCACTGGTGGGCAAGAATCATCTACTGAGGACCCATGCCTATCCGAACCGCTGGCTGGCCATGAGGACTGTGGGTGCAGGAGGGGCTTCCCTGGAGTGGTTCAGAAATTCCTTCTGCAAAGAGATGACCAAGGAAACCTTTTATGACGAGTACCTGCCCACCGTCCTGGATGCGTCGAAAGATTCGCAAGCCCGTTTTCACCCCTTTCTCTCCGGGGATCGCCATAGGATCAGGCAGAGGGCAGGATCCTTCACGCAGCTCACCCTGAATACCACAAGGGAGGACTTTCTGCAGGCAATGGCCGATGGGATCGTTTCTTTTCAAGCGAAAGGGCTTCATGAGTGGCGGAAAAAGGTTCCTTTGGACGACACCATCCGGCATGTGGGGGGTGGTGCGAGCGCGGCATATACCCGGTTCAAGCAGAAATACTTGAAAAAATACCGATTCGTTCAGATGGGAGAGACCGCGGTAATCGGGGCGGCTAAATTGGGATTCGAAGCCATTGCCGGCGAAAGATCAGACGCTGGGACCCTCCACAACTGACAACGCAAGGTGAAAGGAGATGCACAGATGAAAGCGCTTGTTCTCGATAGACCGGGGAGGCCGGAAACCTTAAGAATCGCGGATATGCCCATACCTGAACCGGGCCCGGGGAAAGTTCGTGTAAAAGTAAACGCAGTGGGCCTCAATCCCGTTGATTACAAGGTGGCGGAGTCCGGCGTGCCCGGATGGGAATATCCCTTCATTCTGGGTTTGGACGTGGCCGGAGTCATTGATTCCCTGGGCGATGCCGTGGAAGGCTGGGAGGTCGGCGATGCCGTGTTTTATCATGGGAATCTTTCCAGATCCGGTGGGTATGCGGAATTCGCTATTGCCCCGGCCCATATACTGGGTGTAAAGCCGGAGGGTGTTTCATTCTCTGAAGCTGCTGCAATCCCTTGTGCCGGGTTTACGGCCTACCAGATCCTGTCCCGAAAAATTCCCGTAAAACCGGGCCAGAAAATCCTTATCCACGCGGCAGCAGGGGGAGTTGGAGGGTTTGCCGTCCAGATCGCCCGAAACATGGATCTGGAAATCATGGCTACCTGTTCCAAAAGGAATTTTGAGTTTGTCAAGAAACTGGGTGCGCACCATCTATTTGACTACAACACCGAAGATATAACCAGACAGGTGTACGATATCACAAATGGTCGCGGTGCCGATATTGCCATCAATACGGTGGATTCCCAGACGGCCACGCAAGACATGGAGCGGCTCGCTTTCGGAGGCCACCTGGCCTGTGTCGCAGGTCTTCCGGATTTTTCAAGAATCGAGCCTTTCACCCGGGCCTTGTCCATTCACGAAAGCGCTTTGGGAGGCGCCCATCTTTCCGGCGACAGAAAATCCCAGGAAGATCTGGGCGCCATGGCAAATGAACTCATGGGATGGGTTCAGGACGGTAAAATCTCTCCCATGCTTTCAGAAACCATATCCATGGAGGATATCCCGGAAGCACTCACGCGTCTGGCCAACCGCCATGTGAAGGGAAAAATTGTCGTTGTGATTTAATACTTACCCTTTTTGGGGAGCTTCCTCTTTTCCCGGGATTCCAAGCAGGGTCTTGGCGAGCTTTACCTTCTTGAGCAAATCCCCTTCCCGGAAGATCATTACCCGTTGGGCCTGCGGGGAACCTGCCCCGTGCATGGATTCCACCAGGGCGGTACCCCCGGTCATGGCCTCGATCAGGCGGGCGATCTTGATGCGGTGTTCCGAAGGAATCCCTTCCACCCCGGAAAAATACTTTTTAACCAGGTGACCGATCTCTTCGCTTTCCAGGTCGTACTCGCTGGGAAGGGTGGCGATCAGGCCTCCCGCCAGGTCCAGGGCCAAGCGGGCAATCTCGAAGTGGAATCGAGTGACATTGTGTTTGCACACATTGGCCAGCATGGTATCCACCATATAAGCTCCCGAGGGCGTGGGCCATCCCTCGGCCGCGCATGCGATGGAAGAGCTGTAGAGGGTCTCTGACAGGTGGATCATTTCCGTGACCTTGTCTCTCACGTGGGAGGCCTTGGCGGTTCCCTGGATCTGTGCCAGATAGGTCACCGCTCCTGTTAGTACATCCATGAGCCCGGTCTTGCAGGCACCGTAGTTGGCGCGGTGGTGGGCCGCAAACCGGTACACCAGGTCGCTGGTAAAATCGGTTTCCCCGTCCATGAACACCCGCTCGTTGGGGACAAACACGTCCTCGAAAACGAGTAGCGCTTCACCTCCCACGGCTCCGAAGGAGGGCTTGCCCACATCGATCCGCTCCAGATTGTCCCGGCGGTCATCATTGGCCTGGCGGCCGAAGATCATGGTAATGCCCGGGGCATCTGCCGGCATGGCACAGACTACGGCATAATCTTTGGAACGCTCGTCCATGGCCGTGGTGGGCATGATCAGAATCTCGTGGGAGTTGACCGCACCCGTCATGTGCACTTTGGCGCCCCGAATCACGATACCGTCATCTCGACGCTCCACCACATGCACATACTGGTCAGGGTCAGGTTGATCGGCAGGGCCTTTGGACCGGTCCCCTTTGGGGTCGGTCATGGCCCCGACGACCATCAGGTTTTCATCCTGAATGTGGATCAGCCATTTCTTGAACCGTTCCTGGTAATCGGTTCCGTGCTTCTTATCCATTTCGTAGGTCACGGAATAGGTGGCATTGATCCCGTCAAAACCCACGCATCGTTGAAAGCAGGTCCCGGTTTTCTGTCCCAAAACACGAAGAAGCTTGACCTTCTTGAGAAGGTCTTCGATGTTTTGATGAACATGGGTAAATCGGCCGATGGTCCTGCCCGTAAGATGAGAGGTGGCCGTGGCCAGGTCTTTATACTCTTCATCGCTTGCGAGAGCATAGGTCATGGCCGCCGCCCGCACATGCGGGGCCGTGGCAGGATGTGTGGTTACGTCCTCGATCCTCTTTCCCTTGTAGTAGATCTTCGGGTGGAGTTTCTTCAAGCTTTCCATATATTCAGCGCCGTTTTTCAGTTTCATGACTTCTCCTTAAATGTCTTTTTCACAGAGCACTGGACACCACCTCGCCCATGTCCATGATTTTTAGTTTTTCCCGCTCCTTCTTGGGAATACTCTGCATGCCTTTCCTCAGATTATCTTTGCAGGCCGGGCACCCGGAAACCAGGATCTCCGCACCCACTGCAAAGGCATCCCGAACCCTTTCAGCGGCCATCTTGACAGCCAGATCGGGGTTGGTTGCCTGCATTCCTCCCCCGCCTCCGCAACACCGGGCATCCAGTCGGTTTCTTTTCATTTCCACATAGTCTATGCCGGGAATGCTTCGAAGGATGTTCCTTGGTTCCTCCAGGATCTTGCAGGCCCTTCCCAGATCACAGGGATCATGGTAGGTGATCCTTTTGGGGATCTCCCCGGTAAAACGGATGCGTCCGTCCCGGAGCAGTTCATCCATGTATTGAATGGAATGGAGAACCCGCATGCCTATGTTTTCCAGATCGGGATAGAGCGTTTTGAAGGTCTTATAGCACCCTGCACAGGGGGTCACCAGTTCATGCGCACCTGTTTTTTTTAAACCATCCACGACCTTTTCGGCGTGGGCATCAAATTCCTGGGAGCCCATCAGATAAAGTGGAAACCCGCAACAAGTCTCTTTTGTGGAAAGAGTGGTGTAATCCACCTCCGCCGCATCCATGGCCTGGAGAAAGGCGGGAACGATTTTCATGTCCATATAGCTGGGAAGGCACCCCATGAAGAGAAGGGTCTCGGCCTTTTCCTTCAGGAGCCCACTTTTCGCTTTTTCCCTGAGGGCCGGCGGATAGATATCGACCCTTTCTTCCCCTTCCGATCCAAAGACATTTCCCCGGGTACAGACGCTGTCCCGCACGCCCAGCAGATGCCCCGGCGCGAATCCCTCCTTGAAAAGGATCTTGCGGGCAGCCTGCACAATTTCGCTGGCCCTCACATTGGACGGGCATCCATCGATGCAGGCCTGACAGGCGGTGCAGGCATAGAAAGCCTCCCCCACCTTTTCAGACAGTTCCAGGTTCCCCTCCAGGATTTCCTTGAGGATCATCATCTTCCCCCGGGTATTATAGGCGGGGCGGAGGGTGGCTTCAAAGACAGGACAAACGGCCTGACAAAATCCGCATTCGGAGCATTTCTGGACGCGATCCACATATTCTTCAGGTAAGCTGATCCCCGTTTTCATTTAGACCTCCAGCGCCATTTTTCCCGGGTTCAGGATATTGTTCGGGTCAAAGAGCTTCTTTATTTTGCTCATCACCCCCATGGCCACGGCATCATGTTCCAGTTTCATGAAAGGCGCCTTGGCCAGACCGATACCATGTTCGCCGGTCAAGGTACCATTCTTTTCAATGGCCAGCTTGAACAGATCATTCACGGCCCTTTCCGCCCGGGCGGCCTGTTCGGGGTCTCTTCCGTCGAAAATAATGTTGGGGTGGAGGTTTCCGTCCCCCAGATGTCCCAGGGTTGCAATGAGGATATCATGCCGTTTGCTGATTTCCTGGATTCCCTTCAGCATTTCCGGCACCCTGCTGATGGGAACGGTTACGTCTTCAGCCAAGTAGTTACGACTGATTCGGAAAAGGATGCCACCGATCGATTTCCTTGCGGTCCACAGTTTTTCCATCTCCATTGCCGATTCGGCCCTCTTAATGGCTGTTGCCTTGTTTTTCTGGAACACTTCGATAATCCGGTCTAACTGGTGGGCAACCTCCCCGGCGGTATGGCCGTCGGCTTCGGCAAAGACCATGGCCGCCACTTCGGGCAACGCCAGCCCCGCGTCCCGGTTCAGGGCCACAATGCATCGATCATCCAAAATCTCCAGTGCGCTGGGCACAATGCCGGACCGCATGACCTCACTGATGGCCTTTCCCGCATCCTCCAGGGTATCAAAGGCCGCCGAGCAGGCGGCGGCCTTCTCGGGCTTCGGATTGATTTTGAGGATAATCTCGGTGACCACACCGAGAGTCCCCTCGGAACCCACAAACAACCGGGTCAAATCGTACCCCGATACGCACTTCATACAGCTGGAACCGGTGCGAAGGATATCCCCATCGGGCAGGACCACTTCCAGCCCCAGCACATAATCCCTCGTGGTCCCATACTTGGCACCCTTGAGACCACCTGCGTTGGTGGCAACATTCCCCCCCAATGTGGCGGCCTTACCCGATGCCGGGTCAGGCGGAAAAGAGAAGCCATAGGGGGCCAGGGCTTCCGCCAGTTTGGCATAAACCACCCCTGGTTGTACAACCACCAGCCGGTCATCGATACTGATCTTCAGAATTTTGTTCATGCGGGACATGTCCATGACGATCCCGCCCATCTCAGGCACCGCCCCACCGGCATAACCGGTTCCCGCCCCCCGAGGAGTTACGGGAAAACCCTGTTCATTGGCCAGTTTGAGGATTTTTGAGACCTGCTCCGTATTCATGGCCCATACGGCCCCATCGGGCCTGTGTCGATGCTCCGAGGTATCTGAACTGTAGCTGATCAGATCGATCACCTCATCCGTGTAGTTCTCCTCCCCCACAATATCGATCAAGGCCTGTCTGATTTTTTCTTTCATACTACACTCCAGTCTATGGTTTCATCATCCCATGCATGCCGGGTAAAGGATCGCAACTTCATCTTGATCTTCCAGTTCCGTATCGAGCCTCTTCATATGGAAAATAAACCTTCTATTTTTTGTCAGGGAAACGTCATGTCGCAGTCTTTTTTCATTTTCCGCATAGATGCTCTTGCTCTGTTCTTCATTTACGCACAAAATTCTCAGCAGGTCACGCACATTGGCGCCCTCTTCTATATCAATGTCGGTTTCTCTGGTGCCAAAAATGCCCTTGAACCTGCTGTGAAATTTCACATGAATTTTCATGTTTTGCTCCAGGAAAGGCCGACCCCCGCTGTTGCCGGCGAGGGTCAGCCTTTCAGCCATTCAAACTCCCCAATCTCCCATTTCACAGTGCTTTTGGAAAAAGGGTTCAGATTCTCTTCTCGATCCAATTGTGAATGTCTGAAAGGACGTCGTCTTTTTCAGCTTCGTTCAGGATCTCATGATAGAAACCTTCGTAAATCTTCAGGGTTTTGTCTTTGACGGAAATGTTTTCATAAAGATACTCTGAAGAGGCTTTGTCCACAATCTGGTCACCCCCCCCATGGAGGATGAGACAGGGATAGTCGTATTTTTTCAGGTTTTCCCCGAGCCATGCGGCCCCTTCTATGAACACGGTGGTGAGCAGTTTCAGGGTGGTTTCTTTCAAGACCAGCGGGTCATTCTCATAGTCTTTCACCACGCGCTGATCCCTGCATATGAGGGCGGAAAGGGAGTTGGGGATGGGCGTTTCAGGCGCGTTCTCCACATCCATTTCCTTGAGTGCGTCAAAAATGGGCAGCTCAATGATGACGGGTCCGGAAAAAATCTGTCCGGTAAGTTTCCCGGAATATTTTGCCCCATACCCGGCCGTAATAAACCCTCCCATGCTGTGCCCTAACATAAACAGGGGGAGGTCCGGGTTCTCTTTTGTGGCCAGATCCACGAAAAGGTCGGCATCGTCGATGAATGGTTGAAAATCATCCAGATACCCTCTTTTCCCTCCGGATCGACCATGTCCCCGGTTGTCGAACCGGTACACCCCATATCCGAATTCGTTCAGTTTTTGAACTACATAATCATATCTTCCGCAGTGTTCCGCAAGACCATGGACAAGAACGATGATCGCCTTGGGGTTTTCAGGAAGATCTTTGATCTGGAACAGTTTCATCCCGTCCGGGGCCACGACCGTTTTTTCTTCGTGCATTTCCATTCCTCCTTAAGACCTGATAATCCGGCCTTTCAATGATAGATGGTCGATTGGGCATTTCCTGCCCTTTTCTACCCTTTCACAGCGCCAAAGGTCAATCCCCGAATGATGTAACGCTGCATGAACCAGGCTGCAGCCAGGGTGGGCATGATGGCGGCAGCAGTGCAGCCCGCCATAGCTCCCCAGTTCATGCCGGTAGCCGTCCAGAAGGTGGAAAGTCCTATGTTTACCGTTCTGGCGGCTGTCCGCGTGAAAAGGAACGCAAAAAGAAATTCATTCCAGGAAAACACCAGGCAGAAAATGGCCGTGATGGCAGCCCCCGGCTTGATGAGCGGAAAAATCACTTTGCGAAAAATAGCGAGCTGGCTGTGGCCGTCGATCATGGCCGCCTGTTCCAGCTCGACAGGAATTTCCCGAAAAAAACCGTAGAGCAAAAAGATGGCAAAGGACATGTTGAAATAAAGGTACAAAACGGTCAGACCGAAAGTCGTGTCCAAGAGGCCCAGGGCCTTAAATCCGAAAAAGAAGGGGATGGCGGCCACGGCGCCGGGGAACATTCGGGTGGAGATGGTGATAAACAGGAGATGGCCGTGACCGGTGTTGTAACGGGAGAAGCTGTAAGCGGCGGGCAGAGACACAATCATCACGAGTGACGTGCTGGCCACGGCAACGACCAGCGTATTCCAAAGCTCCTTGAGGAATTCCGTCTTGAAAAAGAGGTGATGGTAGTTCTCAAGGGTGGGAGAGAAAACAAAGAGCTTTGAAATGCTGGTACTATATATGTCGGCGTTGGCCTTGATGGACGTGAGATACATCCACATGAGCGGCAAAACAAATATGAGAAGAACGACGATTGTACCCAACCAAAATGCAACGGATTTTATTTTCATAGTATGCTCCCTTTTCTAAACCTTATCCTTCCTGGCTCCCAAGCACTTTCATAAGCTGCCGGAACATGATGGCGCAAACCACCAGAGTTAAGAACAATGAAATGATGGCCATACTCGAGCCCCGGCCTATATCAAAGTAAACAAAGGTTTCCCGGTACACCTGCCAGTCCAGCAGCTCGGTTCCCGCTCCCCCCCTTGTGGTTCCATAGAGCGGGTCAAAAAGCCGAATCAGCCACATGGTCCGTAAAAGGATGATGATCATAATCAAAGGAACCAGATTTGGCAGGGTAATTTTCCAGAAGGTATACCATGCGCTGGCCCCGTCTACCCGGGAAGCCTCAAACATATCTCTGGGGAGACTCTTTAAACCGGCCAACAGAACAAAGATGGAGAAAGGAGTCCACTGCCAGATGGAAATAAGTGCGATGGTATACAGTGCCCACTTGGGGGAAAACCAGAGCACCTTCGGGAGCCCTATCAAGTTCAGGGTGAGGTTGATGACCCCAAAGTCGTACTGAAGGAAGAAATTCCACATCATGGAAACCGCCAGGGGAGAAATGAGAAGGGGCAGCAGGATGAAACCCCTGATAGGGTTCTGTCCTCGAAACTCCCGATTGAACATCACGGAAATTCCCATGGCAACAACCAACTCGACGCAGATACTGAAAACCAGCACCTGGAGGGTCTTAAAAAGGGCCAGCCAGAACTTGGTATCCCGTAACACGTCCCGGTAGTTTTCCAGTCCGGCAAAGGTGGGGGGTTTTCTCATCCCCCATTCGTGAAAAGAGTAGAACAGGCAGTAGATCATAGGGTAGAGCATGAATATGGCCAATACCAGAAGAAGGGGAATGATCAATGTCCATTTGTAATACTTCTCACCGGTAAGGGTTTCCCAAAGTGTACGCTTCTCTGAAAAATCCAGGGGAGCGATCATCTCTGCACTCATTTCGTTTTCACGGACTGACATGAAAAATACCTCATACTTATTCTTTTGGAAAAGAGATCCATCAAAGATTTTTCATAACGGTTATTGAGGAGGGGTATCCCCTCTGTACTATGAGGGGATACCTTTTAGAAAATGGTTTATTTCTCTTCCCGAATGGGCAGCTCCCCGAATTTTTTCTGCATCTTAATCGTTTGTTCGGTGATCCTCTTCACCGCCTCGTCCGGCGTGACCTCGCCGATAGCGGCTTCATGGAGTTCGACGATCTGCATCTCATAGATCTTACCCATGGCGACACTGTTAAAGTGGAGGTAGTCGTTCACATAGGGCTGCTGGGCCTTGAAGCCTGCGCTGTTGGCCTCACCCCGTCTTCCGGCTATCTCCCACCAATCGGGGCTTTTGTACTTGGGATTATCCAGAACGTCTCTGCGCACCGCGGAAAGACCGCCTTCGTGGATTTCCGTCTGACAGTCAAAGGATCCAAAATATTTGATGAGCCAGTAAGTGGCTTCCGGGTTCTTGCTTGCCTTGGCCACTGCTGTATGAAAATTGCCGATATAGGGCTGACCACCGAGGGGCAGGCTTAACGCCATTTTTGCTCCCGGGATTTTGTCTTTGACCGATCCAGTCCAGCTATCCAGACTGGCGTATAAGAAGGGAATGATCATGCATTTGCCTTCAACAAATTGGGGCGTGGTGAAATCCCAGTGGCCGGTGAGGCATCCCGGAGAGGCAAATTTGAGCAGACTCTTGTAGTAAATGATGGCCTCTTTAAGGATTTGCTTGTCCTTTTTGGTGATGACCAGTTCCTTTGGGTCTCCATTCTTATCTCTCACCACGTTGGCCCAATGACCCCCAGCGCCCCATACCAGGGAGCTGAATTCATCGTTAATCTCAAAGCGACCTGCCATGAGCCCCAGGCCATAGATATTTTCTTTTAGAGGTTCGCCCTTCAATAAATCCCCTTTATTCCTGGTAAAGAATTCTCCCTGGTCGTAGAGCTGCTGTCTGGTTTTGGGGGCTGCCAAATCGTAACCGTATTTCTTTTTGAAGTCGGCCATTTCCGTGGGGTTTTCAAACACGTCCTGGCGATAGGCGGTGAACATCTGGTAGTTCCAGTAGGGGACGCCGTAGAGGACGCCCTTCCGGTCGGAACAGGTGCGAACCATGGTCTCATCGAATCCTGCCATGTATTCGTCCAGGGCCGCCACGCCACCCGGCTCATATTTCTTGGCCAGCTCCTTGAGGGGCCACAGGTACATAGCCCATTCGTTGGTGGTGGAAGCTTCCACAATGATTGCATCATAAGCCCCGGTCCCCGCCAGGAGTTCCACATTCATCTTGGGATAGATGCTGGACATGATCAAGGTCTCGTAGGTCACCGGGACCCCTGTCTTTTCCGAAAAGGCCTTCATATGGATCGGCATCAGTTTTTCCGCCACCGCCAGTCCCCCGAAGACGGATATATGAATGGGCGTTTTGTTCTTGATCGTTGGGATATCCTTCAATCCAAATTTCTCTCCTGCAAAAGAGACTCCTGTGAATGTCATGGCCAAAAGACCAGCCAGGGTAATTCCCATTACCGTTTTCGCCAAACTTTTTCTCTGTTTCACTGTGCTCCCTCCTTATTTCTGTTTGGGTTTGTCAACCGGACTTCCTGATTCGCTTTTTTCACCTCCTTTTCAACGATGCTGACGATTATTGAAACAATCTTTCATCACGGATTTCCATACAGAATTGGTGTTTCTCCATCAAAAAGATGGATCTTGTCGTCTCTGAAACAAAGGGATGCACGCTCCCCCACATCACCCAGCTTGTGTCCCAACACGGCCACGCTGATTTCTGTCTGATTCGGATCCTCTAATTTGAGGGTCAAAATCGCATTCTCACCCTGAAATTCCACCAGGTCCACAGAACCGGCAATGGAGGGTCTCCCTTCTTCCATAACCGTAGCGAGGTCAATCTCCTGGGGCCGGACCCCCAATGCAATCGGGCCACCCGCATATTTCTCCGGGACCTCCCCTTTGATGGGAAAGATCACTTTTCCCTGCCCCGTGGCCACGGACACATGGGAACGATCTTCCATGGTGGCGGCAATGAAGTTCATCTGAGGCTCTCCCACAAAAGTGGCCACGAACTTGTTGGCCGGACGATTCCAGATCTCATCCACCGTCCCGACCTGCTGCAGGGCCGCGTGATTCATGACCACCAGTCTGTCACAGAGGGTAACCGCCTCTGCCTGGTCATGGGTTACATAGATGGTGGTCAATTTCAGTTCGTTATGGATTCGCCGAACCTGGGCCCTCATTACGGCACGCAGGCGTTGATCCATATGGGAGATAGGCTCGTCCAGAAGCGTTACGTTGGGTTCTCGAATGAGGGCCCGGGACAACGATACCCTCTGCTGACCACCACCGCTGAGGCTGTAGGGCCTCTTCTGAAGGACATCGTCCACCCGTAGCTCCTTTGCAATGGCCATAACTCTTCTGCGGATTTCATTTTTTTCAACCCCCTGGGCCCGCAGGGGGTAGGCGATATTGTCAAAGACCGTCATGTGGGGATAAAGGGCGTAGGACTCGAAAGCCAGGGCGATATTTCTCTCGCTGGGGGACAGATCGTTTACACGAACGCCGTCAAAAAGGATCTCCCCTTCCGTGATATCTTCCAGCCCCGCGATCATTCTCAGGGTCGTGCTTTTTCCACTCCCAGAAGGACCGAGAATGGCCAGAAACTCCCCATCTTCACAGGTAAAATTCAGGTCCCGAACTGCAACGACTTTCCCGCCGTAAACCTTTCCAACCCCCTTAATCTCAAGCTTGCTCACGGTGCCTCCCTCTACATTTTCGCTATCTTAATGGTTTTCTTGAAGAAAAGCATATGGTCCTGGTCAAAATCCAACCAGACCTTTTCAGACATGCCAAAATCGGCCTGTCCCTCGAGACTCACCTGAAGGAAAGATTTCTCCAGTTCAAAGGTGAGCATGGTCCCTTCAGGGGTCCGGAAAATGGCATAGATGGGCAATTGAAAAGCGTTCTTGGATTTCTTTTCCCCGGCCACCCTGATATGAAAGGAACGGATTCCCATACGCGCCGTGGATTTGCTGCCTTCCTTTTCCACAACCCTTTCCAACGACTCGATCAGGTCTTTCTGTATCTCAATTTCAAAATCCGCCGTACGAAACCAGCTCTGGCCATTCTTTTTCAGGATCTCCCCGTCCATGAGGTTGGTGGGTGGATCTCCAATGAATCGGGCTACGAAATCGGTGGCAGGGGTATCAAAAATCTCTCTTGGAGTTCCCACCTGTTCAACCTTGCCGTTGTTCAAGACCGCCACACGGTTGGACAACCCCAATGCCTCCCGGTAATCGTGGGTTACATAAATAATGGCCGTACCCATCTTACGGGACATCCTCTTGAGGGATTTCTGGGTGGAAAATTTCAGCCGGGCGTCCAGGTGGGCAATCGGTTCATCCAACAGGTAGACCTGGGCCTTCCTGACCATGGCCCTGGCAAGGGACACCCGTTGTTTTTCACCCCCGCTCAGTTGCACCGGTTTTCTCTGAAGCAACCGCTTGATCCCAAGAAAATCCGCGATTTCTTCCACCTTTTCCCGCTCCTGCTGGCGGGTCAGACTCGCCCTCGCTGTAGGGGTTGTCAGGGGAAAGGCGATATTTTTGTAGACGGTCAGATGGGGGTAAAGGTTGTAGGTCTCAAAAGCCATGGCCACATTTCTCCGTTGCGGGGGGAGATCGTTGACCGAACGCTCGTTGAAATAGATAGTCCCCGATGTGGGTTTCTCTATCCCGGCGATCATTTTCAAGATGGTGGACTTTCCCGCACCTGCCGCACCCACAATGGAAAAGAGTTCCCCTTCCTTGAACTCCATATTCAAGTCTTCTACGGCAATCTTTTTTCCATACGCCTTGGTCACATGTTCAAGCCTCACTCCAGCCATGGCTATTCGTCTCCCCCTCGCTCCTCTTCAAGTTCCCTCGGGCCGTAGATGACCAGGCCAAGAAATGCTGCAAGCCCCAGCAACGCTCCGATCCAGAGGGGAATGTATAATTCCAGCCACCCCAGCCACAGAAAATTGATTCCCACAAAGGCCAGGATGCCCCAAAACAGCCAATTCCCCCACGTCATTCGCGGTAACATTCCCTTCAACCTCCTTTGTTCGGTCCACCCATTCTTACCGGGCAACAAAATACCTTGCCTTATTTAGTAGGCAGTGAAACCTGACACCTTGGCTCTCAAAAAAACTGATTCTTCACGCCAATCCGCGAAGAACCGTTCTTATGCACAGGCCAGGACGGCCCTCTTCACCAGGGTCTTGGCCACTTGCACCATATAGCCGTTGTCGGACAACGGCGTGGCCTCGGCCACCGCAGCCTGCCCCGCGGTTTCTGCACTATCCTCTTTGATCTCTTTGCCAATAAGGGCGTCTTCTGCACTGAGCGCCCTGTACGGTTTCACATAGACCGCATTCAGGCATATCCTGGCCCTTTCCACCTGGCCCTCGGAACAGGAAATCATGGCAGCACAATTCACAATGGGAAAGTCGATGGACTTTCGCAAGGCGAACTTGAAAAAAGCACTTTTGGTGCCGTATGAAGGCTTCGGCACCTGAATTTCCGTTACGATTTCATCATGATCCAAGACGGTTGTCCTGGACACCTCCACCTGGAAAAAATCTTCTGCCCGGATGGTTCGTCTGGATGTCTTGATTCGCGCGCCGAGGGCGATGAGGGCCGGAGCCGTATCGCTGGGGTGTACGGCGATGCATCCTTCTTCCACGCTGCCCCCGAAAATGGAGTGGTAGCGGGTGTCCCCTTTCAGGGCGTAGCAGCGGCCTCCGCCTTTTCTGAGGCAGGGGAACCGGTTCTCCGGATTCCGATAGTACCAGCAGCGAATGTCCTGGCAGATATTTCCTCCGATGGTACCCATCTCCCTCAGATGGGGCGAAGCGGTTCTTCGGGCGGCCCCAGCCAGAGCTCCGTATCGGGTCTTTACGGTTTTATGGTGGGCGATGTCTTCCAGAATGGCCAGGGGGCCGATTCTCAAAATATCCTCTTCCTCCTGAATGGCATCCAGGCCGGGAATGGTCTTCAGATTGATGAGTGCCTCTGGATAGTCCGGGAGGATTCGGTCTTTCATCTTACCCAGTATATCCGTCCCCCCGGCTATGAGTTTCGCTTTGCCCTGATACCGTCTTAGAAGAGCGACTGCTTCTTCCACGGACGTTGCATTAAAATGTGTAAAGGTTCTCATTCTTTCCTTCCCCCCCTATATTTTGCCCAACGCTTTAAGCACCTTCTCCGGCGTAATGGGATAATCGTCAATCCACACCCCGATGGCATTGTAAACCGCGGGTCCCATCAAGGCAGGAATCATGGTGGACACGTCTTCGCCGATTCCCGTCAGTCCGTAGGGACCAAATCCCAGCCTCGACTCCATGAGGATGGTGTCAATGGGGCCGCAATCTTCAATGGTGGCGATCTTGTAATCCAGCAGATTCCCATTGAGCATAACGCCGGTCACCGGGTCATGGACGACCTCCTCCCACATGGCGCGTCCCACCCCCATGTAGGTTCCGCCGTACATCTGTCCTTCACAGGCCATGGGATTGATGGCTTTGCCCACATCGTTCACATTTACCACCTTGGATACTACAATCTCGCCGGTTTCCGGGCTTACTTCAATCTCCATGAAATGGGCCTGCCGGATGAACCTGGGGCGTATCCCGCCCCGATAGGCCCCGACCTGGACATGGTAGCTATGGGAAAAAAGAGGCTCACTAAAAGGGGTTCTCTCTGTTCCGTATAGCTCGTAAAAGGCCAGTGGACCTTCATCCCCGGAAGGACCCACCAGTTCGGCAAACGTAAGTTTCTTTGACGGGTCCTTTTTCACATAGATAACACTGTCTTTAATCTCCAGATCATCGGGGGTTGCATCCGGAAAGAAAGGGGGATAGCTGCCCCTCTGGGTAACCGCCCGAGGGCTGGTCACCGCATCAAGGATTTTTTCCTTGAGCATCCTCGCCGCATGTCTGACGGCAAAGCCGTTGACACTCATGTTGGTGGAGGAATCCGGTGTCATGGTGAAAAAACCGGGATCCACGTGGGGCCGGTAGAAGACATCTTCCATTTTCATACCGATCTCATCGGCCGCGATTTGACAGTAGGCCGTCTCGGCATTGACGCCGTTATCACAACGCATCCCCAGAATACTGAGGGTGCCATCGTTTCTTTCCAGACGCATGGCGATCTCGCCGGACCCTGCCGAATCCTCCCATTCGTGGTTCCAGGTAAACCCGATTCCATGAAAATTCCCGTTGGGCAGCTTTTTTGTTCCGGGAGGATGCCTTTTCTTGTCCCATTGGATCGAGGCCTTTCCTTTCTTAATACATTCACGGAGGCTGTCGATGTCGGGAAAGCCCATTTCCTTCTTCTCTTTTCTCGCCCAAACCGCCATGTCGTGTCCATGAACCCCGTCGTTTTTCAAAGCAACCTCTATGGGGTCCAGTCCCAGTTCCGCGGCCACATGATCAAACACCAGGGTCAGGGTATGGCAATTGGGAAGCTGCTCACAACGAACCGCCGTATTGGGGCCTTTGTTGACCAGTGCCAGGGATCGCTTTCCGTAGATGTGGGGAATGGTGGTGCACTCCTCCAGATGCAGGGTAGGTCCCTGACCACCCCACATGGGGTTGGCATAGACCGTCTCCCCTTTAACAGCCAAAATTGTTCCGTCTTTTTTGGCTCCCACCTTGTAGTGATGAATCCCCTCATCCATGGAGCCGCCATAAAAGTCTTCTCTTCGGGTGAAGGTCCATTTCACGGGCCTCAGGGTTCGCCTGGCCAGGATAGCGGCACAGTAGTGGCCGGCCAGATTCCATCCAAACTGGGACCATCCACCGAAACTCGCACCCTGGTAGAGGATGTGGAGCTGAATCTGGTTCATGGGAATTCCCCCAAACCAGGAGGCAACAGCCCTTTTCACGATATGGGGACGTTGCTGTTTGAGCCATATCTCGGGATATTTACCGTTCCAGCGCCATACTCCGCACGGACGTTCCGGACTGATATAGGTATGCTGGAGCCTTCGGGACGTAAATTCGAAAACCACATCAGACTCCAAAAACCCTTTTTCCACATCCCCTCGTCCGGAATCGTATGCTGCTTCCAGGTTCCCATTGGGATAGTCGTCCGGGTTGGCCAGGGGTGCTCCCGGTTTCAACGCCTCAAGAGGATCCATCACAAAAGGACGCTGCTCCCAATTCACTTGGATGAGACTCAAGGCCTCCTCCGCGATTTCCTCGGTATCGGCCGCTACCGCGACTCCCACCTCCTCCCCCTGAAAATGGGCCACTCTCGGAATCGGAAACCGAGGAGAGACCCCGTGTCCACCAAGGTCTTCCTCAAGCTGGACTTCCGGATCATCATACCTGAGCAGGGCCCTGACACCGGGAAGGGCTTCGGCCTTACTGGTGTCCATTCCCTTAATCTCTGCATGGGGGTAGGGGGATGTGAGAAATCTCATGGTAAGCATTCCAGGTACCTGCACATCCATGGTGTAGTTGGCAAGTCCGCTTGCCTTTTCTATTCCATCCAATCGCGGAACATCCCGCCTGCCTATATGGGTTTGTCTTTCCTCCGGCAACGGATATTTGTCGAATCTGAGATTATCCAAGAGCTCCAAGGCCTTTTTCTTTTCAGGACTGTGCATTCCATTTCCCCCCTTTGCTCTGTGCCAATACGGCAGCGGCTTCCAGGATGGCTTTGGGATGCTGTGGATAGGTGCCGCACCGGCACAGGTTGCCCCCCAGGGCCTCCCGGATCTCGTCTTCTTTGGGACTGGGGTTCTTGTCCAGCAGGGCCTTGGCCGTAGTGATAAAGCC
>ERZ889078.1307-NODE-1307-length-20037-cov-11.334751_pt1 | contig 20037 bp, 16 predicted proteins | sample MGYA00521266_ERZ889078 | MGnify/ENA primary metagenome ERZ889078 (study PRJEB32303, sample SAMEA104408618) | aquatic metagenome | biome: Brackish water; feature: Pelagic; material: water | place: Baltic Sea | collected 2014-06-16T06:34:00 | depth 76,534 m ...
CCATTTAACCCAATTTGAACACAAATTAATCGACTATGAAAAAAATCTACTTTACAATTTTATCAGTTTTAGCAGCTGGTGCATTAGTAACTGCATCTGCACAGCAGCCAGCCAATGGCGACTTTGAAAACTGGGGCGGAAATGGTGAACCTACTAGTTGGAATAACATGACAACTGGAAACCTATGCTTCCTATGCGGTTTCGGTTCTACTCAACGTGTTTTTGAAGATAACACAGAGGTTCATGGAGGTTCAGCAAGTGCGCGAATTGAAAGTACAGATGCTGCTGGAACACTGGTTAATGGAACTATGACAACTGGTGAAATAAACGCTCCAAATACAACGCCATCGCAAGGATTTGCTTTAACTAAAAGAAGCGATGCTGATTTCAATCACCCGTTTACAGACATGCCAGATAGTTTGGTGTTTTACGCTAAATACAGCGTAACAGATGCCACCGACTCTGCTTCTGTGGCTGTTATCCTTCATGACGATAACGATCATAGAGATCCAGGAGGTGTTGCTACTCAGGTAATTGCAGTTGCCAAAAAACGTTTCCAAACCAACGGTGTTACCGATTGGGCGCGAATCTCAGTTCCTTTTGATTATTCTGGAACTTCTGCAAACCCAATTGCTTATGCTTTAATGACGTTCACTTCTAGCTATGCTCCGGGTGCCGGAAATACGACAGCAAAGCTTTGGGTAGATGATTTTGAATTCATTTACAACCCTATTAATCCAACCGGAGTTGAGGAACTTGAGGATGTTGTGAGTGTATATCCTAATCCAACTAATGATGGACGAGTAACTATTTCTTTAGGATATGAGAATTTAACTGGAACCGCATCTATCATTAACATGATGGGGCAAACGGTTGACTTTATCAATTTCAATAATGAAAACAATTTAGATGTAATGATTGATCAACCAGCAGGAATGTATTTCATTAACCTCCTATTGGAAAACGGAAAAACTACCACTCTTAGAGTGATTAAAGGGTAGAAATTATTGCAAGACTAAAAAGCCCCGATGCAATTTCTTGCATCGGGGCTTTTCATTTAGTCCGATCCCAGCTTAAATCAGTTCTACGCTTCGCTTCAAGAATTCGCTTAGCTCTTTTCCTTTCAGCAAACCTTGACCAAGCAGGGCAAGATCACAAAGCTGTTTTGCTTTCTTCTCCTTGTTGTCGCCTTTGCTTCTTAGGATTTCGCCCACTTTTGGGTGATTGGCGTTTACAACCAAGTTGTACATCTGAAAACCACCCATTCCCATCATACCACCTTGTCCGCTCATTTTCTGCATGTCGGCCATTCTGCGCATAAATTCTGGTTGGGTAACGGTAACTGGCATATCCGTTTCATTCAAGTTTTCAAACTGAACAGTAAAGTTGATTTTGCTTTCTTCAGAGTTCACCTGAGAATCAAAAATTGGCTTCAGCTTTTCTTTTTCTTCATCAGAAAGCTTGCTTGGCGCTTCTTCATCCTTGTTGATGAGTTTATCAATGATGTCTGCATCAACTCGAGCAAAGGTGCTGTTCTCTATTTTCTGCTCCAATTGGTTTACAAAGTGAGAATCAAGCGGAGAATCCATCACCAACACATCGTACCTTTTATCTGTAGCGCTATTAATGTAAGAATGCTGTCCAACTGGGTCGTTGGTGTAGAGGTAAACCAATTTGCTGTCTTTATCGGTTTGAGCTGCCGTAATATGCTCAATGTATTCCTCCATTGTGAAATACTTGCCTTCGGTGTTCTTAAACAACCAAAACTTGCTTGCTCTCTCATTGAACTTCTCATCGCTCAGCATTCCGTACTGAATGAAAATCTTGATGTCGTCCCACTTCGTTTCGAAATCAGCACGATCATTTTTGAATAACTCAGCTAGTTTATCAGTTACTTTCTTGCTGATATGGCTGCTAATCTTCTTCACGTTACCATCGCTTTGCAAATAGCTTCGCGATACGTTCAATGGAATGTCTGGTGAATCGATTACACCGTGCAGCAGCGTTAAAAACTCAGGAACAATATTGTCTACGTTATCAGTAATGAAAACCTGATTGCTGTAGAGCTGAATCTTGTCTTTCTGAACCTGAATATTGTCCTTAATCTTAGGGAAGTACAGAATACCAGTCAGGTTGAAAGGATAGTCAACATTCAGGTGAATGTTGAACAACGGCTCATCATAAGATGACGGATACAACTCGCGGTAGAATGTTTTGTACTCCTCTTCACTTAATTCTGAAGGCTGCTTTGTCCAAGCTGGAGATGTATTGTTGACGATGTTGTCTTCCGTTATTACTACATCTTCACCAATCTTTTCTCCTTTGTCGTCCTTCTTGGCGTATTCGGTTCTTGTTTTTGTTCCAAATTTGATTGTAACCGGTAAGAACTTGCAGTATTTGTCAAGAATTCCTTGAACGCGTGCTTCCTCCAAAAACTCCAAGCTATCCTCGGCAATATGAAGTATAATGTCTGTTCCGCGGTCTTTACGGTCGCTTTCTGTTAGCGTATAGTTCGGACTTCCATCACATGTCCAATGTGCAGCTTTCTTACTTTTTACATGGCTTTTTGTGATGATTTCCACATTTTTTGCCACCATAAAAGAAGAGTAAAACCCTAGTCCGAAATGGCCAATGATTGCCTCCGACTTGTCCTTGTATTTATTCACAAATTCCTCCGCTCCAGAGAAAGCGATGTCGTTGATGTACTTGTTTACATCATCGGCACTCATACCAATTCCCTTGTCTTTGATAGTAAGCGTACCAGCTTTTTTATCTAGAACAATTTCTATGGTTGTATCACCTAGCTCGCCTTTAATCTTGTCCAACCCGCTAAGGGTTTTCAGTTTCTGAGTAGCGTCTGTTGCGTTAGCTACCAACTCACGCAAGAAAATCTCGTGATCTGAGTAAAGGAATTTCTTAATGATTGGGAAGATGTTCTCGGTTGAGACATTAATAGTTCCCTTTTGTGTTTTGTCTGCTGTATCTGTTGCCATTCTTTTTAGCGTTTAGCTGTTAGGAATTAGGTATTTGCTTTTGTTTGATGGCCAAATGTCAATAGCTGTGCCATCAACCTAAAACGGAAGTGTTGTCAGTTTTATCCATCAGACTATGAAAAAGAGGTGACAGGATTGCAGGAAACTACCCGCGCAATTGCTTCCTGGTTGACGTTTAGTCTACTGCATTTATAGCGACATTTGACAGCAATATGGGAGCAGAACAACTGAACATTCCCACGCTAGACCTTCCACGTGTTGTCATTATTGGAGGCGGGTTTGCTGGATTAAAACTGGCGAAGGGAATTGATAGTTCTTTATACCAAACGGTATTGATTGACAGGAACAATTACCACACATTTCAACCCTTAATGTATCAGGTAGCAAGTTCCGGTCTCGAACCCGATTCCATTGCATATCCATTGCGCAAGGTTTTTAAGGGTAAAAAGCGGTTTCATTTTAGAATGGCTGATGTGATTCAAGTTGATGAATCGTCTAAAACGCTTCAAACCTCAATCGGACCAATTAAGTACGATATTCTAGTAATTGCCACTGGTGCTGATTCAAATTTCTTCGGAATGGAGAACGTGAAGAAGTACAGCATGCCAATGAAAAATTTGGTTGAATCGCTCAATTTGAGAAGCAGGATTTTGACCAATTTTGAAAAGGCACTCAATACAACCGATTTATCGGAACAAGAAGCGTTAATGAGTTTTGTGATTGTTGGTGGAGGACCTACGGGAGTTGAATTAGCTGGAGCCTTGGCCGAACTCAAAAAGCAAATTCTCCCGAAAGATTACCCTGATCTGGATATTAGGAAAATGCAGATTCATATTGTAGAAGCTTCAGATCGTTTGTTGGCAAACATGAGCGAAACGGCTTCTGTGAAAACAGAAAAGTTTCTAAAAAAGATGGATGTTAATGTTTGGTTAGGAACGCAAGTGAAGGACTATGACGGAAAGCAAGTTATCACCAGCAAACACGTTTTTAACAGCAAAACACTTGTTTGGGCTGCAGGTGTACAGGGTGTGCCGCCTGCTGGGTTAAATGCAACTATTGTAAGAGGAAATAGAATTCTGACTGATGAATTTAATAAGGTAGTAGAAAAGGAAAATGTATTTGCCATTGGCGATGTTGCTCAGATAAAATCTGATCAAGCACCAAATGGTCATCCAATGCTGGCATCTGTTGCCGGACAGCAGGGTTCCAAACTCGCCAAAAATTTAAATGCCCTGGCCAAGAATATTACTATGCAGCCTTTTAGCTATGCAGATAAAGGAACAATGGCAACAATTGGAAGAAATTTGGCTGTGGTTGATTTGCCTTTTTTTAGTTTTTCAGGATTATTTGCTTGGCTCACATGGATGTTTGTACACCTGATGCTATTAGTCGATTACCGCAGTCGTTTGGTAGTGTTCGTCAATTGGGCGTGGAGTTACCTTAACTATGATAAAGGCACCAGGTTGATTGTACGTACTTCAGAGGATAAGTCTTCGATTGATTAATGAGCAATCCCAACGCCAACATCAAAGAAGGTTTTTATTCGAAGCTATTCGCGAGGTTTTATGACCCGTTTATGGAGTCGATGGAGCAGAAGGTTTTGGGGAGATACCGAAAGCAACTTTTGGAACCATTAAGTGGAAATGTTTTGGAGGTTGGTTCGGGTACTGGAATCAATTTCAAGCTTTATCCCAAGGGCTGCCAGGTTATAGCCAGTGAGCCATCTGAGCACATGCTCAAGTATGCATCTGAGCGATTGAAGATGGAACAGGTATCTGCTGAAATCGAAATCGTTCTTGCAGGAGTAGGGAGTGAAGAATTGGAAAAGAAAGTTCCAAAAGGGGGATTTGACGCCATTGTTTGCACGCTCGTTCTGTGCACTATTCCCGAGCCTGAAAAGGCCGTTGATAGTTTTAAGAAATGGCTAAAGCCAGACGGAAAACTGATAATTCTAGAACATGTGCATGCCAAAACCAATCCTAGAAAGTTGGTGCATGCAGTGCTAAATCCAGCATGGAAACATTTTGCCGAAGGTTGCCACCTCAACAGAGATACGGCTCAAATGCTTCGAAATTCAGGATTTGAGGCAGAGTGGGAGCATGACTTCACGAAAGTGATGCCCTTTCATGTTTCGGTGATGAGTTTAAAGAAGTAGACTACAGACCCAATTCCTTTATAAGCACATCCTTCTCAATCAATCCGATGTGTTGCCAAGTAATTTTTCCGTTTTTGTAGATAAAGAACATTGGGATTTCTGCCACATTAAGGTACTTCATCAATTCGTCATTTTCATCAGCATTTAGCTTCAAAAAAGTGAATTTGCCGTTTGCTTCGTTATCCAATTCCTCTAGCATTGGCTTCATCTTTCTGCATGGTCCGCACCAAGGAGCGTAAAAGTTAACTAGCACAGGAATGTCGGACTGTATCATCTTGTCGTAGGATTCTTTGCTTAAGCCAGCAGGTTTTGTTGCATTACCAACAGTTTCTGTTGGCAGTTCCGCACGTTTCCAGGCAATCATTCCACCTTTCATATCGTATACATCTGTGAACCCAATTCCCATGAGTTGTTTTGCAGCGTTGGCACTTCTGCCACCAGAAAGACAATAAACGAACACAGGACGGTCTTTTTCCATCTTACTGAAGCTCTCGACAAAACTTGCCGAGTGAAAGTCAATGTTCAATGCTCCTTTTACATGGCCTCCAGCAAATTCTTCAGCAGTTCGAACATCAACGAGTTGCACCGCTTCCTGCTGTTTTATCATCTCTTGAAACTGAGCAACAGGGATAGCTTTCTGAGCGGAACTCCCACAACTAGTAGTTGCAAGAAGTATAATGATGAAAATGGCTTTGATATTGGTCATGATTTTTTCAATCTGCACCTAAACTATATCAAGCAATTAGAACCAAAACTGACTTTGGTTACATAAGGATGAGAAACTGTGTTTGGGAAGAGACTTAGTGGAGGGGGGGTGAACTAGCTTACCTCATCAAATTGATGTAGCCTTCTAAGGTCTTCAATTCATCTCGCCAAGTGTAAGCCGTGATTTTATAGGCGTAAACATCATTATTCTGAAGCACACCTTTGTAATAACCATCCCAGCCATAATCTTCGTCTGTAGAAAGGAAAATTTCTTCTCCCCATCTATTGAAAATTCGAAATTCGACTAGTTGCTTAATTCCCCAACCTTCAACAGTAATTACATCGTTTGCACCATCTCCGTTTGGCGTAAACGTAGTTGGCATAGAAATAAATGTTTCTGGATAAATGTCTATGGTGTAATCTGCTTGGGAGGTGAAACATCCTAGAATGTCAGAAACAGTTACAGAGTACGTTATGAGTTCAAGAGGCTGTATACAAGGGCTTCCACATGTATCACAATCCAAACCTTCGGTTGGAGTCCAGTTAAAAACGTAAAGTCCAGCCTCGGCATTAATTGGCAGACAAATAGAATCGCCAATAACGATAGTAGTGTCCCAATCGGAAAGAATCAATGGATTGATTACCCGTATGCTTGCTGTATCAACATCGGTACATCCATTTGTATCTACAACCGCTATCTCATAATCGGCAGTAAGTAAAGGCGATGAAGTGGTGGTTGGGGCGTTCGGATTATCAACGGCTTCTATAGATGTCCAAGTGTAGGATGAGCTTGGTTCAGGATTTAGTACCTGAATTTGCCCTGTACTACCCTCGCAAATTGTATCTCCTAAGGACAATATTTCTGGAATTGGATGGAGTAAAATCGACTTCACAATAGTGTCATTACAACCAAGTATGTTGTTGGATACTCCAAGTATTACATCATATAATCCAGGTGCTGGGAAGTTTAAAATTCCCGGTTCTTCCACTGTACTGATTGGTCCAAATCCGAAATCCCAGTAGAAAACATCTGAGTTTAAAGAAGTGTTGGTAATTGGAAATGGCTGAAAGCAAAGCGCTGTGTCAATTCCATCGTTACGTGTGAATCCTGCTACCACTTCATGAATGTAAATTGGCAAGGTAGATTCGACTGGACATTCGCCAAAAAGCCCTGAAACTACCAGCTTACCAACAGTTTGACCCGAAGGAGGAACAAAGGTGTAAGCGTGCGAAACTGGGTTTACGTTAGTGGCAGAAGTTCCGTCCCCAAAATCCCAAATGAAATCATAAACCTCACTTGTATCCTGAAGTGTGAATGTTATTTCTTCTCCACGACAAATAGTGTCAATGTCAATGAAAAATGAGCCTTCTGGATCAATTACCGAATAAACGATGGTTGCAGTATCTGCGCAACCATTGCTAGTAGTAGCAATCATTTGCACAGTGTAATTCCCACTGTTATTGTAAGCGGTAGAGCTTGGGTTGGTGTTTCCGGTGAAGCCGTTTCCGAAGTTCCAAGTTCGGGTGTGGAACGCACTGCTAATGGTGGTATCGGTAAAAGTGGCATTTGCAGGACTGCAGAAAACGGGTAGAGAGTCTCCGCTTGTAAATCCTGCAATAGGATAATCTTGAACGCTCACAGTTCTGAAGACAGAGTCGATACAGCCGGTGGCTTGCTCGGTAAAAACCATGACAACGCTAAATGTACCTGCTTGATTAAACTGATGACTTGGGTTCTGCAAAGCGCTAGAACCGCCATCCTGAAAATCCCAATCAAAACTTAGACTAGAACCACCTTGTGTGTAATTGCTTGCAGTGAAATTGACAGATTGACCTACACAAATATTTGGAAAGAATGGATTAGAACTCAAGTTGCTCGTTGGGGCATACATGGTGATGATGGTCGTGTCGGTAGTGTCAATACAACCAACGGCATTTTCAACAATCAAGAATGTAAAGAGTGTGTCTTGAAAACCGTTGTAGGCATGATCTGGGTTTTGCGTGCTGCCAAACGCCAAATCTCCAAAACTCCAAGTCCAGCCAGTTACGGTCGTATCCGAAGTGGTTTGGTCGGTAAAGTCGACCGTCATTGGTGAACAAATATGGTTGTCAGAAATGATGTAATCAGCCTCAATGCTGTAAACGCCAACTTGAGAATGCGCAGTATCGGTGCAGCCATTTATATCCGTTACTATTAGCGATACTCCGTATTGACCAGATGAAGGGAATTCGATAGGGTAGGACGGGTTGGTTGTGGTAATTGGGCGTATAGTTGGGTCATCAAACCTCCAAGAATAACCGTTCCAACATGCATTGTGTACGTCTACGGAAAGAGATCCGTCAAATGGACTCCCGACTCCGCTACAGATTACACTATCCGATATAAACTGAGCATGAATATTACGTATATGAATAGGTGCAGTATCTATCGAAGTAGGACAGCCCGATACCGTGTTGTCTGCTGTGAGGGTAACGGTATAATCTCCAGTGGCAGCATAAACATGCACAGGGTCAGGGTCGGTCGAAGTGTTTCCATCCCCAAAATCCCAAATGAAATCTGTCACATCATGGCTGCGGTTTTCAAACGCAACTTCATTCGGAGATTCGCATGTGCAGGTGAAGAAGATTTCGGCAATCGGTCCATCAACCTGAATAAGGTCGCTGATGGTTGTCGAAGAAAAGCAGCCGTTCCAACCAACGATTAGCGTTACATCTTGCAGTCCAGTTTCATTGGTGTACTGCCAAGTTGGATTTGGGTCATCAAAACAATGGAATTGCCGGTTGGTTTCGGAATAATAATGCCAGTAATCAACACTATCTGATAACGCTGTTTGATTGGTGAATTGAATTGGGTCTCCGGGGCAAACTTGCGTTACATCCACAGCGAAATCAGGCGATAATTCATCGCCAACGATGGTGGTTACATTATAAGAGGTGTCGGTGCAACCCGCAGCGTTCACTATAATGAGGTATGAATCGTAATGTCCTGGTTGAGTGTAGGTTACGGAAACCGCAGAACCATCAATTGCATTTATCACCGATCCATCGCCTAAATGCCATTCCCAAGAAATAATATCTTCTCTAGAAGTACTCGAATCAGAAAAAGTGACAGTAAGAGGCAGACAGCCTTCGGCTACATCTGGGAAAAACACTGCATTTGGTAGCCAAAGTGTATCGATATGAGCCACAGTGTCCCTACAGCCTGCGGTTGAGATAATGATTAACTCGGTGCGTAGCGTATCTAATCCATACCAAGAATAGATGGTTGTATCTTCATAGATATAAGTATGCAAAGGGTTTGTCAGCGTGCTTGTCAAAGAGTCTCCAAACAACCATTCATAAGATGCATAACCTTGGTTTACGGGAGTAAACTGAACGTCCATGGGTTCAACACAGGCATAATCTGGGGTAGAGGTAAACTCAGCCGAAGGGTCTTCAACCAATATACTTACCGTCTGACTGCTTGAACATGCACCAGCATTTGTGGTAAGCGTTACGTTTTGAACTCCAGGAGTGTAAAAATGTACCCATGGTTCTTCTAAGGAAGTTATCTGCGGAACGTTTCCAGCGGCAAACACCCACTGGTAAAATCCCGCTGAGGAATTATTAATCATTTGAACCGAATCGTTGATGCAAATGGTGTCTGGAATTAGAAAATCGGTAGTCGGAGAACCAACAGTTACAGGTCGTTGATAGGTATTTGCACAACCAAAAGTGTCTGTAGCGGTGAGGCTAATGACAAAATTGCCATTGACATTATAGGTCTCTGCTGAAGGGTCTTCAAGGGTAGAGGTGTTGCCGTTACCAAAATCCCATTCATACGTTAATGGCACAGCAGAGCCGCTGTTATTGGTAAACGAAACATTGAGCGGTGGGTCGCAAGCTGTTGCTGGATTGGGAGATGTGGTAAAACTCACGTTCGGGCCAGGTGTAACGACAATTTCATCATTGTAAACCTGCGTTGCATTACAAGAAGCGAGGTTGGTTTGAATTCCGATGGAAACAAAAAATGACCCTGGCTGTGTAAACCAATGATTGGGCGAAGCACCTGTGGCACTTCCTCCATCTCCAAAAACCCAAGAGTAACCAGTAATATTTACTCCCGCTCCAACTTGCGTGGTGTTGGTAAACTGAACCAAAAGTGGAGCGCATCCTTCTGTAGGTATTGCAGTAAATTCAGGAACAGGTTGCGGATAAACGTTAATCGTAACGGTACCTATTACAGGTCCGGTGGAGGTAGCACTGTATTCTACGGTATAAGTTCCAGCAGTAACAAATGTGTTATTCGGATTTTGACCAGTGGCAGTGGCTCCATCTCCAAAAGTCCAGAAATGAGTAGGGCCTCCTCCTACAGGAGCAGTAAAACTTACGGTAAGTGGAACGCATCCTTGTGTGATGTTGGCGGTTTGCGCAAGGCCATCAAATGCCGAGAAAGCAAGAACTACAAGCAACCAAACAAAAAGGAGTCGTTTCATAAACAGCGTAAAGAGCTTTCCTTCTGAACGCATTGGATTTAAAAGGATGCCTCGTAACATTGAATTCGACTAAGTTAATGTCTAGATCGGTATTAATGTAATTTAGGGGCGCATTGTTTAAGATAAATATTCATGACCACAATTCGTATTAAAAACCTTCTTCCACTTCTGGTTTTCGTGTTTGGTGCGACATTGTTTCTAAGTCTTTCTCCAAAAGAAGAACTGCCTGTTTTGGAAGAACCACGGTCTGAGCTGCCTTGTTTAGATAAGCGATTCTCAATTGTTGTACACATTGTAAAGGATAGTTTGGGAGAAGCCAACGTTTCCGAAGGTGCTATTCAAGGCGAGGTTGCAGGTGTAAATGCCTATTTCGATGAAATTTGTGTGTCGTTTGAAATTTGCGAGTTCCGATATATAGATAATTTTCAGTGGGATACATTGGATGCTGTTGGAGGGGTTGATTGGAGCCAGATGCTAACAGCTCATCATCAAGCGTATCGCATCAATGTATTCTATGTAAACCATATAATTGAACCACCAGGTGTTGGAGGTTTTGCTGATTTAGGTGGAATAAACAACCCTTCGGGTGGAGGTATTTGTATTGTAAAACCAGGTGGAGCGCTTAACCATGAAATGGGTCATTACTGGGGATTGCCACACACTTTTGAAGGCAATGGTACTGAACTCGCAGACGGTAGTAATTGCCAAACAGAAGGAGATGGATTTTGCGATACTCCGGGCGATCCGTATGTGCCGTTTGACCCTCCAGCGAATTACATTAATGGCGATTGCATTTTCATAAGTATGCTTACAGATGCTAACGGAGATTTTTATGATCCAGACACGGGTAATGTAATGTCTTATTATGGTTGCGATTGCCATTTTAGCTACGAGCAATACCTGCATATGGCCAACACGTATTCAAACAATCTTTCGCCAAACGGCCAGCACATGTGGTAGATGAAAGCCATTTTAACCTCCATATTGGTTCTGTGTTTTTCGCTGGCTATCATTGCTCAGGACATTCATCTTACGCAGTTTTATACCAATCAGCAAAACCTGAATCCAGGAATGGTTGGTATGTACGATGGTGCTTATCGAGCGGTTGGAAATTACCGCCATCAATGGCCCGAAATAAACAAGGCTATTACAACAGGTTATATAGGATTTGATAAGAAGTTTTTCTTTTTCAAGGATGAGATTGATGCAGGAATTTTAATTGCCAATGACAACTATTCTGGCTTCAGTTTAAATACGCTTAAAATTTTTGTGACAGGAGCCTATAAAAAGGTCATCAAAGGTCATGAAGTAAGGGCTGGAATTCAGCTTGGCGCTGTGGTTAAAAGCACCGATTTAAGTGTACAGACATTTCCAGATCAATGGGTTTACCAGGATGGAATATTTGACCCTAACGTTTACAACGGTGAAGACAACATCAAAGCTTCGCAAGCATTTTTCGATATGAATTTGGGCTTTGCATGGAGTCATAAGTTCAAGAAATTTAAGCCAACGGTCGGGTTTTCAATCTTTCATGTTACAAGACCGAAAGACACCTATTTTACAACTCAGACAGAGCGTTTAAGAACACGCCAATCCGTTCATGTTCTGGTTGATGTGCCTATTAATAAGACTTTTTCTGCCGAGCCACAATTCCTATATATGTGGACCACAAAAGTTTCGGATATGGTTTTGGGTGGAAACGTGAAATATCACTTCCAAAAATCAATGGTAAAGCACGTATATCTAGGCATTCTTTATCGTGGCGGTTTTGGAAGAAATAGCGATGCCGTTGCACCCGTTATCGGTATGAATATCAAAAATTTTGATGTTGGTCTGAGCTATGATTTGAACGTATCTAAACTTAGCGCACAAAGCAGCCAGAAAACAACCTTCGAACTTTCTCTTGTGTACACAGCACCATTATTTTCACCTAAAAGCGTTGCCATTCCTTGCGACAGATACTGATTTTCATCTTCGCTTGGTGTTTGACGCTTCCGCTGCAGGCTCAACAAAATCTACCTGAAACGGAGAAATTGAGCATGCGTAAGATTCGCGGTTTAGCCACCAATTCCTTGAGAATTGGCGATACCTATTCTGCGTTGGTTTATTATAAAGAGTGGGTAAAGCGGAAACCTGAAAATGCTGCTGTAATCTATCAATTGGCCGAATTATATCGAGGAGCACGCGATTACCAGCACGCGTCCGATACCTATTGGAAATATCTCAAACTCACTGGTGGACAACAAAAGCCCATGGCATTGTATCATGCTGGCGATATGTTTATGCAGACGGGTAAGTACGAAGAAGCGAAAAGCAATTTCATCAAGTTCAAACGATTTGCATCCGATATGGATGATAAATGGTACAGACGGTTGACTTTGAATAAGATAGCTGGCTGCGAATTGGCTATTTCCTTGCGAGATTCAGTGAATAAAGCTGAGGTTGATCATTTGGATGAAAGCATCAATAAAGCTCACATCGAATTCTCTCCAATTCCGTTTGATTCTATAACACTTGTGTACGGTTCTTTAGTAAGTGAGGAAGTAGAATTCTATGACATTGAAGATGTCGATAGCCTCAATTTGCCAAAGCGCAAGTTCTATTTAGCCAAAAAGGAAAACGGGAAGTGGAAGTCGACAGGTGAATTCACAGATCCAATCGGAGAACTACAAAACCACATCGGAAACGGAGCTTTATCTCCTGATGGTGAGCGTTTTTATTTCACGCAGTGCCAAGAGAATTTTCAGGGCAAGGTTATTTGTCAGCTGTATTATTCAGAAAAGGAAGCCAGCAAATGGGGCGAGCCGATTAAAATGAATGATCAGATTAATATGTCTGGTTATACAACCACACAACCAACCGTTGGCCGCGAATCAAAGAGAAATCAAGAAGTAGTTTACTTCGTTTCAGATCGACCCGAAGGCAAAGGCGGATTAGATATTTGGTACACAGAATATCATGCACGTACTAAGCGGTTTCGTGCTCCTAAAAACGCTGGTGCTGCTGTAAATACACCAGGTACTGAGTTCACTCCATATTATGATGCATCTACTCACTCGCTTTATTTCAGTACGGATGGCAGAGTTGGTTTGGGCGGACTGGACGTGTACAAGATTGAAGGCGAGAAAACAAAATGGTCGAAAGACTCCATTCAGCACATTGGAAAGGCAGTCAATTCTCCTGCAGATGACTTCGATTTTGTGCTTAATAAAGATAGAAGAACAGGTTTTTTAGTGTCTAATAGAGAAGGAGGAGTTGCTTTAATGAACGCCACTTGTTGTGATGATATCTATTCGTTCGAATTCGTAGAGTATGTCAACATTCACTTGAATGGTTTGGTGATTGATTCTACCTGTTTGGATGAGGTTAACGTGTTCTTGTATATGAAAGATCCAACAACGGGTGAGAAGTATTTGGCCGAAGAATTAAGAGTCAATCCGTGCACTTTCAGCTTTACTCTTGAACCAGATAGGGATTATACGATTGAAGCTAAAAAGGCAGGCTATTTTAACGATGCAGTGGATGTTACTACCAAGAAGTTGACTCCGGCCGATACCTTAAACGTTCAGCTCAAACTGACTAAGATTCCGAAGAAGCCAATAGTGCTGGAAGGAATTCTCTACGATTTTGATAGTGATAATTTGACGGCATCGGCTAAGGTGAGTCTCGATACTGGTTTGTACCCAATTATGATTGAGAACCCCCAGATTATTATTGAATTGTCATCTCATACAGATGCCAAAGGGTCCGATTCTTACAACTTGGATCTTTCTCAGCGCAGGGCAAAAAGTGTGGTGGTTTACATGATTTCTAAGGGAATTGACCCACAACGATTGGTTGATAAAGGCTATGGTGAAACCAAGCCTATTGCCCCAAACACCAATGCTGATGGTTCGGATAACCCCGAAGGAAGAGCGCTTAATAGAAGAACGGAATTTGAAATTATTGGTGAGCTAAACGAAGACCAATATCTACCTGAGCAGGACTAAGTTTTTGGTTTCAAGGTTTTTCTAATTCCCGTGCCACTTCGGCATGCACAAATCCGCAAATTCTGAAAACATAACGGCTGGAGTTCTCTCCAAAGAAGTAGCGCGTTTTTAATGATTCCCCTGTCATATGTTCGAGCAGTTTGAACCCACGGCTTGATAGGAATGATTCAATCCCTGTATCATCAATACCGAAGGTGTATTTCTCAACTCCATCGCTGTTAAACGATTTTGTCTTTCGCACAGCAGTAGCTTCTGGGTATTTGCAGCTTCCATCCAATACAGATTGCATCAGGTAATCGAAATAAAGGGTTGATCCTTTTCCTGTATTAGAAGCAACAAAAGCGAGTGTGCGATTAACCGACTCTGCATCCAAATACATCGTTACACCTTCCCAAATAAAGAGGGTTTTCAATTTTGGATCGTAACCCGCATCTGTTAATTTCTCGCCTAAATTGTCTTTATTAAAGTCGACTGGAACGTAAGAGAGTTTACTTCGCTCAGGCAGTTCTATTTCTGTTAGCTTTTGCTTTTTTAGTTCCTGTGTTGCTGGAAAATCCACTTCAAACACATGCACGTTTCTCAATTCTTCTAACCGAAATGTTCTCATATCTAAACCAGCACCCATTATAACTAGTTGCTGAGCTCCATTATCCACTTCTAGTTTTACAATATCGTCTATGTAGCGTGTTCGGGCTGCAATTCCTGCGGGTAGTCCAGGCCCCTTTCGTTCTACATACCAATAAATCAGTTTGGTGATAAACTTATTCTGAGCAAACTTCCTAAAGCGAGAGCGGATAAGATGTCGAGCGTAAGGGTCGTGGCAAATTCGAAGATGTTCTGGCCTTCTTGATTCAAGCGCGCGCATGGCAGCAATAATCTCCGCGCTAAAGCTGGCTTTTCCCTCTTTCATACATGCAATTTATGAAAGTGGGTTATTTGAACGCTCTGATATTTACTTTCGGCATCATGAAGTCAGCATCGCTTGCACAAATACGAAAAGAACTCAAGGCGCTTTCCAGAGAAGAAATAATGGAATTGTGTGATAAGCTTCTAAAATACAAGCGAGATAATAAGGAGCTGGCCAATTATATTCTTTTTGAAGCTGAGAACGAAGACGCCTATGTTACAGCTATTAAAGCGGAAGTTTCAGAAGCTTTTTCAGCTACAAATACCAGTGGATTTTACCTAGCTAAAAAGAGCATTAGACGAGCGTTACGTATTGCCAATAAGTACATTAAATATTCTGAGAAACCAGAAACCGAATTAGATGTTCTGCTTCACTTTTGTGAGGAAATGCGCGAATTAGATATGGATTTTAGGAGGAGCAAAGTCATGCTTAATCTATACGAACGGCAGTTGGTTAAGATCAACGACATCTACTCTGATTTGCACGAAGATTTGCAATACGATTTCAGAAAAAGAGTTGAGGCTGTTTCATAGTTAAAGCCTCTATCCGTGCTTGTTGATTGAATGATGGTCTACATTATCTCGTTCAATCTCATCCTTTACAGCTTCAATTCGCTTAGCAACCAAAGCCAATTCTAGGTGTCCATTGTTTTTTAACCATTGAAAGGCTGTATCAACACCATCGCCTACAAGTGCAACTTTGGCAAGTGGCTCAAAATTGTTTTGATGCAACCATTCTATTGCTTTTTTGTCGCCTTCTGCACCAGAAATTGTAGCCATTAAATGGGGGAACCCATTCTTCAGTAGCCAGTTCCTAGCTTCTTCATTATGATACAAGGCAAATACAAAAAGCCCCAACTCTTTGTATTCGTTTGCTATCAACCAATCACGCAACTTCTTGTTGCCGCCAATCGCTTCCGCCCATGCCATCAATATTTTAGCTGGATACTGCATTTGTATTTAACTCTTTTTGAAAACGATTGTTGGCTAACCTTCCAAATGTAATGAAGTGCAAAATATTAATGCGAGATTTGAGTTCAGACAAAAAGTTAAGACCTAATGAACAAATTATTCACATTTGTGCTCGCTTTTGCAGTAATCGGAGCAATATTCACTTCTTGCAACACAGAAGAAGAAACACCAACTCCTGTTAGTCAGTGGCAATTGATTGAACTTTTGGCAGATCCAGGCGATGGTAGCGGTACTTTTCAACCTATTGCAAGTAATAAGATTATCGGCTTTTATAACGATGGCTCGATTATTTGTAACGGAAATTTGTGCCAATTAGGTGGGGAGTCTACACCAACCACTTCTGGAACTTATTCTCTTACCGACTCAACTATAGCTCCTGCTGGTTGCCCAATCAGCACATTCCCGCTTACGTTTGAGATGGAAGGGGAAAACCTCATTCTCAACTATCCATGTATTGAGGCTTGTAGAGAGAAGTATGTACAAATCGACTAAGTCGAATAGATGCTGTAGCAGTCTTAAAAGCTACCATCAAATCAGGAATAATTTCAACACAACAGGGTTCTTAGCTTTGCCGAAAAATTAGTGGGAATGGAATCGTTTGACGAGATAAATCTGAATAAGCATCTACGAATAGGCATAGATGAGCTTGGATTTGAGAAACCAACTCCCATACAGGAGCAAGCTTACCCAGTTATTCTTTCTGGAAAAAACGTGGTTGGAATTGCCCAAACAGGCACAGGAAAAACCCTTGCCTATATGCTTCCCATATTGCAGCAATGGAAGTTTACTAAACAGCTAAACCCTTCAGTTTTAATTATGGTGCCCACCAGAGAGTTGGTGCTTCAAGTAGTAGAACAGATTGAGCTTTTTGCACTCTATTTGAGCGTAAGAGTTGTAGGGGTTTATGGTGGAACAAACATCAATACGCAAGCAGCCAAATTGGCTGATGGTGTAGATATTTTGGTAGCCACTCCAGGACGATTGTATGATTTAGCTGTATCTCGTGCAGCGAGCCTAAAAGGCATTAAAAAGTTGGTGATTGATGAGGTAGATGTGATGCTCGATTTGGGCTTCCAATTTCAGGTCAACAATATCTTCGAATTGCTTCCTGAAAAACGGCAGAACATCATGTTTTCTGCAACCATGACAGAGGAGGTTTCTCTACTAATTGAGGAGAATTTCATTGTTCCAGAACGCATTTCAATTGCTGTTAGTGGAACACCTTTGGACAATATTTCTCAGTCTAGTTATGCGGTGCCAAACTTTTATACCAAGGTCAATTTACTAGCTCATTTACTTTCTAATAAAGAGGAGTTTAGTAAGGTGTTGGTGTTTGCTCCAAGCAAGAAAATTGCTGATCGAATTTTTACCACCATGGAGGAAAGGTTTGGTCGAGAAATGGGCGTTATTCATTCCAACAAATCTCAGAATTACAGAATTCGATCTATCGAACAATTTGACGATGGCAAGCAACGAATTTTGGTTGCAACCGATGTAATGGCCCGTGGATTGGACCTCGATATGATTTCTCATGTTGTCAATTTTGATGTGCCGATTTTTGCCGAGAACTACATGCATCGTATTGGTAGAACTGGTAGGGCAGATCAGATGGGTAAGTCTATTTTATTCTTCACCGAAGGAGAAACAGACGCAAAGTTGGCTATTGAAGAGCTGATGGATATGGAAATTACTCTAATTGATTTGCCTGAAGAGGTGGAGATTTCTGAGCAATTGATTCCTGAAGAACGCTCAAGACCTAAATACGACAAGAACCCAAATCGTAACTCCAAAGGAATTACTGAAGGCGGTGGAGCCTTTCATGAAAAGAAGGACAAAAACAACAAGGTTAATCTTGGAGGTTCTTATCGGCCAATGATTGCCAAAAAATACAAGAAGGCAAAAACGCGAGGTAGCAAGAGCGTAAACAACAAGAAGAAGAGAAAGTAGGATTTATCCCAACGCTACATCTAGCACCATCATCACAATAAAACCGCCAATAAACCCAAGGGTAGATGTGTCGGCATATTTATCCAATTGTGTTTCTGGTATTACTTCCTCAATTACAACGTAAATCATCGCGCCAGCGGCAAAGGCCAAAGCGTACGGTAAAATAGGGAAGGCGTAGATTACGGCCGCAGCTCCAATAACGCCTGCAACAGGTTCTACAACAGCAGAAAGCTGTCCGTACCAAAAGCTTTTAAGACGAGAAACGCCCTGTCTTCTCAGCGGCATAGACACAGCCAATCCTTCAGGAAAATTCTGAATGCCTATTCCTATGGCTAGCGCCATAGCAGCACCAATGGTCGCACCGTCCATTCCGTGGGCCACCGCTCCAAATGCGACACCTACCGCCAATCCCTCAGGTATGTTATGCAACGTAATCGCCATCACCAGAAGCATAGTTCGGTCCATTTTTGTTTCAACACCTTCTTTTTCCGCTACAGGAAAGTTGATATGCAAATGAGGCATTACTTTATCTAATGCGAACAGGAAAAGTGCTCCAGCTAAAAAGCCAACGGCAGCAGGAAACCAAATAGGAACTCCAGGATTGCTTTCTGGTGTAATCTCTATTGCAGGAGCAAGCAATGACCAATAACTGGCGGCAATCATAACACCGCCTGTAAAGCCCAGCATGCCGTCAAACAATTGGCGGTTCATGTCCTTAAAGAAGAACACTAAAGAAGCGCCAGCCGCTGTTAAAAACCACGTAAAGGTGGTAGCCAACAGTGCTTGCAGAATTGGGTTTTGTTCTAAGAACCAAAACTTCGCTATTTCAAAATATTCCATTTTATCTCGACTTCTGGGTGATGGTTAACTAGTAGGCTACAAATATGTTTTTGGCCACATCGTGGCTTAGTTGAATTGTTTTGTCGTTGAGTTCGATTTCTACCGAATGGTCAAAATCAAACCGCTCTTTAAGAAGAAATTCCTGACCTAATTCTAAACCAAGTTTTTTAAGATGTGCTAGGAAAGCATTTGAATGTTCAGCAATTCCCATCACTTTGGTTTTTTTACCCGTTTCCAATTCGTTTAACCGAACACGAGCTGGAGCAGGGAACACACCTTTGTTGTCTGGAATTGGCCCGCCATGTGGGTCATACTTTGGGTAACCCAGAAACTTATCCAGCCGCTCTACCAATTCAGGCGAATTGATGTGCTCCAATTCTTCAGCAACCTCATGCACTTCTGTGCCCCCAAAACCAAGATGCTCCAGCAAGAAAACTTCCCAAAGTCGGTGTTTTCGAATAATGTCAACTGCTATTTTTAGCCCCTTGTTGGTGAGGGTAACGCCTTGATATTTCTTGTAATCGACAAGCTTTTTTGCAGCCAATTTCTTAATCATATCCGTTACAGAAGAAGCCTTAGTTTCCAATCGTTCTGCAAGCGCATTTGTGCTCACACCCTTATCGGACTTTCTAGATAATTTGTAAATGTGCTTGAGGTAATTCTCCTCGGTAAATGATTGAGCCATTTCGATTGCAAAAATAGAAAGATTAAGCTAATCGAAACTGATATTTAGATAAGTCTAAAAATAGATTTAGTTTTGACGAATGATTTTAAGGAACACCATCCTTTCCTTCTTGGTTTTGTCGAGTGTTTTCGTTTTTGGTCAGCAAGGTTCTATTTCTGGAAACGTGTCTGATGGAACGATTCCCATTCCGTTTGCAAACGTGGTTTTAAAAGGTACCAGTTTTGGTTCTTCTGCAAACGAAAATGGTTATTTTGAACTCAAAAATGTGCCGTTCGGGAATTATCAGCTACAAATTTCATCTATTGGTTTTGTACCATTCACTCAAAAGATTGAGTTGAAAAGTGCATCCCTGAAGATAGAAGATTTAGGC